>Ga0075163_10000695_pt1 | contig 44029 bp, 31 predicted proteins | sample JI1023141ADNA_FD_71478 | JGI IMG/M metagenome (GOLD analysis project Ga0075163, IMG submission 71478) | Wastewater effluent complex algal communities from Wisconsin, to seasonally profile nutrient transformation and Carbon sequestration -... | ecosystem: Engineered > WWTP > Effluent > Algae...
ATGTATGTAAGTCAGAATAAAATTTTAGAGTCATTAGATATTTTAAAACAAGCATTAAAATCCTTTGGAGTTGATCTTCCTAAAAAGCCTACAGAGCTTTCACCACTACCTGAAATTATTAAATTCAAATTGAAACAAGGAAAAAAGCCAATTATGGATTTGGCTAATCTGCCTTTGATAAACGACCAAAAATTTCTCATGATTATGCGCTTGATGAATGCGGCTGTTCCAGCATCCTTTATTGCTCAGCCTAATTTATTTCCCTTATTAGTTTTAAAAATGGTAAATCTATCACTTAAAAATGGCAATTCTCCGTTGAGTTCCTTTGCCTATGTAGCCTTTGGTTTGATTCAGGGATCTGGTCTAGGAGATTTTAAATCGGGGCATGAGTTTGGAAAATTAGCAGTCCATTTAATTAAAAAGTTTAGTGCAAAATCCATTGAGTGTAGAACTTACTTTATTTTCACAACAATGGTAAGCCATTGGACACATCACGCTAAGGAAGCAATTCCCTATTTTCAGACTGCAATACAAAGTGGTATGGAAAACGGAGATTTACAATATACCTCCTACGCCGTGAATCACTATAATTTTCAGAAGATTCTCATGAGAGAAAATCTTGATTTAGTAATGGAAAGTTTTCAGAAATACGATCCTGTTATGAAGAACCTACAACAGTATGATTCATATTTGATGTACAAAATGAATCAACAATTTGTGCATAATATGCATGGTGACGCTAATGATATATTATTTTTAAAGAGTGATAATTTTGATGAAGCAATAACGGTTCCTGAATGGGAAGTTGCTCATAATTCTACAACCTTATTCGTTTATTATACTTTTAAATCAGAACTCTACTTCTTATTTGGCGATACTATGAAGGCTAGCGATTATTCGTTATTAGCTGTTTCACATGAAGGTGGAGTGTTCGGTATGATGTATGTACCCGAGCATGTATTCTTCGATTCCTTAATTTGCGCAAAACTTTATTTATCTACACAAGACAAGAAAAAACAAAAAGAATATAGAAAACGGTTAGATAAAAATTATAAACGAATGAAGAAATGGGGAGAAAACTGCGAAGCAAACTACGGTCATAAATTCCATATTATACAAGGCTTAGTTGCGCAAAAAGAGAATAATATAGATTATGCGCTTGCTTCTTTTGAAAAAGCAATCAATTTAGCAAAGCAATATGAATATACACTAGAAGAAGCGATTGCGAATGAGCTTATCGCTGAGATATGGATTAATCGAGGAAAAGATCGATATGCGGATATGCATTTACAAGAAGCTCACTATGCCTACAAAAAATGGGGATGTGAGCCAAAGGTTAAATTACTCGAAGAAAAATACCCACAATTGAAACGTCAGGCGACACGTGGCGTTAGTGCTGATATGACTGTTAGTTCTAGTTCAACTACTACTAAAACAGTAACCGGTGGTAGCTTCCTAGACCTAAACACAGTAGTAAAAGCATCACAAACAATTTCTGGTGAGATTCAGCTTGGAAAGCTACTCGAAAAGATGATGAAGATTCTTTTTGAAAATGCGGGTGCGGAGAAGGGTTTCTTTATTCTAAAAGAAAAAGAGAAATGGTATATAGAAGCAGAAGGAAATGCAAACACAGAAACAATTGAAGTATTAAAAGCAAAACCATTGGACGGATATTCTGAATTATCCCCTGGTATAGTTAATTACGTCATAAGGACAAAGAGCATTATCTTACTCAATGACGCTACAAAAAAGGGAATATTTGTAAATGATAACTATGTAAAATTAAAACAACCAAAGTCAATTCTGTGTTATCCAATTATAAACCAGGGAAATTTAGTCGGGGTAGTCTACCTGGAAAACAATTTAACTGCTGATGCCTTTACTCCGGATAGGTTAGAAATACTTAAAGTTCTATCTTCACAAATTGCTGTTAGCGTGGAAAACTCTTTATTATACGCCAACCTGGAAGAGAAAGTAGAAGAAAGAACAAGGGATTTAAACCAGGCTTTAGTAGAAGTAAGGGCATTAAAAGAGCAACAGGACGGGGATTATTTTTTAAATACACTTTTAATTGAACCACTCGGACAAAATAATGCATTTAGTAAAACAGTGGGAATAGATTTTTTCATAAAACAAAAGAAGAATTTTATTTTCCGAAAAAGAGAATATGAATTAGGTGGGGATATTAACATTTCGGAAAACATCGAACTCCAGGGAAAAAAATACATAGTATTCTTAAACGGGGATGCAATGGGTAAGTCGATCCAGGGAGCAGGTGGAGTATTGGTATTAGGCACAGTGTTCAAGTCTATCATCCAAAGAACGATTTCTACTGCATCGGGTAAGAATGTTTATCCGGAGAGGTGGCTTAAAAATGCATTTATTGAAATGCATAAAGCATTCGAAAGTTTTGATGGATCGATGTTAATGTCTACAGTGTTTGGACTAATTGATGAAAAAACAGGAACCATGTATTTTATGAATGCAGAGCATCCTGACATGGTTCTTTACAGGGATGGAGTGGCAAGCTTCATTGAAAATCCTAACCAATACCGCAAATTAGGAACACAGGGACAAACCGGAAATATTTCAGTGGAAGTTTTTTCGTTGAGACCGGATGACGTGATTATCCTTGGCTCTGATGGAAGAGATGATATTATTTTAGGAAAAGACCCGGAAACAGGGTCTGATATTATCAACCAGGATGAACATTTATTCTTGAATCATGTAAAAAAAGCCAACGGAGATTTAGAACTCATTTACGAAGAAATTAAAAAAGCCGGTAAGCAGATGGATGATCTTTCCCTTTTTAGAATTCATTATAAAGGGGTAGTCGCTGACCAGAACAAAATGAATGAAGACTTGAAATTGCTAGATGAGTACAAAGAGAAAATGGAATTAGCAAATTATGCAGAAGTAGGGGAAAAGGTAATTTCAGATTATCCTCATCTAACAAACTTTTTGTATGAAATATCCTTTGCTTGTAAAGAACTAGGTCAATATGAAAAAGCAATTGATTATGGCGAAAGACTAAGGCTACGTGATGCTAAGAATGTATCGAATCTTTTAAACCTGATAGAATCATACCATGGCGTTGGTAAAAAGGATCGCGCTAAAACGATATTAGATGCCTGTATAAAAGCTAGACCTGAAGACCTTAGATTTAAGAAATTAAAAGAGGAATTAGCATAGATGGGTTACATTCATAAGCAGGAGGCAGGTGTTGATATAATCCAGCTAGAAGATGAAGTAGATTTATACTCAGTTCCTGACTTAAAAAAATTCTGTAAGGAACTGCTTCTTGAAACAGATACCAAGAAAATTCTATTTACCATGGAGACCTTGCGGTTTATTGATTCTTCCGGGCTTGCGATGCTAGTAAACTTATTGCATGAATGTAAGAGAATTGGTATTAAACTCAAGCTTGCAAATTTAAGTTCAGAAGCAGAGAAAACATTTCACTTAACAAAATTGCATTCTAACTTTGATATTTTTTCGACTGTTGATGAAGCGATTCATTCATTTGGGTAAATGTTTCTTTGTTTAAGAGCAAAAAAATATTTGACTGTATAGCTCCACAATATATTTTATTGCTGCATTAAAATATATTGTAGAGCGCGCAAAAACTATATTATACGCATTTATATAGTCAAGACCTGAAAATGATAGACTTAAAAATTAAAATAGGAATTGGGTAATATGAGTTATATACATAAAGAAATAAATGGCGCAGATGTGGTAGATTTAGATGGATCGATAGATTTGTATTCAGCCCCGCCTGTTAAGAAATTTTTAAAGTCACTTTTAAGAAATGATAATAAGAAAATAATAATTTCACTTGAGAAGGTTACGTTTTTAGATTCCTCCGGTCTTGGGATGTTAGTAAATCTTTTCTTTGAATGTAAGCAACTTGAAATAGGAATTAAATTGGCAAATGTTAGTGCTGAGGCTAAAAATGTATTTCGGCAAACCAAGATGGAAAATAATTTTGAAATTTATGAATCGTTAGAGGAAGCATTAGCTTCATTTTTGTAAAAATAGTAAAAAATGGGGAATTAAGTATGGGTTATGTTCATAAAAAGGTGGTAGGGGTTGATGTGATTGAGTTAGATGATTCTGTTGATTTATACTCCGTTCCAGAGTTGAAAAAGTTTTGCAAAGAATTATTAAGAAAAGAAAGCAAACGAATCGTTATCAACATGGAAAAGTTGAAGTTTATAGATTCTTCTGGACTCGGTATGTTAGTGAATCTGGCTCATGAATGTAAGCAAACTGAAGTAGGGTTAAAACTAGCCAGTATGAGTCCTGAGGCAGAAAGAACATTTAATTTAACAAAAATGCAAAGTAATTTTGAAATATTCGGCACAGTCAACGAGGCGATTCGTTCTTTTGGTTGAAACTTTTACTTCTTTTTTTTATTTTGTGAATAATACAAAGGAAAACTGGGATTTCGTGTGAAACTCGGGACTCCGACGAAGAGGGTTACAAATGGCTTATTCACATAAGGTTACATCTGGAGTTGATATTGTAGAAATTAGGGAGTCAATGGATTTATACTCTGTCCCTGATTTAAAAAAATTCTGTAAGAATCTAACACATAAAGAAGGTGTGAAAATTTTACTTACATTAGAAAAAGTCCATTTTATGGATTCTTCCGGACTCGGGATGTTGACTAATTTATTTTTTGAATGCCAGCAAAAAGGTGTTCCACTTAAACTTTCCAATCTTAGTGCAGAAGTGAAACGTCTTTTTGTCCTGACAAAATTAGAGCACAACTTTCAAGTTTACGAAACAGAGGAACAGGCAATCAAAGCGTTTGGTTAACTATGAATTCGCTTTGATTTTTCTCCAGACTAAAAATCCTTCCGCTAAAAGCCATAGAGTTAATGCAATTAAAATTCCTCCGACCGCTGCAAGCAGATAATTAGGATTTGCCCCGTTTAAAAATTCTAGAAAATTTCCAACCATTGCCCAGAGAGTTACACATAACACAAAACACATTGGAATTAAAATGCTAAGAGTAGGTCGCCTGGATTTTAATAAATAGATAAATACGACTAATAGCGATAAGCCGGCCAGAAGTTGATTGGTTGTGCCAAATACTTTCCAGAGAGCAAGTCCTGCTGGTTTCATCTGTCCATTTACATTGATTTTTAAAAAAGCAAAAAAGGCAATCGAAGCGCAGGCAAGTAAGCTAGATACATAGCGATTTGCTAGAAGTAAGTTTAATGTCTTAGAGCGAAAGGAATGAACGATTTCTTCAATATTATAACGAAGAAGTCTTGTTGCAGAATCAAGGGAAGTTAAAGCAAAACTAATTACAATCAGTGCAATAAATCCCTGCCCGAACTTTTCGGGAATGCCGAGTTGACCGAGGAAACGACTTGTTCCATAGATATAAGCGCCTACTTGAACGTTTAATCCCTGTAAGCCTGCCCAGGATTTATAATAAGAATTCCATTCATCGCTAGAGCTAAATCCAATCGTGCAGGCGATAACAGCCGTTAGCCCGAGAAGAGATTCTCCGATCATCCCACCATAACCAATTACGCGGGCGTCTTTTTCTATTGCGATTTGCTTGGCTGTTGTTCCCGAACTTACGAGAGAGTGAAATCCTGAAATTGCTCCACAGGCAATCGTAATAAACACAAAGGGAAGTATATCCATGCCAATTTCTTCTGATCGAAATGCAGCCGCGTTAAACGAAGGAAAATTTCCACTTACACTTCCGATAAAGTATCCAAGGTAAATTAGAATTATCCCCAAATAAAGTAGAAAAGAATTAATATAATCACGACTTTGTAAAAGTAGCCAGACAGGAGTAACCGAGGCTAAGAAAGCGTAGGCTAGTAAAATTAATTTCCAACTGTCTGTAGAGGGAGCGCGGTCAATATCGCTTAGCCCCACAAAATCTAAAAACGTATCATTCATGCTAAAATAAATCGTAGCGAGTGTTATAAAAAAACTGATGACTGTCAGTGGTCCGAGAGAATAATTTTTCTTATAATGCAAATACCCTACGATAAGTGCAAGGATCATAAGCATAAGAGTGGGTGTAACAGATTCTGGAAAATTACTACGCAGGTGAATTTTGGCAGGCTCTTTTTTTTGGAGTTCTCCACTATCGTGTCCATCTTTAACTTCTTTAACGGTTACGGGTTGTTCGATGACAGTGGGAGATTTTACTTCGACTGGTTTTGGTGGAGCAGAGTAGAGTCCAGCGATGACTAAAACAAATACTCCCATTGCAAGAGAAACTAAAAAGAAAATAATTACATGAAATAATGATCGCGCTCTATGTCCGAGTAAGTCTTCTGCAACTTGACCAACTGATTTTCCATCGTGGCGAATCGATACAATGAGCGAGCCCATATCATGAACACAACCCATAAAAATTCCACCGAGCACGACCCAGATCATTGCTGGAAGCCAACCCCAAATAACTGCAACCGCAGGACCGAGTATGGGAGCGAGTCCGGCAATCGACGCAAAGTGATGTCCAAATAAAACACTTGGTTTTGTCGGAACGTAATCGACTCCGTCATTGTGAGTATGCGCGGGTGTAACAAATTCTTTTCCCCGAAGTGCAAAAACTTTTTCTGCGAGATAACGAGAGTAAAATTTAAAACCTAAAAAATAAATCAAAAGACAAACTGTTACAACGAGAGCTGGTATCATGTATTAACTAAGGGTTTTGAGATTCGATTCCAAGCAAGTAGTTTTTCCATATATTGAAGTTCATAGTTTTGAACATAAGAGCATCATTTCCGAGTTTCGCTTTGCTCACACTACCGCCAAGTGATATCGGGAATCTCAACCACGAAGAGGGCTGGGGTGACTTTATCAAAATCGTATTTATATCGAAAAATTCTTTCTTAGAACAAAAGCTCCAACGGAGCGAAATACCTGCCTGCATAGCCTGCAAGGGCTATGCAGTGTATATAACCTTGACAAAAACTAAACTTTCAATTTTATACCTTGTATATGCCTTACCTTTTTTTAGCAACCACCTCAGAGCCTTTGACTATTTTAGTTGATATTATTTTTATTGTAGGAATTTCTACTGTCGTCGCCTGGTATTTTTATTTTTATTTAAAAAAAGAAATCATCGGAGGATTTGTAGGAGCGATTTTAATTTCGGGGCTTGGTGCTATTTTAATTCTCGCAACTCTACAAACTTTTGTGCGCGATATCATCATGTGGCTCATGTCGCCTAAGCTTGGCACAATTCAACTTTCTAATGTGAACCTAATCGTTATTTTCCTCGGTGCTTATCTTTCCCTATTTCTATTAATTAAGATTAACTACAATCGTGGACGAAAAGACTAATTTTTATTCTACAAATATTTCTCTAACAGTAATTTGAAAATTTTCTTCAATGATTAATTCTATATGATGATGCAGAGTCTTCTCGCCTCTTTTAAATATTCGTGGGACTTTTGCTGCATTGATATAATTTGTGTTTTCGATTTGGGTGTGCCATTTGCGCTCAATCGATTTGTGTTTGACTCGGTGGTGCATATGTCCGGCAATAGCGGCTAATACTTTTTTGCCTTTGCTCTTTGCATAGTCGATGGCAAATCGATAATCAACATCTCCCCAATCGAGTGGCTCTTTTGTGAAATCAGAGCTCCATAAACTGTCGATTTCACTTCCTAATCCAAAGGGACCATTATGACCTAAGAATATAATTCTTTCTTCTAGACTTGCATCAATTAATTCTTTGTATTTGTCTTTTGAATCTTGCAGGCTTTCAATTCCAAATCTTTTTTTTAGAATGGGAGCATAACTTAGATTTACCCCCATTGCAAACGGACGAAGAACGATAAGATTTAGTTTTAAATTTTCTTTAGAAAGTAAATGTATTTCATAGGCAGATAGTTTTATATTTCCAAGAGACTCTTTCATTTTTTCAATCTTCTTACTCTGACTTTGAGAAAAACTTTTGATTAAAAAATTATTTTGAAATACCTCTCCCGCCGCCTGGAATAAATTACTCGTGTCCGTGTTTCCTGGAATCACAAAAGATTTTTTACTAATTGGTGAAATCCTTTTTGCTACTTCGGATTCATTTTCTGTGTAACTTCTTAAGTCGCCTGTAAATAAAATAAAATCATAGTCAGAGGAATTGAAATATTCTATATCCCGTGTGTCCCAAAATCCATGCACATCCCCAATTATTGCAATCTTCATAATTCAATTCCCTTCTTTTCCTCTTAGTTTCTCTATCCTAAAACAAGTTTTTTTCGAATGGGATTTTTTTCTAACGAATAAGATTTTTCTTGTCTGTATAGATTCCTTCTAAGAAAAAGTATAAATGAATTTAAAAGCTAGCGAGATATTATCTCTATTTCAACCCGCAGGAATTTTGGAATCTTTAGATGGAGATGCAACTATTACAAGCATTTCTCCTGTCGAAGTCGGTAAAACAGGCGCACTTGTTTTTGTAGACAATAAAAGTTTTCTTCCCTTTCTCAAGGAAAATAAACCATCAGCTGTCGTTACAAATAAAGAATTCATTTCAGAAATTCGCAGCTTTGGTCTCGAAGCAGTCTTTCTTACAAAAAATGTAGCCGTCGCTCATGCAGCTCTTAAGCAAAAGTATGCAGACAGAGATCTATTTACCTCAGAGTGGGGCAAACGCCATGTAAGCGCAGTTATTCATGAAACGGCAAAAGTGCCAGACTCCTGTATGATCGGACCTAATGTAGTTGTTGGCGCAAATGTAGAGTTAGGTGAAAGAACAGTTTTACTTGCAGGGGCAATCGTTGAATCGGGAGCCAAACTCGGGGAAGATTGCGTTATTTATCCAAATGCTGTAATCGGGTATGATTGCATATTAGGCAAACGCGTGTATGTCAAGAGTGGCACTGTGATTGGCAGTGAAGGTTTTGGATTTGCACTTGGCAATGACAGAAAATATCACCGCATTCCTCAAACTGGAATTGTAGTTCTAGAAGATGATGTTCATGTGGGGGCAAATTGTTGTATCGACAGAGCCGCTTACACAGAAACACGTATCAAACGTGGAACCAAGTTTGACAACCTCTGTCATGTGGCGCATAACGTTGAAATTGGCGAAGACTGCGCATTAACCGCAGGGTTTATAGTAGCAGGATCTACAAAGATTGGAAATAGAGTGATGACTAGTGGACAGTGTGGAATTTTAGATCATCTCACAATCGTTGACGATGTAATCATGGGTATGCGTCCGGGCGTTTCAAATGATGTAAAAAAATCCGGAGTATACGCAGGAACTCCACTTCAACCTTTTGGTGAATACACAAAGAGCCTTGCTATTTATCGAAAACTCCCCGACCTCCGTGCAAGAGTAAATGAATTAGAAAAGGCACTGAAAGCAATGAAGGAAAAATAGTATGGAAGATTACCACCGATGAACACCGAGAGCACCGATAAAAGATACGATAGTTCTCTCATATTTCAAATTTGGTTTGCATTCGTATCATTTTTTATCGTTCTTTTATCGGTGTCCATCGGTGGTAATCTTTTTTTTAAAACCAACCTTTAGTTTTATGTTTACTCAAGAACTCCAAGAATTTGGGAAAAATGTCTTTATCCACATTTTTTCCCATAAGTGTGTCTTGATGACCATAACCATTGGCTATAAATAACTCATTCTTATTGTCAGGCTTAATTTTTTTTAGAGTATCATAAGTTACTATGTTGGAATCATTGAAAACTCTATTCTTATCACCTGTCATAAATAAAATCGGCGTATTAATCTCAGAAGCATTGTCAAGATAGTTATTCGGCAAATCACTGTAACGCGCATTTTCAATTTGGTATTTTACTGCGACACCTTTACTAACCATTCTTCGAATATGTCTATGATAGTTCATGGACGTAGCACCAAATAAATCACCAACGCGGTCGTGGGTAATAGGAGATAGCTGCGAATGCTCATAGCAAGCAGGAAATCCAGTTCCCCACATCATGGAAAGCATATGACAGGCTGGATTATTACATTCACCATGAAATACACTGACTACTTTGGAGAGAAGTTTTCCAAGAGCAGGACCGGGATTGTAATAGGATCTTGGGTTAACATTCGGAAACCGCAAGATATATTCTATTGCAAATGGTGCTACTGCAAGTTTCATTTTTGACCATGTCGCAACACGTGGAGTAAGAGAGACACTATTTGAAATCACACTGGCAATACCGTCGATTTTCTTTGCGAAAAGACTCATCATAAAAGTAATCGAGCCAACACAATGCACTATGGCGTGAATTTTTTTCTTTGGTCCAATATGCTTTCTTATTTCTGCAATCGCAGCGGGTAAGTCGTATAAGGCGACGTCGTCTAGATTAAATCTATGTGGAAAAAGATTATAACTATGACGCATACTACCTCTCCAGTCAAGCGACCAAACATCTCCATATCCATTTGCATGCAGATAATTTACGAGGTTATTGTGCTCGGGCATAATATACATATCAGTTGATGTCGTAAGACCGTGTGATAATAGAATTACATCGTCGCTTTCCTGCTTTTTAAAACGAGTGAGGCTAATACCGAGTTTGTCTCCAGTCGTGAAAGGATGCGTTGTGATGGTTCCTTCTTTGACACCTTCTAGTGTGAACATTGGAATTTCTCTTGCATTCCAAATTTCAGGCTCAGAGCTTTTAACTTGTGGTCCGTAAACATCCCAGAGATTTCCTAAAAATAATTTTCCAAATTGGGAAACAGCTCTTTCTCTTTCTATAAAAGTTTTGCCATTTGATTTGATTGTAGTCATTTGCTTTGCAAAGTCTTTTATGTAGATTTCTAAAATTCCAGTTGCTACAAGCTTTGCATTTTTTTCAGAAGATGCTTCTATATGCCCTTCATAAATTCTAGTATAAAGTGTTGTTGTATCTTTCCAGACGTCAATGCCGCTGTCATTTCGCACAACCTTGTGCCCTGTCATTGTAAGTAGCTTTCCGTTATTATCCTTAAAGAATAAACGATAGAACATATTTTTTGTGTTTTTTATAGGAGCATCAACATCTACAAAACAATTAAATACTCCTTTTTCTACGTTAAACTTACCACCCCACTTGGGACATTCTACATAGCCCTCTGCTTTTCCAGTTTCTTTTGGATCATTTACAAAAAAATCAACGTCGGGAATAATGATTGTTAAGTGAAACATGAAATAATTGTCTTCTTTTTTTCCTGACTCAAAGCTTTCTAGATAATCTAGAGGCTTATCTGAAAATGTTAAATAGCCTTTCATTTCTTCAGTAAATTGTAGATTGACTGGTTCTTTTGTTGCGGGCATATTGATTCCTTTATGTTTAGTGATTAGAGAAAGATACGCAGTTATTTCATTTACCTTTGGATTGCTGTCAACAAAAAAGAATGTTTTAAAATTGCTAATATTAGTAAAAAGACTTTTCATTTTTCTTATAAGAATTAATGGTATTTTTATATAATCCTTGACTCTAACTAAAAAGGTAAGACATATGTTAGTGCTATTGAAATCTTAATGATTTTATTTAGTAATTAATAATTTCCAGGAACACAATTCAAATAGGTGGAAGCATGATTCAAATTGGTGGATTTAAAATCGATGAGCAAATTTATGAAAGTGTTAATTCTCGTATTTATCGTGGAAAAAGAATTACCGATGATATTCCAGTTATTATAAAAAAAATCTCACAGGATTATCCAAGTCCAGAAGAAATAAAACAATTCAAGCAAGAATTCGAAGTTCTTTCCAAACTGACCACAGATGGTGTAGTAAAAGCATATGGTTTAGAGCGAGAAGGAAATTCAGTGGTTTTAGTTTTAGAAGATAGGGGTGCTGAATCCCTATGTAAATTATATTCGGATGTAAACCTTGAACTTATAGATTTTCTAGAAATTGCAATTCAATGCGCTCGCATACTCGGACAAATTCACGCAGCGCGAATTATACACAAGGACATTAATCCATCAAATATCACTTTTAAAATCTCTGATAAAAAAGTGCAAATCATTGACTTTGGTATCGCTACCTATCTAAACAAAGAAAATCCAGTTATTAAAAATCCTAGCTCTCTAGAGGGAACACTTCCGTATATTTCGCCGGAACAAACTGGAAGGATGAATCGCTCTCTCGACTATCGCACCGACTACTACTCGTTAGGCGTTAGTTTTTATGAATTACTGACAAAGCAAACTCCATTTTATTCAGAAGATCCTTTGGAATTTATACATTCTATTATTACACAGGAACCAAAATCTGTATCCAGTATAAATAGCAATATTCCCGAGCAAATAGCGGATATTATTGGTAAACTGCTATCTAAAAATGCAGAAGATCGCTATCAAAGTTCTATTGGACTTATCAAAGACTTAGAAGAATGCCTCACCCAGTTAAAAGCTAAATCGAAAATAGAACCTTTCCCACTCGGGAGATACGATGTAAGCCAGGAATTTAATATTCCCCAAAAATTATACGGTAGAGAAAAAGAAGTAGAATGGCTCTTAAATCATTTTGAGGAATACCTGGATAATTTCCGACGCAGGTCAGTTGCCGTTAGCCGCATAATTCCGATTATGCTTGTAAGCGGATATTCCGGCATTGGCAAATCAGTATTAGTCCAGGAACTATTTAAGTCGATTACCAAGAGACGTGGCTACTATATAGCTGGAAAATTTGATCAGCTTCAAAAAAATATTCCTTACTTTGCAATTCTAAAAGCATTTCAAGAACTTGTGCGACAACTCTTAAGTGAGCCCGAAGAAGAATTAAAGTCGTGGAAAAATAAAATTTTGCGCGAGTTAGGAAATAACGGAGCAGTCATTACAGATGTTATTAAAGAATTAGAATTAATCATTGGCGAACAACCGGCGTTACCCGACCTCGGACCGAGTGAAACACAAAACAGATTCTTCGAAGCCTTCCAGAGATTCATTGGAGTATTTGCAAAGCCGGAACACCCTCTTGCTCTTTTTTTAGATGATTTGCAATGGGCAGATGTAGCTTCTCTTAAATTAATTGAAACCTTATGCCAGGGAGATCAGTCCTGCATTTTTATTATTGGTGCTTATCGTGACAATGAGGTAAATGACTCTCATCCGCTAAGAATTTCTCTAAAAGATATAAAAGAAAGTTTTAAAGAAGAAGAGTCAGATTTTATTCCTGAGATTGCCGAGATAAAGTTAAATCCACTTACTAAAGAAAATATTGAAGAGCTAGTTTCAGACACTCTTCGAATGGAAAAGGCAATTATTAGAGAATTGTCCGCTCTTATTCATGATAAAACAGGCGGAAATCCTTTTTTTACAAATGAATTTTTAAAATCACTCTACAATGAAGAGTATCTAGTATTTGATCCTGATTTTGATTCTAAGGCAGGATATAAACCATGGAAATGGGATATCGAAAAGATTAAGAATCTTAATATTTCGGATAACGTTGTAGAGCTTATGACTTCTAAGATTCAAAAGCTATCCAATCAAGTTCAATACTATTTACGAATAGCTTCCTGTATTGGAAATCGTTTTTCATTGGAAGGGGTTTCTCTCATTACCCACGAAGACAAACAATCGATTCTGAAAAATATTCATGAAGCGATTCAGTCAGGTCTTGTGCAGCCTTCCAATGAAAATTACAAATTCTTAGAATTGGATATTAATTATGATGGAATTGCTGAATTTAAATTTTTACATGATCGAATTCAGCAGGCAGCTTACACACTGATACCGGTCGAAGAAAAATCGAAAGTTCACTGGGAGATTGGAAATTTCCTCTTAAAAAATGCAAATGAACAGGATTTGGAAGACAATCTATTTGATATAGTAAATCATCTCAATCAGGGAATAGTGCATGCAAAGGAAGAGGATAACGTAAAGTATGCGCAATTAAATCTAAAAGCATGTATGAAGGCAAAATCCTCAGCAGCTTATGAAACTGCGATTGATTATGCAAAGGTTGCACTAATACTATTAAAGCAACCAATTTCAAAAGATTTCATTTTAGACAGCAATTCTATTCAATGGAAAGATAATTATGATTTATTATTTCATCTCTACTTTGAAATGGCAGAGGCTTCTTACATTGACACTAAATACGAAGATTGCGAGACGTTAGTAGAAATAGCAATTCAACATTGTAAAGACGTAGTAGATAAAGCTAAAATTCATGATATTAGAGTCAGGTCCCTCATTGCACAGAATAGACTAAAAGAGGCTTTGAATATTTCTTTTCCAATGCTTGATGAATTGGATTTCAAATTTCCACGTAAGCCGAATAAACTTCATGTCGCACTTGGTTTGGTAAAATCCATTCTCAAATATTCAGATACAAAGTTGATGAATATGGATAAACTTCCAGCACTTACGGAGAAGAAGGATTTGGCGGCGATGGATTTTTTAGTTACAATCTCTGCTCCTGCCTATCTTACGATGCCAGATTTGAATCCATTGATTCTTTTTAGAGGGTTACAATCGGCATATAAAAATGGAATATCGGATAGAACTCCTGTTTTACTTGCTGGATATATTATTATTTTATGTGGGGTATTGGGTAAGATTGATGTAGGCTATAAAATGTGCCAGGCTTGTCTTGCGATATATGAGAAGTATCCGAACCCGCGTTTTTATGCGACTATCATTACAATGATGAATTTATTTGGAACTCATTGGAAGGAAAGTTTAAGCCAGACTATTAAAAATTTCATGGAAGCATATAAACTAGCCCTTCAGACAGGTAACCTAACGTATGGGGGCTACTCGATATTTAACTACCTTCGAAATTCATTGTATGCTGGTAAAGAGCTTGGTCAGTTAAATAAAGAATTGGGAATTTATTCTAAAAAAATCAAAAGTATGAGGCAAGAGTCCGCCTATTGGCTTACTGCTTCTTTTTATCAAATGAGTGAAAATCTACTTGGTAAAGCACAAGATGCTTCTATTTTAAGTGGAGACTTTTTTGATAGAGAGCCGGATTTAAAAAGATTAAAAGAACAGGGTGACAATAGTTCTATTGGAAATTATTATTTATTAGAAGTCATACTTTCTTTTTTATTTGGCAAATATGAATATGGACTAAAGAGTGCAAAGGAATTTAGGAAACTTTTAGACAATGACCTATCTACAATCAACGTTCCCGTGTTTCATTTTTATGAGGGACTTTTGATTTCAAATTTAATTACAAAGCCATCTGGAAGTTTATATCGAAAATTTAAATCCAATCTCAAGAAAATGAAATTCTATCATGACAATGCGCCGATTAATCACGAGCATAGATATTATTTACTTCTTGCAGAGCAGGGAAGGCTCGAAAACAATTCAGAAAAAGCAGAGGTTAATTACGATAAGGCGGTAGAGTTAGCAAAGGCAAAAGGATTTCCAAATGATGAAGCTATCTGCTCTGAGCTTGCTGGAAAATTTTATCTTTCCAGAGGAAGAAAGATGGTTGCCGGACCTTATTTTATGAATTCGTATAATTCTTATAATATCTGGGGAGCAGTTGCAAAGATGCGGCAAATGGAAGTTGCCTACCCGGGCGTGCAATTACGACGAACAGAAGTCAAAGTAGGGGGAGCAACTTCTTTTGCACATACTACTATTAGTAATTCTTCCGCTACTAACGTTGCATCTACTTCTGTTACAAAAAACTCCAATGAAGCCTTTGATCTTGCTTCTGTAATGAAAGCATCTCAATCTATTTCAGGAGAAATTGTATTAGATAAATTACTTCGAAGTCTAATGAGCACACTTTTACAGAATGCAGGTGCAGATAGAGGAATTTTAATTTTGGAATCCAAAAAGAAATTCTACGCAGAGGCAATTTCTGAAACAGGAAAAGAATCCCAAATATTACAATCAATTCCAATTGACGGGACAACACCAATTTGCCCCACAAGCATGATTTATTTTGTGGTTCGCTCAAAGGAAAATGTTGTTTTAGACGATGCAATCGTAGACCAAAAATATGGAAGCGATGCTTACATTCAAGAGGCAAAACCGAGATCTGTTATTTGCACTCCTCTTATGACACAGGGAAAAGTTGTAGGAGTTTTGTATTTAGAAAATAAAGTTTCCATTGGTGCTTTTACCAAAGAACGTCTAAGAATACTTAATCTACTTTCATCTCAAGCGGCAATTTCAATTGAAAATGCAAGACTTTATTCGAATATGTCTGAGCTCAATTCGGCTTATCAACGTTTTGTGCCAGAAGAATTCCTACGTTTTTTAAATAGAGAAAGCATTGTAGATGTTAAGCTAGGTGACCAGATTCGAAAAGAAATGTCTGTGCTATTTAGCGATATACGCTCATTTACCGAGCTTTCAGAGAAGATGACTCCAGAGGAAAACTTCAACTTTATCAATTCTTATTTAAAGAGAATGGGACCGAGCATTCGCGAAAACAATGGCTTCATCGATAAATACATCGGGGATGCAATCATGGCTCTGTTTCCTAGGAACTCAGATGATGCGATTAAAGCTTCGATTCAAATGATGGAAGGAATTAAGATTTATAATGTTCATAGGAATAATCAAGGTTATCCACCTATTTCGATTGGGATAGGAATTCACACAGGTGAGCTAATGCTAGGGACTGTTGGCGAAGATAAGAGGATGGATACCACTGTAATCTCAGACGCTGTAAACCTTTCTTCAAGACTTGAAAGTATGACAAAACAATATGGTGTTGGAATTATCGTCAGTGAAGATACACTTAAAAAGACTCAGGATAGAAGCAAATACAAAACAAGGCTATTGGACAATGTTATTGTAAAAGGAAAAACTTTGCCGGTTGTGGTATATGAGGTATTTGACTATTATCCAGAGGTTGTGTTAAAAGAAAAACTTGCTTCTAAAGAATTTTTTGAAAAAGCAGTAACTTTATTTTACGAAGGAAATTTTCAAGAAGCAAAGAGTTTATTCGAAAAAGTTTTAACGATTAGCAAAGAAGACAAAGCAGCAAAATTATTCTTAGAGAGAGTTGAGAATCTATTAAAGAATCTAGATGATTGGAAGGGTGCTTCCGCTTTGACAGAGAAGTAGTTAAGAGGATGAATGAAAGAAATAGTAGAATTTACAACCTCAATTGAGATAAGTGCAAGTTCAGAAAAGGTTTGGAATTGTTTTGTGGATACATCTAAGTATCCACAATGGAATCCTTTTATTAAAGCAATATGGGGACGATTTGCATTAAATAAGAAGTTTTATGAAATTGGTTTTGTGGCTAACCGCGTTTTTCTACCATTTCCGATGACTGTAATTTCTTTCCGTGAAAATGAAGAAATTACTTACGAAGGTAGTTTGCCTGGTTTTTTTGGACATCATGTGTATCGGTTCGAAAAGAAAGATTTAAACATAACTGTGTTTTCTCATGCTGCAAGGTTTCATGGTTTTTGGGTGAAGCGCTCGAAAGCTCATATTGAAAAGGATGTAAAGCGAGTTCACGGTGAAATGAATCTCGCTTTAAAGAAAAGAGTAGAAGGCAGTTAGAATTATTTCTTTCTTTTTTCTAATTTCATTTTCATTCCATCTTTTGGACGAAGAGTTAACATTGTGCTAAGGACTTCTTTATTTTCGTCCGTGTTAAAAATCCACTTTTGAGAAAGAGAGGCTAATACGAGTATAGCCTCTTGCTCAGCAAATTGATTTCCAATACACATTCTAATTCCTGCCCCAAAAGGGAAAAATGCAAATTTAGGCTTTGAATCAGACTCTTCAGGAAGCCATCTCTCGGGACGAAATACATATGGATCTTCATAAAACCGTGTGTCATGATGCATCGCATACTGGCTAATCACAAAAATGGTTCCTTTCTTAAAAGTATAATCTCCGATTTTGTATTCCGCCAAATTCTCTCTTCCAGTCCACCATACAGGAGGATACATACGTAAAGACTCAGAAAAAACTTTTAGCGCATACTCAAGCTTAGGCACATCTTCTACAGTAGGCTCTCTTCCTCCTAAAACGGAATCAATCTCTGCTAGAAATTTTTCTCTCTTGTCTGGATTTTTTGCTAGTAGATAAAATGTCCAGCAGAGTGCATTTGCTGTAGTCTCGTGGCCTGCAAGAAAAATAGTCATCGCTTCATCGCGAAGTTGTTTATTTGTCATGCTACCAGTTCCTTCTTCGTCTTGAGCTAGCATCATCATAGAAACAAAATCACCCTGGTCTTTTCCATTTTTACGATGCTCATCGATTATGCGGTATATAATCTTATCTAATTTTTTTACAGCTTTATTAAATTTCATTGTGATAGGGAGGAATGGAATTTTTAAAATAAAATCAGCGAATGGACTGGCTAAGACCTCATCGAATATTCCAAGTCCTGCAGTCAATGCTTCTCCAATTTCGCGGGATTCTTCTGTTCCTACTTCTGTATTAAAAAGAGTCTTAGCTACGACGCCTAACGTTACATTCGTCATCTCTGTATGTAAATCAAGAGTTTCCCCTGACACCCAATTATTTTGAATTTTATTTGTGTAATCTACCATTTTGGAACCATAGGAATTGATTCGTTGTTTAAAAAATGCAGGCTGAGCAAGTCTCTTTTGTCTTTTATGAAATTCGCCTTCACTGGTAAGAAGACCTTCACCTAAAAGTTTTTTTAAAATTCGAAATGCATGTGCTTTTACAAATTGTTTTTGATTGGTCATCATTATATCTTTGATAACCTCTGGCTCGTTTACTATGATGCATAAAAACCCGGCAAGATCAATGGCTGAAATATTTCCATATTCTTTTGCTGTATTTAGAATATATTCGGGAGGATTTTTTTGAAAGTCTTTTAGATTTCCGAAGATGAAATGGCTTTTAGGTGGACCGGGAACTTTTGATTTACTCATAATTTACCAACTTTTAAAAATTATGGTCAGGTTAATAAATTACCCAATTAATCAAACATTTTTTTATTTTAAAATATAGTTTTCTGAAATAAAATTAAGAAAAGCTTAATAAAAATTCCTAAAACTATATCTTCTAGTAAATACTATTCTTGGAATAATTATTTTTCGGTTAATATTGATATGCCGTCCCAGTCATCTTTTGTATCATGCTCTATAAAATAATCCGAGCGTTGAAGATAGATGGAAGAAACTTTATCATTTGGATTTACCTTGAGAACTTCCTGGAAGCATTCCTTTGCTTCTTTAAATTGTTTTTTATAATAATAATCAATTCCTGTTTCGTAATTTGAAATAGTATTAAATTTTAACTCGAAGATAGATTCTGTATCTCCATCAAATGCTTCGTAAATGGAGATTGCCTGTTTCTTGCCTTTTACTTGCACCCGATCTAGAAAGCGAAAATGAAAATTATTTGCATTGTTCAGAGTTAAAAATGTTTTTTCACTGATTGCAATTTTAATTCCGTAGATTTTTGTCAGACCTTCAATCCTTGAACCTAGGTTTACAGAATCAGAGATTACTGTTCCTTCCATTCTTTCTATTCCACCGATTGCGCCTAACATGAGTCTGCCGGTATGCATTCCGATTCCAATATTAATTGGCTCATATCCCTGTTTGTTTCTGTGAAGATTGTAAACTACAATATGCTTTTGCATTTGAATTGCAGCATTTAAAGCATTGTCCGGATTTCCATCGAATAACGCCATTATGCCGTCACCCATGAATTTATCAATGTAACCATGATTACTCTGGATGATCGGACTCATTCTTCCCAGGTAGGAATTGATGAAGTTGAAATTTTCTTCTGGAGTCATTTTTTCTGATAAATCAGTGAAAGATCGAATGTCTGCAAACATTACTGTCATTTCTTTTGCAATTTGATCTCCTAATTTTACATCTAGAATAGAGTTTTTTCCAAGGTTAGTTAAAAATTGTTTTGGGACAAACCGGGCATAGGAATTTGCAAGCAGTGTTTGCATTTCAATTGCATATTTCTGTGCATCTTCTTTCTCTTTTTTCATCATATTGATTCTAGCGGCTAACGCAATTGATAAGAGGATAACTTCCATTGCCCCACCGATTTGCAATCCATAGCTTGTAATAAAAGTATTTGGAAGTATACCGAGAGATTTAAAACTATATAAAAGACCTCCGAGAAAAAATGCAGACCATGCGATTAAATAATAAGCGGCAGGTTTATAGCCTTTTCTCCAAACATAGATTGCTGTTCCAATCATGAATGGAAGCCCAAAAAGGATATAGGCAACAATTATCCAGAGGATTGAGGAAATACTTACAATCATTGAATTGACTGTTAAGATTATTCCAATCCAAACCCATAGTCTAAAAAATTTGTCCATTCGTGGTGAATTCTTTGCGGATAATATAAAGTATCTTGTAAACTGTATGATGAAGGCTACAGAAAATGGAATTAAAAAAGTCGGCGCATAGCTAGCAAGCCAGGTAGGGTTAGGCCAAACATATTGAAATGCCAATCCATTTAAACTCATTTGTAAAAGTCCAAACGAAACGATATACATTACATAAAATAAATAACTTAAATCTTTAACATAGATAAATAAGAATATATTATAAAGTGCCATTGCAATGATTAATCCATAGTAAACACCAAAAAGGATTTGTTCATCAGATCTTTGTTCTGTCATTGCTTTTTCATTCCAGATTTTCATTGGAATGGAAACGGTGCTCTCCGAGCTTACTTTTAAATAAAAAGTTCTCGGATCATTTGTTTTAAATGGAATTTCAAATAGAAACGTTCTATGTTTAAAATGGCGGTTATTAAAAGGAAGAGTGTCACCATAAAGAGTTGCCTTAAAGGTTCCATCGTCAAGCGGTGTATATAAATCAACATGATCAAGAACTGGATGAGCAATTTCAAGTAGCCAATCCTGGTCTAAACTCTGAGATTGAATTTGTAATTTTATCCAATATGTTTTTTTAGATAATCCAAAATTAAAATTTTTATGCGGTTGAAAGTCTGATTCGGGAAGTGCTTTAATTTGTTCAATTGAATAAGAACCCTTCTCATCAATAAAGACTCTAGCTTGCTTTGCAATATCGTAAAAATTATTTTCTGCTTTTAATGTAATGATTTCTGATTCATCAGAGGCAAATAAAGATAAGGCGCTGATTGAGAATAGACTCATGATAATTGGAATTAGAAGATTTGTTTTTGTGAAAATTTTATTAAAATTCATTTTCATTTTTGTATTCCCATTTTTTTTGCAATAAGTTTATCAAATATTCTAGTCGGAATGATAGCAGGTAAAAGAAAATCCATTAAAAAGCTAGCTCTTAGATAATACCTTGGTTTTGGGTTTGGACTTTCGATTGCTTGATTGATTGTATTTACTACTTTTGATAATGGAACTCCATTTTTGACTCTTGCCTCATTTAGTTCTTTAAATTTTTTAAGCATTGGCGCATAATCAGAGTTCTTCGAAGCTTCATCAATTCCTGATTCCAGTTTTCCAATGAGAGATGTGTTTACAGAGCCGGGAAGAATTCCAATTACATCAATTCCGTATAAAAGTAATTCTCTTCTTAGACCATCTGTAAATGCTTCTATCCCATGTTTAGAAATTGAATAGGCAGCAAGAAAGGGAACTGTTCGTATTCCACTTAATGAGCTAATATTGATTATCCTCCCTGGCTTAAACGATACATTTTTATCAGCACCGAGTAGGGGAAGAAAGGCTTGTGTGACCATGAAGGTTCCTACTATGTTAACTTCTAACTGCTTTCTAAACTCAGATAGAGGTAAGTCTTTAAGAGCACCTGTTACTACTATTCCTGCATTATTTATAAGAGCCGTTAGTCCCTCTATACCAACTTTGGATTTTACAACAGTAACAGCCTTGGCGATATCAGGTTCGCTTGTAATATCAAAAAGTAGAGGAGTAAAATTTGAACCCAATTTTACTGCAAGTGAATCGGCAATTTTTTTATCGCGAACAGATCCGAATACATGGTAACCTTTTTGAAGCAATGATTCACAAGCTGCTTCCCCGATTCCAGAATTGATTCCTGTGATTAAAATATACTTCATATTACCTCGCCATTACATCTAAAAATCCAAATGATTTAAAAAATCACTTTCATAAAAAAAATTTTTCACTTGAGGATGTAATAAAAAATCATTGAATAATATTAAACTCTAAATACTAATTAAGTGTAAATTTGTTTTTAGTTTCTAGTGAGGAATTTTTTATGACAGCAGCCGGACATCTATCAAGTGCATTTTTAATCAAAGCTAAGTTCAAGGAAGTGCCTTTTTGGATACTACTTCTAGCGAGTGAAGCTGTTGAATTAATTTGGGTGATTCTAAATTTGAACCTAATTCCTTTTCCTGAGCCTATCGAAATTGTAAAAATCAATTCGCCTTTCTTATACATTGGAGATATGATATTATTTCAGCAAATTGTTTCTCATTCTCTTTTAGGTGCTATTTTGATTGCTCTTAGTTTGGCATTTATTTTTAAAATAAGCAAAAGAGTTAACGGTATTTTCCTGGCTGTCTTTTTAGGAGTCTTAGGTCATTGGTGTTTGGATTTAATTGTTCATGATGCGGATCTTCCAATATTTATTTCTCTTTCATCTGTGAAGTTGGGGCCCCTTTTAAATTTTGATTCTACTCATCCCGAGCAGGGATTTTACAGAACGGCTCCAATTTTTGGATTTTGCTTTCAGACATTGTTTTCTTTTTTTGCTTCCTTTACTTATTTGAAGTCATTTCCTATACTTGATTCTAAAAAGAAAAAGAAATTTTGGGCGTTAGTCGCTCTAGTAAATCTTTCTATTCTCGGAATATTTATAAAAGGTGTAATGACCTGGCTCATTACAAGCTCTAAGATGATGGTAATTATGGTATTTGTAGATATTATAATTAGCGGCATAATGCTTTATGCCGCTACAAGACTAGGTGAACAGGAGAATGTTTAATTTTACTTCAATGCTGCGTCTGGTTTAATCCCTGTTATCCCCTCGGCTACCATTTCAGAAAGAGCACTGATTGTAGCGATTGGATTTGCACCAACTGCTGTGGGAACAATGCTTCCGTCGGCAACATAGAGATTGGTATAACCAAAGACTTGCCCGAATGTTTTGCGATCAGCACTTGTGACACCTTTATCGGGAGTATCGGCTAACACGCATCCACCTAAGGCATGAACAGTTACATTATCCTTTGTGATTGCATTCCAGTTAAAAAGGGGAAACCAAAGTTTTGCTTTTGTGATTTCGTAAAATCTTTTTGAGACTTCAAGAATTTTTTCATAAAGAGGCATACTTTCTTCCTGGGTCCAATCAATTTCTAATTCTCCATCTTTTAAATACATTTTACCATTGGAGTTATCTACTCCCATGAATAGAAGAACACTTGAGTTTTGTGACATATCGTTTCCGAGTAAATCGTTAAAGATATATCCAGATCGACCATAGGCACTACCTTCTTTCGTAATTTTATGCCAGATGTCTTTTACGATAGATACAATTGATTTCCAAAGAGAAGGAGTTGGAATTGAATTAGCAGCCCAAGCGGCAAATGCTGGGTAACTCGCATCTTCTAAAACAAAGGCTCTTTTTTTATCAGGCTCTTGAAATAAATTAAAGTCTGTAGCCTGTGTGATCACAGGACCGTAGTTTGGATTTGATTCTTCTTTTCCTTTGATTACAAAAGAAAGAAAATCACCGTTGCCAGAAAATGATTCTCCTAACCTGGAAGAAATATTGGGTAGAGTTTTGAATTCATTTTTACATTTCAAAAGTAATTCAGTGGAACCTAAAGAGCCTGCGGATAATACAATTCTTTTTGTGTCCACAAAGCCTTCCCTGTTTTCACCAACACTCTTTGTTAAATTAGAAAAATAAACTCTGTAGCCACTTTTTCCATCAGAAGTTGGATCTTCTGCCCCGTCTGGATTTAGAGGGATAATTTTTTTTACTAAATGCTCAGTGCGAATCTCCGCCTTATGGACATTTTCCGCAACATAAAGATAGTTTAGATCAATCGTATTTTTTGAATGAGTATTACAGCCTACATCGCATTCTCCGCAATAAGTGCAGGAAGTTTGTAAGGCACCATAGCGGTTTTTTTCCTGAACACCAATTGGAGTAGGATCTTTAAAATCATTTCCAAAAAAAACATTTAGATCAAGAAGTTGGGAGTTGTGTCCCATTTCTTTTGCAACTTGTTGAAACCTTTCCGTGCGCTTGATTTTTCTTCTTGGGTCATCGTTAGTTGGAATAGGTCTAGCACCTAAAACTTCTTTTGCGACTTTGTAGTAGGGTTGCAGCTTTTCTTTTTTACAGGAATCAGGCCAGCGCTCATTAAAAACCCAATCTGGAGGCTCTAAAAAGACATTTGCATAAATCAGAGAACCACCACCGAGTCCGGCAGATATAACTGCATCCATTCGCTTGAAGTTACGAATATCGAACAATCCTCTTGTCTCTTCATCTTTCGGATTACCGCCCTTAGTCTCAGAAGGTATATTCCAAAAGTTCTTAGACATTTCATGTGGCGTTCTGGCAAAAGAATACATAGGATAACGCTTCCCTCGCTCGAATACTAACACTTTGCCGCCAGGCCATTTTTTACTAAGACGGCAGGCATTAATCCCACCTCCAAAACCACTACCAATAATCACCGCTTCATACATAATTAACCTCTTTTTTATTCTGTCACCTCGAACAGCTTTTTCGTGAGAGGTCTATCTAGCATAATAACGATAGTGTTAAGCAAGATAGATTTCTCACGAAAAAGATGTTCGAAATGACCGTATAATCCTTACTGCTATTTATCATTTTTCTATTTTTGCTTTTAAATTTATTATTCTTAAATCTATTTCTTTATCTACAACTTCAGAGAAAGACTGTAATGAGTTTTTATTTTCTGAAATCAATTTAGAAATTCGAGTTGTGAATTCATTTTCTTGTGTATTGGGAAGTAAACAAACCTTAGCTGTATTTACAGGGTAAGCTTCCTTATACATTTGAACGGGAGCAATATTTAAGTTTTCATCGATTAGAATAACTGCTCCACCGTAAGTTTCTTTTTTATCTACTGTATCAACTACCCATCCACCGGTATTTACGACTTGAATTGGTTTCGGATAATTGGAATAATTCGATACCTGCGTAAATGGTTTATGAGTATGACCGAAAACAAACTGAATGTCTTTAGGAGAGTTTTCTTTTTTCTCTCTTGAAATTTGTCTAAATAGAATTTTATTTATGTATTCATTTAGTTTTGCTTTCATTTCATCGGAAATACTTCCACCGGAATCTGCTCTTTCATGTTTTGCAATTGTTCCAAGAGTGATTCTTAGAAATGCATAGACTATCTTTTCCATTTTTCTACCAGGAACGAATCGAATGAAAAAACGAGATAGCTTGCGGAAGAATGTAGTTGCCGCTTCGTTCTCACTCTTTTTAATATTTTGAGTAATCTTAACAGCAATGTTATGTAGCAACTCTGAAAATTTATCTTCGTCGGTCATCTTATCGTAAATTAATTCTACGCCTTTTCCTACTTGACCGGAGCGTCCCATAGTTGACCAAAAAAAATCTATCCAGGCAAAATTTTCTTTTTCAATATCCCAAATGTCTTCCGGTATAGATTGATTTGGAAAAATATAAGTTTTCACAGTGCTCATAAGAGTATAAATATCTTCTAAGAAATGCCCGTGATGGAATAATACTGATTTGTCTCCCTTTGCATTTAAAATTCCAAAATTAGGATAGGCGACTTGCACATGAAAGTTTTTTAGATGCTCGTTATTTTGGATGATTCCATTCATAAAATCGCAACGAGTAGGATGTTTTTCATGTTCAATGAAGATATTCGTAGTATGCCACATAGGGGGTAAGTTATTTTTATCATCCATTCTTTCGATGTATCGAACATACTGTGATTCGCGTGCTATTTCCCATAAATGGTGATCGTGATTACCGGGGATGTAGTAGATTTCGCTGAAAAGCTCATTGCCCTTCGGTAAGATTAAATCTATAAATCTATCAAATACCATTCCTGCTTCGTTTGTTTCGCATAACGCTAGCTCAAGTATATCTCCCAATAAAATCAATTTGGGCTTCTGTAATTTATCCTGATTTTGCGCAATCATCGTCCTTAGGTTTTCTACTAGGGAAACTAGCACAGGACTTGGTTGTAAAAAATCGGGCTTTAGTCCATCAGGGGTGAGCTTGGTTAGAAGACTATTTTGTGCACCAAAGTGCAAATCGGAAAGGCAAACGTATTTAATATCCGGCATAAAGATTATAACTCCAAACTTTCGAAAGAATAATGAGAGTATTCTTATTTGCAAGAAAAATTTCAGAAAAATTGGAAAATGATTCGATTTGCTTTTTTTTGATGCTATAATTCCAGTTTCCTAATTTTACGAAAGGAAAACTTTTATTTTAGTAAAAAGGTTGGTATCTTTATCCAATCTTTCCTCTTTTAAATAGGAACAGAGCTAAGCAAATTAACCGGACTTTTCGATAAAAGTTTGTCTAAGTAAGTATGGAAGATTGGATAATTATTGGTGCTGGTTACGGGGGAGTTGCCGCAGCTTCTCTATTACAGAAAAGGGGATTTGGGACTACAATATTAGAAGCACATAAACTGATTGGGGGCTGTGCTTCTTTTTATAAGCGAAAGGACTTTTTATTTGATGTTGGGGCTACTACTTTTAGTGGGATACTTCCTTCTCAACCAATAGGTAAATTATTTTTAGAATTAGGGGTTCATCCGGATTTTTATAAAGTAGACCCGGGTATGATTATCAAATTTCCTGAACGTGATATAATTCGCTATGCGGATGAAAGTAAATGGCTTGCCGAGGTTAATAAGCATTTTCCAGAAAAGAATATGACTAAATTCTGGAATAGAATTTTTAAACTCGAAAAATTAGCCTGGAACTTTATCGCAGAAAATGGAAAAATTCCACCGAGAAGTTTGAGTGATTTTATTTCCCTTGTAAAATTTACAAATATAAATAAATTACCCATGCTTCCGCAATTATTTCGCTCTGTATCCACAGAACTAAATTCTTTAAATATTAAAAATTCTCATTTTGAAAAATTCCTAGATGAGCAATTGATGATTACTACCCAGAGTAAATCTAAAATTGCTCCTATGTTAACTGCGGCATTAGGTCTAGCATATCCATCGGAGACATACTATCCAATGGGAGGAATGTATAAGCCGGCAGAATTAATTCTTTCCAAGTATAAAGAAGAAAAAGGAAATCTTATATTAAAAGAAAGAGTAATATCGATTACCCACAGATCTGGATTTTATGAATTAAAGACAGAGAATGGAACCTACAATGCAAAAGGAATAATATCTAATATACCAATCTGGAATATGGCAGAAATTACAGAGGGAGAGATTCAAAAATATTTTACTAAGATAGCAAAGAAATACTATACAGCACCGGGAGCGTTTACTATTAATTTTGCGATTGAGTCAAAGATTGATTTGCCTTCTCTTTATTTTCAAGTCCATAGTCGTATTCCGATTCCTTATTGTGAGGCGGGAGCTTTTTTTGTTTCTTTTTCTCATAAAGAGGATAGTCAAAAAGCACCTGAAGGATTTAGAACGGTAACAATTTCTACCCATACAAATCCAAAAGATTGGATTGGTTTAAAAAAAGAAGATTACAAAGCCAAAAAAGAAACCGTTAGCAGTGTAATTTTAAATGAATTTGATTTTGCTTTTCCTGAACTTCGAGAAGCTAATAAGTTTTTTCCGCTTTCTGGAACTCCAAAAACATTTGAGAATTACACAAATAGAAAAAATGGATATGTAGGTGGAATTGCACATTCGGTTCATTCTAATTTACTTTTCATGACTCCAAATAAAACACCTTTTAAAAATCTATACCTGGTAGGAGATACAGTATTTCCAGGGCAGGGAATTCCTGCTGTTGTGCTCGGTGCATTAAATGTTGTAAATAGAATTTCGTCTTAGTTTTTTTCTTGCAATATACCCTATGGGGTATAGTATTGTCTTAAGAGGATGCTATGAATAAAAAGATATTAATCATTGGTGGTGTGGCAGGTGGTGCGACTGCTGCGGCTAGAGCAAGAAGATCAGATGAATCAGCTGAGATTACAATTTTAGAGAGGGGCAATTATATATCTTTTGCCAATTGTGGTTTGCCTTATTATATTTCCCAGGAGATTAAATCTCGCAGCAATTTAATCTTACAGACTCCTGAGAGTTTTTATTCCCGTTATCGAATTGATGTAAAGCTTGGAAGAGAAGCGGTTTCCATTCATAGGGAAGAAAAATATGTTACTGCAAAGACTTCCTCGGGAATTGAAAAATATTCTTATGATAGGTTGATTTTATCGCAGGGAGCTAATCCTATTTTACCAACTATACCCGGCGTCTCTACTGAAAATGCTTTTACTCTAAGAGACATTGATGATATGGATAGAATTCATAACTTCATAGATTCAAAGTCACCAAAGACAGCAGTTGTAGTAGGGGGCGGTTTTATTGGTCTTGAAATGGCAGAAGCTCTAGTAGAGCGCAAACTAAAAGTTAGCCTTGTAGAAAAATACCAACATGTAATGCCTATTGCAGACCCTGAATTCGGAGAAGCAATTAAGAGAACCTTAGAAGAAAAGGGAATAACAGTATTAACCTCAGACTCTGCTGTAGGCTATGATTCAGATAAAAAAGAAATCATTCTAGAAAGTGGAAATAGAGCTTCTGCTGATATGGTTTTATTTTCTATTGGAGTTCGTCCCGAGTTAGAACTTGCTAAAAAAGCCGAATTGGGAATTGGAAAGACGGGTGGTGTCATTGTAAATGAATTTATGGAGTCGTCCGATCCTTCTATTTTTGTAGTAGGGGATATGGCTGAAATTACAAATCGAATCACAGGGGATAAGACTCGTATTCCTCTAGCGGGACCTGCCAATCGACAGGGACGTATTGCAGGAGCTAACGCATGTGGAGAAAGAAAAAAATATTCCGGCTCAATAGGCTCTTCTGTTGTTAAGATATTTAACAAAGTGTATGCAATGACCGGACTAACAGAAAAGCAAACACAATCACTTTCGACCTCTTCTGTTACAGTTCATCCAAATCATCACGCGGGATATTACCCCGGCTCTAAACAATTGAGTCTAAAATTAACTTATTCAAATGAAACGGGAAAGGTTCTAGGCGCACAGGCTTTCGGAGAAGAGGGCGTTGAAAAAAGAGTAGATGTTATAGCAACTGCCATTATGGGAGGATTACATATTGAAGACTTAGAAGAGTTAGATCTTTGTTATGCGCCGCCTTTTTCTTCTGCCAATGATCCTGTGAATATGGCAGCGTTTGTTTCTTCCAATGACAGGCAAGGATTTAGTCCAACAGTGACTGTTAGAGAATTTTTAAATTCGTATGAGAAAGACAAATCTATATTTGTATTAGATGTTCGTAATCCAAATGAGTATTCCAACGGGAAGTTTGCAACAGGGGTTAATATTGCATTACCTGATTTACGAAATAGACTTTCCGAAATTCCTAAAGACAAAGAAATCTATGTTCATTGCCAGGTTGGCTTTAGAGGACATCTCGCAGTTCGAATCCTAAAACAAAATGGATTTCAAAAAGTCTACAATATCTCGGGCGGATATAAAAGTATAGAGTTATTATCTCATAGCATTATGTAATCTAAAAAGCAATTGCTATTACTCATAAATAATAAAAAACTGATTACCACCGATTAACGAACGATAAAAAAACGATATGGATTAATAACAAATCACTAATATTGAAACAATATCGTATCTTTTTCGGTGTCTATCGGTGTCTATCGGTGTCCATCGGTGGTAATCTTTGAATATCTCCCTTAGAAAAAAGATTTGGGGAGCGTTATATTTAACTCCAAAGGGGTTAATGGCTATTAATAGCCGGAGAGAGAATTGCTTTGCTTTCCGGATTCGTCATAGCATTCATTGTTACTGCAAGAACTTGAAAAGGAACTAGCTGTACTACACTGAGAGCCCTTTATTTTAGTACAAGTCGCCCTTGCTTTGTCCCTATCACTAAAGCTATCACCGTTTACACAAACAATAATCCTTTTTCCATCTGATTTTTTCCAATCCGAATTGTATTGGCATTTTGCAGAAATGGTTTGGATTCCAAACATTGCAAAGAATACTAACAAAAACATAATTTGTTTCATTTTGATTTCCTCTAATTGTTATTTATACCAAATGCTAACATCATAAAAAAAGAAATCAATCTTTTTATTAATAAGTAAGGGTTCTTAAGTCTGATTCGAGATTAATTAAAATTTCAGTTAGCGCCTGGTTCCAGGAACGAAGTATGGAAACGGGTTCTTTGTCAGAAGCCAATATTTTCTTGGAGTATGTTTTCTTAAAGATAACCTGGTCTTTTAAATTATCAGAAAGGTAAAATTCAATTTCCATTATAGAATATATTTTACCGCCTGAAAAATCAGCGTAGAGCAAATTGATATTACCCTCTAATAGAATATTGGAATCCGTGCTGCTGATACGATTTGTGACAACTTCGGATAATTTACTTTCGCTAACCCAGGCAATTAATTGCTCTGTAATATTTGTGGGAGGAGAAGTTAAAAATTGATTGTAGTAGTCACTTTCAAAATCTAAATCCTTTCGGTATATAAATTCTTTTCCTTCGTAGCTGGAATTGATTTTTAGTTTATTGATTCTAAGCTTAGCAAATTTTACAGCAGTAGCTTTTTTAATTTTAGTGAAATCAGCTTCTATAGAAAAAAATCTTTTTTTAGGAGCTTCTTTTGTGATACTAACACAATGAGAAATGCTAAAGAGTAAAAGGCAAATTAAAAGTATTCGCTTCATTTTTTCCCCATTTCAGAAGATTTTGGAGCTTCCCCGAAGAGAAGCATCGATGGATATTTTTTTGCGTTGTTACTTACTTCTCTTAAATCTTCTGTTACAATTCTAAAATTTTCTACTGCAACGGAAATATCCTTGTTGTTATTTGATAACATATTATTTAATTTATTCATACTCTGCGACATGAGAGTGAGTGATTCATTGAGTCTAGTTGGCAGGTCTTGCATCTTTGGATTTGCTACGATTTTTTTTAGTTCTTTGTTGGTTTCTCTTATTTCTGCAAGAAGAGCATTTCCATTGGCAGACATTTCACCAATGTTGGCAGCTTTTAAAGAAGTGTCGAGTGTGACAACTAACGTATTTAAATTCTTCGCCATATTTTCTATGTCGGCTGCATCTAGTTTTTTAAGAAACTCATCCATGGAAGCTCCAATTTTAGTAATTGTGCTTTTAGTCGATGGCACATACACTTCATTAGGCGTCCAACCAATCTCAAGAGGAACATTTGACTCTTTATTTAAATAGTCGATTTCTAAATAGGAAGTTCCTGTAAGTCCCTGCGAGGTAAGTTTAATACGAAGCCCGTTGTTTACCATTTGCGTAACGACAGCATCAATTTCTTTTTTTGAGGATAGGTTAAAGAAGTTTTTAACAGCCATTTTAACTAATACATAGCGACCCTTAGAAAAATCAGGACTATCAGGGTCTAGTTTGTATTTGTCTTGAACGAAAGTAATTTCTTTTACAGTTCCAATTTTTACACCTCTAAATTTTACGATAGAGCCTACATCAAGACCTTGAATGGATTCATCAAAGTAGGTTTCTAGAAATAAATTCTTTTGGAATAGATTTCCAGCCCCCAGGACTATTATAAAAATAGAAATAATGACTATACTTGAAATTACGAAAAGCCCGATTTTGTAGTAGTTCATTCTTTGTCTCATTGTGTTTCCTCACTTATACTGAATTGATTTCTCTTTTAAAAAATTGTCTTACCCACGGATTATCGCTATTATCCCGCAGGTAAGCAGGGTTTCCGGATGCTACTATTTTTTTTACACGTTTGTCTAGCATAATTACTCTATCTGCTATTGAGTATATGCTTTCTAGCTCATGAGTTACGACAACAAATGTAATATTAAAATTGCGTGATAATCTTTTTATTAAATGATCTAATTCTGCTGAGGTAATTGGGTCTAAGCCGGCAGATGGCTCATCTAAGAAAAGAATTTTAGGATCAAGTGCCATTGCCCTTGCGATTGCTGCTCTTTTTTTCATTCCACCACTAATTTCAGATGGCATATGTCTTGCGTATTTATCTAAACCTACCATTTGTAATTTCATATGGGCGATTAAATGGATTGCTTCGGGGCTAAACGTTGTAAACTCCTGTAGAGGGAGACTTACATTTTCGATTAAGTTTAAAGAGCCGAATAGGGCTCCCTGTTGATACATGACACCAATTCTTTTTTGTATTTCTTTTTTTTTCTCTTCGGAGGCAGTTGCAATATTTTCTCCTTCGATTTCAATATCGCCGGCTGCTGGCTCTACGAGTCCGATCATATGTTTTAAGAGTGTGCTCTTCCCACAACCGGAGCCACCGAGAATAACGAAGATTTCTCCTGCATTTACTTCAAAGCTTATATTATCTATAATCATTTCACCGCCCATGACTGCTGTGAAATGTTTTACTTCGATGATAGGTTTTTTAGATTCGATCTGCATTTGTTTCTAAGTTAAATTTAAAATGGATTCGAATCAATTAGTCAATAAATTTACACACCGAGGTAATAAAATAATACGGAAAAAAATCCATCTAGAATGGCGATGGAAATAATTCCATTGACCACTGACTTTGTGGTTGATTCCCCTACAGAACTTGCACCAGTGCTAGTGTTTAATCCATGAAAACAACCGATAGCAGAAATAACTCCTCCAAATACAGTTGCTTTAAAAAGTCCACCGAGCATATCAACATTTTTTACTGCGGATAACACTTGATTAACGAAAGTGATGAATGGGTATTGAAATGACATCATGACTACAGCGCTTCCGAGTAGACCGGCTAGATTAAAAAAAACAGTAAGTAGTGGGCTAATTATAATTCCAGCAATCAATCTAGGAATCACTAAAAATCTTAGCGGACTAAGTCCCATCGTGGTAATCGCATCGATTTCTTCGCTTACCTTCATTGTTCCAAGCTCTGCGGCAAAAGAAGAAGCAGTTCTTCCTGCTATAATTACCGCTGTCATAAGAGGTCCTAATTCTCGAAATAAAGACATCGAGACTAAGTTAGCCACAAAGATTTCTGCCCCAAATCTTTGCATAGGAATCGCAGATTGAAAGGACATGATTAAGCCCAATAAAAATCCGATTAGGACAATGATTGATAGTGCATTTACGCCTGCATGCTCGGCGACTTTAATTACTTCGAACCATTTTATTTTTCTTGGATTACGAAAGGAATTAAATAATAATACAGAGCATTCACCGATGAAGTTAATAATAAACTTTGTTTCTTCCCAGATTAGAATTGTTTTATACCCGATTTTTTCGGGAGTCGTCCATGTATCTTGAAAATTAACAAGTGCTTTAACTTCATTTTCGTGAGTGAAGAAATTTAGAAGATCTTCAAATTTTTTTTCCAGGTTTCGAATTTCAATTGGAACTTCTAGTCCTCTTGCAATTTTTTTAAAATGAAAAAGAAGAGCAATCCCAACACCTTCGCAATCATGAATTCCTTTTGCTTCGATGATTAGTTTTTTAAACTTATTCTCATGTAATACTTTATTTGTCTCCTGCCAAATCCGGGGAGTGGAGTTAATATCGAGTATCCCATTGATTTCTAAAACAAAGCTTTCATTTTCTAGAAATGTTTTAAATTCGATTTCCTTTTGCGTTTGCATTTTTAATTATTCTCTGGCTCTTGCTTACTTTTTTTCTTCTTTTTGTTTTCTTTTGCCGTTTCATGGATTTCGATTTTTTCAGTTACAATCTCTTGCGCCAAAGTCGGATTAGTCTCACTACTAACTTCCTTATCTGAAAATTTTTCATCATCAATAAATGGAAATGGATGAGTTACATCTTTTAATAAATATTCCATTGCGATAGGTAGTAACAACCTAGAAAGTAAGGTTGCAACTAGAACTCCACCAATAACGACTGTAGCGAGAGGTCTTTGCACTTCCGCTCCCGCATTGGAAGATATCGCCATCGGGATAAAACCGATAGCCGCAATAGACTCTGTAGTCATAATTGGTCGAAGAGAGAGGATAGATGCTTTTACAACGGCAATAGACAATTCGATGCCTTCTTCTAATTGCTCGCGAAGAACAGAAGCATACACAACACCATTTAACACCGCAATACCGCTCACAGCAATAAAACCAACTCCGGCGGGGATACTAAATGGTAGACCTCGTAATACAAGGCTTAAAATTCCACCCGAAACAGCAAGTGGGACAACTAAAAATACCCCAATCGCGTAACGAGCACTACCGAAGGCAGCAATTAGCATGGAAAAAATAATTACCATGGCAATTGGAACAACAAGGGCTAACCTGTTTTTGGCGCGGGTGAAATTTTCAAATTGTCCACCCCATTCAATATGATATCCTTCCGGCAAACTTCCACTAACCTTAGAAGTTTTTTCTTTGGCTTCATTGATATAACTAACTAAGTCTCTACCGCGAATATTTACTTCCACGAAAAGTCTTCTTTTCAAAGCTTCTCTTGTGATAGAGGCTGGTCCTTCCTCAATTTTAATATTTGCGATTTGTCCGAGTGGAACTGTGTTTCCAAAAGAAGTCATGACTGGAATGTTTTCGATATATTCTATTTCGCTAAAGTCGACATCAAGTCTTACGACTAGATCAAATCTTTTTAGACCTTCAAAAACTTTTCCGGCACCTCTTCCTATACGAAGTGTTTCAACTATGTCTAACATCTCGTTAGCCGAAACACCATAGCGCGCCATTTTTGCCCTGTCTGCTTTGATTTCTAAAAGAGGAAGTCCCAAGACCCTTTGCACCCTCAAGTCCCCGGTTCCCTGGATACCTTTTAGGACTTCGGCAATTTCTTCCCCGATTCTTTTTAGCTGAACTAAGTCATCTCCGTATACTTTTATTACAATGTCAGCCTTAGAACCGGCTAATAACGCGTTAACCCTATTCTCGATTGGTTGCGACATACTGATATAACTTGAAGGAACAGTGGCAAGAATTTTATCCTTCATGATAGTCATTAATTCTTCCCTATCTTTTGCGGTGGTCCATTCCTTTTTGTCTCTTAGTTTAACCATGAGTTCTCCCTCATCGGTTCCAACTGGTTCGGCTGCAGATTCTCCCCGCCCTGTTTTAGAAATGGCGCTTATGACTTCAGGAAAACTCATTAATACTTTTTCGATTTCACTGTTCAGGTCACGGGAGTGATTGATAGATGTAGAAGGAAGGCGCTTAACGTCTATATTTAATTCCCCTTCATCGATTCTAGGTAAAAATTCTGCACCTAAACTCATACCAACGACTAGTGAAAAAACAAAGACTCCAATGGAAAGTAAAACTACTTCTTTTCTTTTGGATAGACCGAAGTCTAAAAAGATTTTATATTTTTGCTCTAATACATCCCAGTAGTGACTGTGATGAAATTCTGGATTTTCAAAAAGATAAGAAACTCCAGCAGGAAAAGTAGTTAAAGAAAATAGAAGTGCTGCGGCTAATGCCAATGCAACGGTAATAGCCATTGGTCTAAACATTCTACCTTCGACTCCTTCGAGAACCATAAGTGGAAGGTATACAAGCATGATAATGGCAACCGAAAAAGCAGCTGCCCTGGCAACTCGAATGCAGCTACTTTGTATTAGCTCCACAGAGCGAATTCTTTTTTCAGCATCTTCTAAATTGTCTGGAAACAAAGAACGTTTGGCTATAAAACCAGCCATTACAGATTCAAGCATTACAATCGGGCCGTCTACAAGAAGACCAAAGTCTAAAGCCCCGAGACTCATTAAATTACCTACAACTCCAATTTGACGCATAAAGATGACTGCGACAAGCATGGATATCGGGATGGCTGAGGCGACTAACGCTCCCCCCTTTACGGTTCCAAGAGAAATGATAAGAGCGACAAATACCAATATGGCGCCTTCTGCAAGGTTTATGAATACTGTTTTTAAAGCTCGATTGATAAATTCAGATCTATCATAGAAGGGCTCAATTTTCATTCCTTCGGGAAGATCTTTTTTTAATTCTTCAACTCTTTTTTTAATAACTTCGACTACTTCACGGGAGTTTTCTCCAATGAGCATCATTACTGTTCCACCGACGACTTCTCCCTGTCCGCCCTTGGTGATAAGTCCAAAACGAATAGAAGGCCCGATTTTAACAGTTGCAATATTTCCAAGCAGAAGCGGTATACCGTCTTTATCCGTTTGGATGGCGGTGTTGGAAAGCTCTTCGATCGATTTGAATTGACCTTCGCCTCGTATGACGATTTGTTCATTGCCTTTCATTACATAACCACCACCGGCATTGCGGTTGACTTCTTGGAGTCTATCGAGTAGGTCAGAGAAAGTAATATTATGCGCTGCTAGTCTTCTTGGATCAATTAGAATTTGGTATTGCTTGACTTCCCCGCCGATAGTGTTTACGTCAATTACACCTGGAAGGGATTTTATTTTTTTAGAAAGTTCCCAATCCATATAGGTTCTTAATTCCATCGGGGTGTGTCTGTCTGATGTGAGGACAAACTCATAGATATCCCCGAGACCGGTGGCTACGGGTGATAAGCCGGGAGTCCCATAACCGGGTGGAATATCATTTTCCACATCTTTTAATCTTTCATTTACGAGTTGCCTGGCAAACCAGATATTTACATGATCTTTAAAAACGATAGTTACACTACTCACACCGGTTCTAGATATAGAGCGAATTTCTTCTACATTGGGAAGACCTGTCATAGCAATTTCAACAGGGTAGGTGATGAATTGCTCTACCTCAATAGGAGATAGACCGGGTGAGGGGGTAACAACGGATACCTGCACATTGGTTACGTCGGGGACAGCATCAACGGAAAGGTGTATTGCGTTATAAAGTCCAACAAGCGAGATTAATGCTGTTATAACTAAAACAGCAAATCTTTTTCGGATTGAAAAGGCAATGAGTGCTTCTATCATTTTAAGAACTCACTTTTTAAAACAAAGGAACCCTCACTGACTATATTTTTTTCAATGGGTATTCCGGATTTGATTTCTATGTCATCATCAATTGCTTCCCCGGTAATGACTTCAAGAGCTTCGAAGGTTCCATCTAAGTTGGCTGCAAATACGATTGTCTTGCCTTCTATTTTATGAACAGCTTCAGAGGGGACAACCATGATTTTGCGCGATTTGCTTCCTGATATTAAGCCCTGCACTTTTGCGCTGATAGTTTGACCAGGTTTTAGCTTTGATTCAGCGTTATCTACTTCTAAACGAATCTCGGCTGTGTGTTTTATTTGATCTATTACTTCGCTTACATGTGCGACATGCGCTTTCACAGTTTCAGGTTTATCGCCTAGTGTGGTTACTGTTGCTTCTGCGCCAATTTTTACTGAGTATAAATCTTTTTCATATACATCGAGTAGAATCCAGAGTCTTCTAAGATCGGCTACTACAAAGAGATTTTCTTCAATATTTACAGATTGCCCGTTTACAGCTTTTCTATCTGTTACAGTTCCACTAATGGGGCTACGTATTGTTAGGTTCTGTTGTTTTTGGCTGCCTGATTCCAGTCCTTCTATTTCTGCTTTCGAAAGTCCAAAAATTTCAAGTGTATTATAACTTGTCTCCATTTCTGTCTTTACGGTTTTATATTCCATGTTAGCAATTTCAAATTCTCTTGAGGAAATGATTTTCTTTTCAAAAAGTTCATTTGCTCTTTGTGCTTGAATTCTTAAAGCTTCTAATCTAACTTTTGATTTTAGATAATTGGACTGAGCGTTACTTAACTCAACGGAAGAAATAGTTGCGAGTTTACTACCCTGTCTAACCTGGTCTCCTTCTTTTACATATACTTCTGTAATACGACCTGTTACCCGCGAACCTACATTGGCAAGATTTTCTAAATCATAGGAAACCTTTCCGGGTAGATTTATTTCTTCATAAAATCCGCGCTCACGTAGCTTGACAGTGGAGAGAGGATGAGATTTTAAAATATCGGCAGAGATTTGTATTTTTTTATCCTTCACTGCAACTTGCGATTCGGTCTTTGAAGGCTTGGCAATTATTTTTTTGTAAACAAAATATCCGCCAATTGCAGTAAATAAAATCGCCACATACCAATACTTATTTATACTTTTTGTAAATTCGATTATTTTTTCTCGATTAGTCATTTATATTCCCCAGTTTGCCTATAGCCGCTCTAAAAATTTCGATAGAGTTATAGTAAAGATACAATTGTTCAAAATATCCACGAAGAACAGTTAGATAGTTTTTTTCTGCTTCTAAGAAGGTTACAAGGTTTGACGCTCCCCTGATATAGGCGAGACGATATTTTTCTTGCACATCTTTATTTTTGTCTAAGAGTTTAATTTCTCGATAATTCGAAAGTAATTCTTCCCTAGCGTTTACTTCGCGTAAGGCGGCACGAATTTCGGAGTAGATTTGTTTTCTTTTGGATTCAACTTCAAGTTGGCTTTTTTTATAATTTTCTTCTGCCTTTAAGATTTCACCCTGGTTGCGATCGAAAAGTTTTAAAGGAACACTGGCAAAGACTCCCGCATACTGCTCATTACCCTTTAAGCGAACCTCGCCACCGAAGTTTATATAGGAAGAATATCCTTCCTTTTTCTTCAAGTCAATGGTGAGTTTATTTTGAACTGATTTAGATTTGAGTGCTTGTAAATCAGGTCTGTCTTCAATATTAAAATTATTCAAATTTAAACCGAGTTCTTCGGTTGTGAAGTATTTAAGGTTTCCTTTGAAATTTAGAATTTCATTACTCGGAGCAATTCCAATTAAGAAGCGAAGTTCTTTTGCGATTTGAGCTCTCAAAATATCAGCGTCTTTATAATCTTTTTCAATACGAATTCTTTCGAGTTGTAAACGATCATATTCCAACACCGCAATATCACCCTTATCCGCACGGAATTTATTTAGCTCAAGTAAGTCTTTATAGTTTTCGTAAAATTCTTTTTGGAAATCGATTAACTCTGTAATATACAAATGCAACCAGTAATTCTGTCTTAGCCTGAGTCGAAAGAGTCGATCGAAATCAGCGAACTGTGCAATCTGTGCTTGAAATCCCTGGGTTGCTACTTTCATTTTTTGGTTTCGGATAATTCCAAAGTCATATTCCCAGGAAACGGAAGGCGCAATTTCGGGTGGTCCACCAATTCCACCGGGAACATTTTGGCGGAAGGTTTGAAACCCGGCTCCATTACTTCCAAGAGTGGGACCGTAATTTGTAGCAGATTCCGTGATGTTTAACGGAATGAATTGTTGCTGATAGGAAAGAACGGGATTGCGATATAAAGCAGCAGTAATTAGATCTCCTCTTGCCATTCCGATGTTTTGTTTTTCGGCAAGATAAAGAGGATTATTCGCAACCGCGTATGCTTCAATTTCTTCAAGACTCCAGGTCTGAATTTTCTTTTCTATTTTGGAGTAGTCTTCCGCTGAGTAAATATCCTTTGGAATTGGAGCTTCTTTTTTAGGCTCTTTACTTGGCTCTTTTGTTACCACAACCGGCGTAGACTTTGTGGGCAAATTGGTCTTAGCCGATTGAGGAAGGATTGAAAAGGAAAATAAAAAAATCAGAATTATAATATGTTTCATTCTAATGTGGAAATTTATCCTTATAATCCTGAAGAGCGACTTGAATAATTTGTTTTGCTTCTTGTGCACCGTAGACTCCTGTAATTTCGACTGAGGGAGGATCACTTTGGTCAGGCATAACTTTGTAAGTTAAAAAATAATGTTTTAACTTATTGATTAAGTCTCCAGGACAATGGTGAATATCCTGCATATGACCAAAAATGGAATCGCCCTTTAGTATCGCGATAATCTTGTCGTCTGCTTCATTTTTATCTATCATCCGCATTCCACCTATTGGAACTACACTCATCAAAATATTGCCGTGTGTAATTGCACTAGAGGTTAATACGCATATATCTAAGGGATCTCCATCACCTTCAATATCCTTTTTACCTGTTTTATCCATGCAAAACTTTGCAACTTTATCGCCGCAATAGGTTTGTGGAATAAAACCATAAAGAGAAGGACAGTGATTGGAATACTTTTGTGGTCTATCCAGGCGAATATAGCCTGATTTTTTATCCACTTCATATTTCACTGTATCAGTTGGAAGCATTTCAATGAATGCATCCACCTCATCAGGAATCTTATTTCCGGGAGATATCCCGTGCCAGGGGTGTAGAACGTAGTCGGATTTTATATTACTCATAAACGCAAACTAAAACTTTGGACGTATTTGTAAATTGAATTTCTCTAATTTTTCTTCTCAATGCGGAAACTACCTAAAGATTTAATGATTAATTGTTAATTTTGAATGATGAATTAGGAGTTTATAGGGGAAAGTATCTATGCGAATTTTGAAAACTTAGTTTTAGTTGAGTAGTTTTTTAAGATTACTAAGGATGAACCTATATTACGGATATGATTCCGTTATGTTTGCGATATATGAATCTTAATCTTTATTTTAATATTAAGGGTAGTATCAAAGATACTAAAAAAACGTATTTGAGTATCTTTGATACTAGGTTTAATACTATCATTGATACTATCAATGAGTAAAGGGAAGGTCAACGCTGGTAAAAAGGAAATATATCTCACAGAGCACACAGAGGTCACAAAGAGGCGAAAAAGTTTAGAGGAAGGGGAGGTTCTCGCAAAGCCGCTAAGGCGCAAAGAAAGTTGGGAGCCTTTAAATGATTATCACCGATGGACACCGATAAAAGAACGATGAAGGATACGATTGTTCTTTTTAGGATGAAATGGATAGCAGTGCTTGTTTCTAAAAGATAAGTCGCAAAGGAATTTCTTAGATTATGAAGAGTGTCCCGTTTACGAATGCTAGATTTAAGTAAAGAATTGGAAAGTATCTTTTGCACTGCGCGAGCGGATAATGGTTATAACCTTTAGTCGGATAACTTCGCTTACCCGTAGACCAGTAGAATAGAAAACTGATAATACAAACCTTCTTCCTAAAAAGCCTTTACGCAAAATCAAGTGTAACCGGTTCTAAGATAATTTCGCTTCCATAGTTTTCAATTGCAAGCCGAGCAATTCGGATAGTGGGGGGGACTTTTATTTTTGCTAATATAATACTGAATTATTTCACTCAAGCAAATCGGGAATTTTACTTTGATTTTTCGTGTTAAAGACATCAAAACAGGTGCTTTTGGTATTGACGTGGTATTCGTAATAGGGATAAGTTTAGTTGGGTGTAATTATCCCGCTCTTTTGATAATGAATAAATTAATTTGGAAACTAACTTACTTTTTTGCAGCGTATAAAAAATTCAATTCAGGAGTAAAAACAATGCACAATATATTTTTATTAATTTTTCTCTACTTATCTATTTCTGTTCATTTGTATGCTTTGAAAATTGATAGTAATTCTGCAATTATATTGGGAAATAAAGTCAATGTTAGAGAAAAGCCATCGTTAAAGGCAAATAAAATTATCCAATTAAATAAAGGTGACTACGTAGTAATTAAAGGTTCCACACCTAAAATGTTTGCTTTTGATAAAAATCGAATGATAGAATATTATGCTAATGCAGAAAATGAATATGGTAAGTTTTTTCCATGGTATAAAATTGAAATTAATAATAAAATTGGTTGGGTCTTTGGAAAATATATTGGAATAAATATTGCTTCGAATTTTTATAATTTAGAATCTGAATTTCGAAAATTCTCTAATAAGGAATACAAATTTATTTCTAGTAAAGAAAATGATATTTTATGGTTTGTATCTTGCTATCATGGAGAAGAAGCAGCTGATACCCAAAATGAAATATTTAAAATTATAATTTCAGACAAAACTGGTCATTATTTTGTTGATGACTTACAATATAATGATTTAGGCGATAAAATTAAAGAAATAAAAGTTATCCGCAATAATTTATCAGATTCTTCATATCTATTAATTGACTCATATTGGCAATGTGAAACTGATCCTTGTAATGGACAGCGAATAGATATTTTAGGGTTCAATTCCAAATTGAAAATAGTTAAAAAAATCTTTTCTTCAATTACGTTTGAAAATAATTCTCATAGTGATGGAAATGCTATTTCATTTATCGAAATAAAAAATAATACTATTTCAGAAAATATTACTAACTTTAAACGAGAATGGAATGATGAAAAACAAACTTATTTCACTGAGAGCAATATCTTTCAAATTAAAATTGATTATGTTTTCAATGCTTCCAAATTTGAATTTGAAAAAAAGAATGAATCAAAAATTTCAATTAAGGGAATTACAAAATCAAATACAATTTTGTATAATGTCCCCGTAAACGGAGTTCAATTAAAGGTTATTCCATTAAATAATAACATCATAGTTCAAAAAATCAAGAATCCAGTTGTAACGGCAGAAGAATTTAATAATGAATATGGGTATTGGATTTACGTTACTTCTGGTAATATGAAGGGTTGGACTTTTTCAAATACTATTAAATTTGAAGAAAATTATTTGTCGTATTATTTCAATTGTGATTCTTCAGATACATTTGAAAGAATAAAAAATGTAAAGCTATTTAGTATTAAATAGAAAATACCTTTATTCTTTTAAGAATGAAAATAGAGAGGAATAACTGCATATAACTGCGAGTATCCGCTCAGAGAGTGAACTATGTTCGGAAGTTGTTCACTCTCTTGCTCCGAGCCGCTTAGTAGTATAAGTGAAAAATTTTAGTATATTTGTCAGACTAATTCAAGTCCAGCGCCTTCACTCCTGTCACGAAACTTGCAGAAAATACCAAGTTTGCGTGCCATCCGTTCAGTCAAAGGACATTGCTAGTAGTTGTCGGCTTGGAGACATGAATTTTAACATTAGACGAAATTTACGATTGGAAGATAAATAAACAATGCATAATTACAAACCAGCCAGAAGTATTGAAGTCTTAAAAGTTTCAGAGGATTATCTAAAAAATAATTCTACCATCGAGGAAAAAATATCCGAATTAAACTGGGCTTATAATAGTATAAGTAAACTAATTCCTACAACTATGGAAAATTTTACATCAGGGCATTTATTCCCATACATGGAATCTTGGGATGAACTTCAAATATCATTTAACTTAATGATGTTCGGATTTTATAAACAATCTTTTATTTCTTTAAGAAATGCTCTTGAACTAGGCTTGTTATCAGTATATTATAATATTAATGATGAAGGTCATCATGAAATTCAAGAATGGTTACGATCAAAGGAAACTTGGGAAGCTCAGACACCTCGTGCTGATAAAATTTGGCGTATTTTAACTTCGAATGAAAATATAAATTCATTCGAAAGAAAATTTAATCTCCGCAAACGTTTTGATGAATTAGGTTTTCTTCATAATTATGTTCATACTAAAGGAATTAAATTTTCAAATCGATTAGGAATATTAAAATCAAATTTTCAAACTTTTGAAATTGAATTTTTTGAGAAATGGATTGAAACTTATTCAGAAATTATAACCATAATAATAACTTTACATATTTTAAAATTTCCCATAGCCGTTTATCGATATAATTGGTACGTAAAGTGTGGGATTGATAATCCCTATCCTGTTTTAGACGAATCGGAAATAAATAGAATACTAGGCATTTTACCAAATGATTATGCTATGTCATTAATTGAGATTGGTGAAAGTGATAAAAATTCCCAAGAATTATTCAATTATATATTGAATTTACCAGATATAACTGAAGATGAAGTCGAAAGGCAAAGAAATTTTTTAGATAAAAGCATGATAGAAGGGATGGGATTTATCGAATGGGAAAAAAATGAATTGAGATTAATTGAAAGATTCAACACTGAATCAAAAAATAAAGCTTTAGAGCGACTTAAAGTATTAAAACTATGGGCTATAGAAAATAATAAAATGGAACCAAAATTTAAATTTGATAGTAATAGTAAATCGTAAACTTAGTCTAACTGCGAGTAGCCGCTCCGTTGCTAGAAAGGTAATTATCCTATTTCTACTAACCTCTCACCAGATTGAAGCAATTCTATTGCTTGGATAAGATTAGCCAATAGTATTTTCTTTAAGTAATCATTAGAAGTATTACCGCAAGTAATCCA
>Ga0075163_10000697_pt1 | contig 43960 bp, 30 predicted proteins | sample JI1023141ADNA_FD_71478 | JGI IMG/M metagenome (GOLD analysis project Ga0075163, IMG submission 71478) | Wastewater effluent complex algal communities from Wisconsin, to seasonally profile nutrient transformation and Carbon sequestration -... | ecosystem: Engineered > WWTP > Effluent > Algae...
AAGGTCCGCCGGTGGAGCTGCGCGGCCACGAAGAGGCGGTGCTCGCCCTGGCCTACAGCCCCGACGGCACCCATCTGGTGAGCGGCGGCGCCGACCAGAGCGTGCGGCTGATGCCGGTTCCTGGCCGCTCCAGCGATGCACCGCGCGTGTTCAACATGCACAGCGATGAGGTCCTGGCCGTTGCGTTCGGCGATGACAACCAGCACATCCTCAGCGGCTCGGCCGACAAGACCGCCCGACTCTTCGACGGCAGCGGCGCCAACGTCTACACCATCATCGGCCACCGCGCCGGGGTCTCCGCCGTGACCATCCGCCCCGGCGGCGGCTCGATGGCGACCGGCTCGCTCGATCGGACGGTGCGGCTGTGGCGCCAGGGCGAAACCCCGCTGATCCTGAGCGGACATCAGGGCGGGATCACCGCCCTGGCCTACAGTCCCGACGGCAGGCACCTGCTCAGCGCCGCCAAGGACGGCACCGCGTGGATCTGGGAGATCAACATCGATGTCGCGGCCATGGCGCGCAAGCTCTGGCTGGCCACGCCGTACTGCCCGCCGCCCGAGATGCGCAAGAGCGTCTTCAACGCCACGGAAGAGGAAGCGGCCCGCATGGAGCCGATCTGCCAGGACATGGTGCGCTGCCTGCGAGACTCGCCCGGCGATGAAGCCGCAGGCGCCGAGACGTTTGCGCGCTGCTGGCGGCAGTTTCACCAGCGCCAGGCCGAGCTGCATCGCTAGGGCCAGGGTCGCTATTTCTGGGCCGCTTTGACCGTTTTCGCGGCAGCGCGGCCCTTTTTTGCCGGCGCGCTGGCGGGCTGAGTCGGCTGGGCTGGCTCGGTCCCAGCCGCGGCGCCGCCGTTCAGCAGCGAGCGCAGGCGCGTCAGGCAGAGGCCGAAGCTGTCGTCGCCATTTGGCAGCGGCGGCGTCTCCAGATAGCCGGGAATCTTGGCAAAGCGCTCGTCGCGCAGCAGCCGCCCGAAGGCATCCAGGCCGATCAGCCCCTCGCCAATGATGTCGTGGCGATCGACGCGCGAGCCCAGCGGCTTCTTGCTGTCGTTCAGGTGAAACGCCTCGAGATGGCGCAGACCGATCAGCCGATCGAACTCGTCGAACGTTTGCGTGTAACCGGCCGGGGAGGCCCAGTCCACGCCCGCCGCCCACATGTGCTGGGTGTCAAGACACACGCCCATGCGCTGCTCGCCGGTCTGCTCCAGGATCGCGGCCAGCTCGGCGAAGCTACAGCCGATGCAGCTGCCCTGACCGGCGGTGAACTCGACGAGCAGGCGCACCTCGGCGCCGCTGCGATTGAGCTCGCCGCAGATGCGGCGCAGCGCCTGCGCGGTGGTGGCGATTCCAGCAGCGCGCTCGATGCCCTGCGCGGCACCGGGATGAAAGATGACGTGCGAGAGCCCCAGCTGCTCGGCGCGCTGGCACTCGTCGAGCAGCGCCGCCTCGGAGCGCTCGTAGATCTGCGGGTTGGCGGTGGCCAGGTTGATGAGGTAGGAGGCGTGCGCGGCCGCGGGAATCTTGCCCGCCTTATAGGCACTGTGGACGCGGCGAAAGGTGGCGATGCACTCGGGGGTGAGCGGCTTGGCGCTCCACTGCCGCGACGAGCGGGTCCACAGCTGCACGGCTTCGGCTTGGTCGCGGGCGCAGCGCTCGAACGCAAGGTCGAGTCCGCCAGCAGTGGATTCATGGGCTCCCAGGATCATGGCCGTATTCATAGATCAGGGGCACGGCCCGCAGTGGCAGAAAGCGCGAGGTGAACCGACATTCGATTTTTGCCGCAGCGCCGTGCCGTCAGTCGACGGTGAGACCCCTGGCTATTGTATTATGTACAACATGCAAAACTACCAAACCACGTCTAGCTTGCGCGTTAAGAGTGCTTCCTACAAACCCATGCTCGCCGCGCTTTTGTGCGGCGTTTTTGCAGGCGGATTCACGGCCGCCAGCACTGGCCTTGCCGGCTGCAACGGCAGCCAGATCTCGGGCAACGGCACCAATGATGGCGGCGGCAACGGCGGCAACGGCGATGGCGGCAACGGCGGCGGCGACGGCGGCGACCTGGGCGGTCAGGCGGGATACTGCGCCGGCCAGGGCCCGCCCATCCAGGTCACGGACTCGGGCGGCGCAACGCGCTGCAGCGGTCAGGTCGCAGCGACGGCGTTCCGCTACGCGCTGTGCGTCTGCCAGGGCCTGTCGGCCAGCTCATCGATCACGACCGACGCGTTTGACAGCAGCAACTCGGGCGCTTCGGCCTTTGGCACCGGCGGCTCGGTGGGCGTAAACGGCGACATCAACACGGGCCTGATGACCGTGGGCGGCACCTTGCAGGTGGCCAAGAGCGCGACCCAGACCCAGAACCTGGTCACCGGAGTCGACCTGCTCACGGGCTCCACTTTGTCGGACAACCAGAACGTCACCGTCGGGCGCGACGCGACGATCAACGGCGATGTGAAGGTAAACGGCACGCTCAAGGTGACGGGCACGCTGACCTATCCGACGGGCAAGATGCTGACCGTGGGCACCTCGATGGTCAACAAGACCGTGCAGCAGGCCCAGGTCACGGTCGCCGAGCCCTGCGACTGCGCCGCGAACCTGCTCTTCGATATCGCCGGCTACGTGACCAAGGCCGCCACCAACAATGACAATGCCGCCATCGGGCTCAACCCCGCGCTGCTGAACAACTTCCAGACCGATCAGACGCTGAACCTGACCTGCGGGCGCTTCTATCTCAACAACATCAATGGCTCCAAGAAGCTGACCATCAATGTCTCGGGACGCACTGCCCTGTTTGTCGGCAGCGACGTGAACCTGAACAGCGACTTCAACGTCGTGCTCAGCGGCAATGGCGAGCTCGATCTGTTCATCAACGGCGGCCTCACAAGCTCGGCGCCGCTGCACTTCGGCAACAAGGCCGCGCCGGCGCGCGTGCGCCTGTACATGGGCGGCTCGCGCAACATCAACCTGGCGGCCGGCAGCGAGATCGACGGCAACATCTACGCGCCGCAGTCGGCGCTGGTCACGTCGGGCGCGCTCGAGGTCTTTGGCGCGGTGTTCGTAAACTCGTTCAATCCGAGCAACACCGTCGCGATCCACCACGACATCGCGATCCTCAAGGCCGCGGACAGCTGCACCCAGCCGACCGGAGGTGGCAACCCGCCGCCGCCCGCGAGCTGCTCGCGCTGCCAGGACTGCGGCGGTCAGGCGTGCAAGGGCGGCAGCTGCGGCGCGTGCACGAGCAACGCCGACTGCTGCGCGCCGCTCAGCTGCGTCACCACCGGCAGCGGCAACAAGTGCGTGTACGTCGCGGGCTAGCCAGGCTCTAGTGGGTCACGGAAAAGAGCTCGTAGCCGTCGTCGGTGTGTTCAGCCGGTAGGTCATGCAGCAGGCGGCGCGCCGCCTGAATCGCTTCCGCACTTCCCCCCAGCACCAGCACATCATCGGCCAAGACCTGATCCTTGGCCCCCGGCGCGGCCAGGCCGCCGGCTCCGCGCTGGATGGCCAGCACCGTGGCGCCGGTGAGCCCACGCAGGTTGAGCTGCGCCAGCGTCTTGCCCACGCTCGGCGATCTCGGCTCGATGTGCTCGGCCGAGCACGGTCCCAGGCCCGAGAGGAGCTTGCCCAGCGGCGCCAGGCTGCCACTGCCACCACTGCCACTCTCGGACTCTGTGGACTCACCGACCGGGCTGGCGCTCTGCGTGGCCAGCGCTTCGATGACCGCCTGCGCGCCGGCCTGGACATGACCGATGAGGTTGTTGGCGCTGCGCCAGAATGCGATGCCGATGAGCACCAGCAGCGCCACCCACAGCGGCGCCCCCATCGCCCCAGACAGCGACGGCAGAAACGGCTGCGTGACCGCCAGCAGCGGCGCCCCCACCAGCAGCAGCACCAGGAGCTCCAGGGTCACGCGCAGGGCTCGCCGCGGCGCCGCGCTCAGGTCTGCCTCGCCGGCCGCCACCAGCGGAATGGCGCGGCTGGCCAGCGCCGCCGCCAGGCGTCTGATCGAGCGGAACAGCCCCACCCAGAACGGCACCGACAGGGCCAGCGCCGCCACGGCCACCGCCACCTTCGAAAGCAGCGGCGTCAGCCGACCCACCTGCTGCACCAGGGGCAGCAGCCGATTGACCGACAGCGAGGCGCCGATGGCGATGCCCGCCAGCGCCACCTCGTCGATGAGCACGACCTTGATCAGCCGGATGAGCTCGGAGCGCTGCCCAAAAGGCTGCGTGCGCAGCCGCTCGATCCACGAGCCGTAGAGCGCCGCAAAGGTCTGAAGCGCCCGCGGCAGCCGGCGGTCGATGTGCGACGCCAGCGTACCGCCATACCGCACCAGCAGCGGGGTGGTCATCGCCGTCACGGCCGACACCGCGACCGCGACCGGATACAGGAACTCGCGCGTCGCGTGCTGCGACACGCCCACACCCGCGATGATGAAAGAGAACTCGCCGATCTGCGCCAGCGTCATCGCGGTCTGAATCGAGGCGCGGATGCTGTGCCCGGTCAGAAACGCGCCCATGGAAACGCCAACGATCTTGCCGCCGATCACCACCGCGGTCAGCAGCAGCCCTTCGCGCCAGTAGGCCAGCACCAGGCGCGGATCGATGCTCATGCCGACCGAGACGAAGAACACGGCGCCGAACAGATCGCGCACCGGCTGTACGAGGTGCTCGATCTTTTTGCCCTCGCCCGACTCCGCGACCAGCGAGCCGGCGATGAAGGCGCCGAGCGCCACCGAATAGCCGACCGCCTGCGCAAGCAGCGCGATGCCAAAGCAGAGCCCGATTGCGGCGATAAGCAGCGTCTCGGGACTGCCGAGCCGCGCGATGTAGCGCACCAGCCGCGGCACGAGCAGGATTCCAAACACGACCAGCCCGACGAGAAACGCCGCCAGCCGCCCGACCGTGCTGACCAGCGTCGCGGCCGACAGGCTGCCCACCGACAGCGCCGTCACCACCGCCAGGATGAGGATCGCCATCAGATCCTCGAACACCAGGATGCCGAAGACCAGCTCGGCGTGCTGACGGTCGGGGCGCTTTTCCGCGAACGTTTTGGCGATGATCATGGTGGATGAGATCGAGATGATGGCGCCGGTAAACACCGATTCGAGCGCGCTCCAGCCGAGCAGCCGGCCGATGAGGTAGCCCAGCCAGAGCATCACGCTGACCTCGATGATCATCACCAGACCAGCAGTGGGACCGACGCGCACGATCTTGCGCAAGCTGAACTCAAGACCGATCGAGAACATGAGCAGGATGACGCCGAGCTCCGAGAGCGTCGTGACCACGGCGCGATCGGCCGCGATCGGCACCGGCAGATACGGACCGACGATCATCCCCGCCAGGATGTACCCCAGCACCACGGGCAGGCGCAGGCGATGAAAGAGCACCGTGGTCACTGCGGCCACACCCAGCACCGTCGCCAATGCCTTTAGAAAAACGTGCGCATCGAGCATAGAAGGCTCCCCTCGGAATCGACATAAGCCAATAAATTCGGGAACTTGGGAGGCAGCTACGCTGAAAAAGGAGGGGCGCGCGGGGAGTGGGCAAGCAGCGGCGCAGGCTGACGCCAGACCCAGCCTGCCGTCGGCAGCTCCAGCTTCAGGGGATGGCGCAGGGGGCGCGTGTACCCGGCGCTGAGCGGAAGCAGATAGGATGCAGCGTGCGGCAGCTGGCCGCGCTTGCCGTGGCGTGCACAGGAGAGCTGAAGGCGATCGTGCGGGCTGCGCGCCACCGTCACTGGCCTGCCGCCGGGCTCGCCGGAACGCAGCCGCAGCTGCTCGCCCCAGGAGCGCGGCGCGTGCTCGCCCATCAGGCTCGTAAAGACGAGCGCGATGGCCACAAGCAGCGAGGTCAGCGAGGCGCGCATGGCTAAAGGCTAGCAGCAGAACGCCGCCCTGGAGCGGCGAATCGGGCCCACGTGAAAAGAAGCAGCGCCGCGCTGGCTTGCGCTATGTTTTTGACCATGGCGAAGGCAAACACGACCTGGAATGTGCTCCCGCACCAGCCGATCGAGAAGCTGACGGAAAACCTCTGGCGCGTCGAAGGGGATATGGCTGGCATGCCGCTCAAGCGCGTGATGACGGTGGCCAAGCGCAGCGACGGGGACCTCGTCGTCCACAACGCCATCGCCCTGGAGCCGGCGGCAATGGCCGAGCTGGATGCCTGGGGCAAGGTGCGGTACCTGATCGTGCCCAACGGCTGGCACCGGCTCGACGCGCGCATCTTTCAGGATCGCTACCCCAGCGCCGGGGTCTACTGCCCGAGCGGCTCGCGCAAAAAGGTCGAGGAGGTCGTTGCGGTCAAGGGCACCTACGAGGAGCTGCCCGCCGACGGCGCCGTATCGCTGACCACGCTCGACGGTGTGGGCCGGACCGAGGGAGTCATGACCGTCCAGTCGGCCGACGGTGCAACCCTGGTGTTCAACGATGCCCTGTTCAACATGCCGCACGGCAGCGGGCTTCAGGGGTTCATCTTCAAGCACATCACGCAGTCGTCGGGGCCGCTGCACGTGTCGCGGATCGGCAAGCTATTTCTCGTCAAGGATCGGGCAGCGTTTCGGGCCCACCTGGAGCGGCTGGCCGCCACCCCGGCCTTGCGGCGCATCATTGTCTCGCACCATCAGACCGTCACTGTCAGCCCTGCCGAGACCCTGAGGGCCGCCGTCGCCGGTCTGTAGTCGACCGGCGCCCAAATCCGCGAAGGCTCGTATAATGGGGCCCGTGATCCAGCTTCTAGCCGCACAGTTGGCCTCTCAATCAGCCTCCCAAGCAGCCGCTCAAGCAGCCCCGCCGCTATCGACCACGCAGTCGATGCGCAACAGCCTCGAAGCGCCCGTGGAGTCTTTCAATCGCTGGTTCGATCAGCAGCTGGTGCACTGGCTGAAGGCGACGCCGCCGATGCTCTGGGCCATCCACCTTGCGCTCGGGCTGTTGGTGACGGTGCTGATGGCCTGGCTGTGCGGCTGGGTCTGCCGTCGGCTGGCGATCTGGTCGGCCAAGCACGAGCGGCGGCTCTCCGCCGAGCTGCTCAAGCTGGCTTCACCAACGCTGCGCTGGATCATCCTGCTCGCGGGTCTGTCGGATGCGATCGAGGATGCCTGGCCAGCGGTCAAGGGCCCGGCGCGGTGGCTGGCGGGAACGCTGTTCGTGCTGTCGGCGATCGTGGCGACGCGCGGCGGCGTGCGGCTGCTGCGGCTGCTGCTCGACTCGTCGCTGCGGCCATCGCTCAAGTGGCCCAAGGACAAAGAGGACTCGGAGCCGAGCTCGCCGGGCCACAACGCGGCGGTGCTGCTGCCGCTGGTGCAGCGGCTGGCGTCGCTGCTGGTCTGGACGATCGGGCTCATCATGGTGCTCGACCACTTCGGGCAGAACGTCGGCTCGGTGGTGGCGGCGCTGGGCGTGACCTCGCTGGCGATCGGACTGGCGGCGCAGCAGGCGCTGTCCAACATCATCGCCGGGCTGGTGCTGGCCGTGGATCACCCGTTCCGCATCGGCGATCGCCTGAAGCTGCCCAGCGGGGACTGCGGCGAGGTGCTGGAGCTGGGTATGCGCGCGACGCACATCCGCCTACCCGATGGCAGCCTGCTGGTGGTGCCCAACGCGGATCTGGTCTCGTCGCGCCTCGTCAACCAGTCGACGGAGAGCGCGGTGCGCGCCGAGGTGCGGGTGACAGTGCCGGTGGCCATCGACATCGAGCGCCTGTCGCGCGAGCTGCTCGACGAGGCCGCGCTGGTGGAGCCCGAGCCGCTGCCAATCCCGCCGCCGCGCGTGCAGCTCCTGACCGTCTCGGACAAGGTGGAGCTGGCGCTGATCTTCTGGCTGCCGCGGGCGGTCAATGTGCCGCCGATCGAAGAGAAGCTGCGCCGGGCGGCGCTCAAGCGATTGCAGGCGCTGCTGCCAGCACCGGCGGTGGCGACGGCAGCAACCCCGCCGGCGCCAACCCCGGCGGCCGGCCCGAACTCGGGCCCGAACCCGAGCCCCGGCCGATAATCGGCGCTAGGAGGCGACCCGGGAGCGGCGGACTTCGGCCAGCTCCTCAAGGAAGCGGGCGGCGGTGGCGCTGTAGGTGTTGAGCGCCTCGATGATGAGCCCCCCGAGCAGGCCGTTTTCGGCGCGCAGGCTGTCGTAGTACCGCTGCCGCTCGATGCTGTGGATCACCGCCGGCGGGTAGCCGTCGCGAATGAGCAGCAGGTTCATGAGCAGCCGCGCCACCTTGCCGCTGTTCTTGGTCCACGGGTAGATGGCCATCAGGCGGAAGTGCAGGCCGGCCGCGCGCGCCATCGGGTGCATCGCTTCGGTCTCTTCATCGTCGAGCCACTCGCAGAGCTTGCGCATCCGCAGCGGGATCTTGTCCGGCGGCGCGATCTCGTGGAAGTAGGCGCGATGCAGGGGGTTGTCCTTGCGATACGGACTGCCCTTGGACTTGTCTTCCGGGGTCAGGATCTCGTGCAGCTGCTTGATCAGCTCGACGGTGACGAGGCCGCGCTTCTTGCGCTGGCTCGACTGCGCCTGCCCGAGCTCCTTGATGAAGTCGATGGCCGCTTTGTGATTGCGGATGTCTTCATACAGTGAAACCAGGCTGACGTCGGAGATGATCTTGCGATCGAGCGCGTCCCGGATCTCGTGGTAGGAAAGGACGACGCCTTCGAGGGCGTTGTCGTGATAAATCCACCCAATATCGAGCTTCTCGTGGAACGCCTCCATCGCGCGCGGGTCTTCACCGTTCCGGCGCTGCCGCAGGTTCTCCAGCTTGGTATCCAGCTCGAAGAATCGGCTCTCCTCCATTCGGCGTGCTCCTGGTTCGTCGGCAGTTAACAAATAAATGCTCAAGGCCGCGTTTCGCCGCAGCCACGCAGAGGCCAATCTACGCTGGGAGGGGCAGAGCTCAGGTCCAGTCCAGGAACCCACGTTTTGGCCTGCGCATAGGCGCGGGACAACGGAGCTAATGGGCTAACCCGAAAGAGTTTCGCGCTTGTTCGAGAAGGCATCGCGATCGCGCTCGCGCTCATACACGTAGATGAGGTTTTATCCTCAAAAGCAGCGCCAAAATAAAAGCGGTGGCGCCGACGCAGATGCTAACTTACTAGGCAATCCTATGCAATAGGGTATCGTTTACCCGCCTGACGGCAGGTTTACGAACTGGGATTTTCGGGAGCGGCGCGGGCGGTTTTATGCAATTCCGTCGTCGCTGCCGTCGCTGCGAGCGGCAGGTGGCAGCGCAGCTTTGACGCCCGCGTTCGATCGCGGCGGCAGTGCTGCACCGGCCTTTTTCGCCGCCAGTCGATGCTCCAGATCGCCATCCACTGCGATCAGGATCGACTCCAGGTTCTCGATGCGGGCTTCGAGCTCCCGCTGCTTGGCGTCGTACTGGGCGCGCACGCCTTCGAGCAGCTTGGGACTGCCGACACCGGCCTCCAGCTGTTTTTCGCGGAAGCGGAAATATTTGACGATAAAAACAATGGCCGCAGGCAGGCCAAAGATCATCATGGGTACGACGATATCGGGCGACATGGCCGCAGATACTACCAGCAAGCGCCTGTCACCGCTTATCGCTTAGGATTGCCGCTTTAAAATGCAGCGTTAAAAGAGCTTGGGCTTGTGGGAGCCGGGCTTGCCGCCCGGTCGCTTGGTGAGCCCGCTGGGCTTGACCTTTTTGCCCGGCGTCTTGGTGCCGTTCGGGCCGGTCTCGCCGTTCGCATCGGGGGGCTCGGTGTTGTCGCCGCTGGGCGCAGCCGTGGAGCCGCCGTCAGGGGTGGCCACTGGATGCGTGGGCTCGACCCTGTCGTCCTCTTGCTGCTGCGGGGTCGCTTCCTGAGGGGTCTTGTCGGGCTGTTTGTCTCTGGAGCCGCTCACGATCAGGATGATCAGCAGGACAAACAGCACCGCAGCTCCGCCCGCGGCGATCGCCAGGCGCTGCGGTGAGCGCGGCACGATGCCCGCCAGCGACAGCAGGCGCTCGCGCTGCCGGGTCCAGTTGATGCTTTTTATGTAGCCGGCCAGGCCCTTGGGCGGGGCCGACTCGGCCTGCTGTCCCGCCGCTCGCGTCAAGGTGCTCGGGTAGGCGCTGTCCACGGCGCTGCCCTGCTCCAGGATGCGCATGCTGGTCAGCGGCACCGTCGCCTGTAGCGAGCCCAGCTCGCCGGCCGGGGGCAGCGGCGGCGGCGGCGCTTGCGGCGGCGGCTGCCCGGACGAGTCGTAAAACGGCATCGAGGCCACTCGCGTGGGCACGCCCTGGATGTCGCCCGGATCCGGCGTCGGGTCGCCGTCATCCTGGCCGTGCGCATCCTTGGGCGTGGCTGCGCTCTCCTCGTCGCCTTCCAGCAGCGACTTGAGCGCCTCCTGATCCATCGAGATATTGGTCGGGGTCTCGCCGCTGCGCTTGGGCGGCGGCAGCGGCGCCATGACGTTGACGCGCGTGGCCTCGGCCAAAAAGGGCGCCATCGCAGTCGGTGAGCTGGGCGTGGCCACAAGCTCCGGCGGCGGCTGCACCGCCGGCACGGTCATGGGCAGCATGTCCGCGCTCATGTTCGGCCGCGTCGGAATCGACTCGGGCCCAGGCACGGGCAGCGGCACCACCGTCGCTGCCTCCGGACGGCGAGGGCCCGCTGGGGGCGGCGCCTGCCCTGGTCCGCGCTGTCCCATCGGCGGCAGCGAGCCCGCGCGGCCCCCCGGCGGCGTGCCTCCCATGTGCGGCACCGCCGTCGGCGCATCGGCCGGGCTGTGCGCCGGCTGCTCCAGCGGCAGCGCCAGGCGGAACAGGGCGCTGTTCATCTGCAGGCCCGAGGTGATCCGCATGTTGCCGCCGGCCTGGCCCATGATCGCCCGGACAAAATCGGCCATGCGCGGGAAGCGCTCGTCCTTCTTCTTGGACATCGCGCGATTGATCGCAGCGACGACGTGCTCCGGGACATCGGGCGCAAGCTGCGGCAGCGGCACCGGCTGCTCGTGCACCACCATGTAGAGGACGCCAACCAGGTTCTCGCCGTCGAACGGCAGCCGGCCGGACAGGGCCAGGTACATGATGACCGCCAGCGACCACTGATCGGCACGGCCATCCAGCTGCGAGTTCTGACCGAGCGCTGCCTCCGGAGACATGAACTGGGGAGTCCCCAAGATCGTCATGTCCCGGGTCATCTGGCCGCCGGTACGTCGGATCTTCGAGATGCCGAAGTCAACGACCTTGGCAACTTCACTGACCATGTCGGCCAGCTCGTGCCGCACGAGGAAGATGTTCTGCGGCTTGATATCGCGGTGGATGACGCCCTTTTCGTGGGCGGCGTGCAGGGCGCTGCCGACCTGGCGGCCGATGTCGAGCACCTGCTCGATCGGCAGCTTGCCCACCCGGCAGAGCCGCTGGTAGAGATCCTCGCCTTCGAGGAGCTCCATCACGATGAAGGGGTTGCCATCCTCGTCCTGATCGAAGTCCGTGACCTGGACGATGTGAGGGTGGCGGAGCGCCGAGACCGTGCGCGCTTCATCCTGGAAGCGCTTGTAGATCTCGGCGTCGGCTGCTGTCTCCCGATGCAGTACCTTGACGGCGAAAATGCCGCCGGTACGCACATGGCGCGCCGCATACACCGCTCCCATGCCTCCCCCGCCAAGGAGACGCTCGATCTGGTAGGTCCGGGCTAGGGTCCGGCCGATCATGTCCGCTGGCTGCGGCATGGGTTCATGACGTCGAGAGCGATCAAATGGCGCTCGACACTAATATAGAACAGACGGGGGTCGTGCGACTAGCGGAGAACGTGGAGACCGAGGGGGAATTTCTTCTACGGAAACCGTAAGTTTGGACCAGCCGACGCTCGCCAGGGCTGCGAAAGGCTTCGAGAAGGCAGCCAAAGGCAGCCAGAATGTCGGGCTCGGAGCCGGCGACGGCAGCGCGCCCGTCTCACCTTGACACCGGGCGCGACGCGAGGTAAACCCTTGCCCCTCGCAAGGAGCTCTCTGCATGTGTCCTGAGATTGGTCTATCTAGCCCTCTGGCTAGCTCGTCGTCCAGCACCCCATCGCGCTGGGCGGCTGCGCTCGCCCTGCTGCTGGTGCTGACAGCGGGCTCTGTGAGCCCCGCACAGGCTGAAGTCCTGACGCTGGCGGACAATACGCAGGTCATGGGCAAGCTGACCCACTACTACGACGGCATCATCGTCGTCGAGACGACCGGGGGTCAGAAGCTGGAGCTGCCCAAGGAGCGGGTCAAGCTGATCTCCTTCAAGCTGCCGCCGTCCCGCCCCGAGTTCTCGACGCCCGAGAAGACCTTTGACCGCTGGCGGACCGCGATGCTCAAGGGCGAAGTTGCCAAGGCAATCGACTGCTACTCGCTGATGTATCAGGGCATGGTTCAACAGCAGATGGCGCAGTCCCCCGACAACTTCAAGCAGGCGCAGAAGGATCTCGAGGGTGTGCAGTTTGAGTTCAAGGGCTCCACCTTCCAGAACCAGGGCGAAATGCGGCTGGCCACCCTCAAGGTGCGGCGCACGAAGACCGAAAATGTTCAGACGGACGAGATTCATCTGGTGCTGGAGAACGGTGAGTGGAAAATGACTCCCTAGCAGCAGGCCGCAACCTGCTGCTACTCGCCGTGTGCGGAGGGCTCCTGGGAGCTGCTCTGCCGGCGCACGCATCGACGCCCTTTGGGCTGTCCCCGCTAAAACCATTCACATCCGGCCAGCCGGCTGCGCCTGCTATGGCTCCGGCTGCATCTCAAAGTGTTGGCCAGAGCACTGGCCAGGGCTCTGGCCTGCCGCCGCTTCCGCTCTTTGCGCAGGCCAGCGGCGCCTCTCAGCCGGTGCCATTTGCCGCCCCGACGCCCGGCTCTGTCGTCGACGACGAGGACGAAGAGAACAAGGCCGCGGCGGAAAAAGAGGCCGCCGCCAAGAAGAAGGCCGCCATCGAGTGCGACACCGACGCTCAGTGTCCCGCGCAGACCGTCTGCGCGCTGCATCTGTGCAAGTCGGTCAAGCCCATGACCTCGGCCATCCTCTACTTCCACCGTCCGGGGCCCATCGGGTTCCGCATGGTGGTGCCGTTTTATTTCAGCTTCTGGCACCCCCAGCACAGCACCCGCATCGTCGCTCCGCTCTTTGTCGACAAGCGCGACAACCAAGCGAAGTCGCGCGACCTGTGGGTCTTTCCGACCTACCAGTACCACCGCGATCCCGGCGAGACCATGCATCGCGTGTGGCCGTTCTTCTTCTACTCGGACTACGGCAAAGAGGGGCGCAGCATCAGCTTTTTGCCTTTCTTCTGGTTCAAGCAGCGGGGAAGCGCGCGCACCGAGGTTGTCCCGCCCCTGCTCTTTTACGAACACATCGACGAGAAAGCGCGCGAGCGCGACACCGTCTTTCTGCCGGCCCTGCTCTATTTCCGGCAGCGTCAGGACGATACCCTCGGCCTCTTCCTCGGGCTTGGCTACTACCGACGCAGCGGCGACAAGGTCAACGGCGGCTACTTCCCGCTGGTCTTCTACTCGTCGAATGCGACCGAGCACAAGACCGCGGTGCTGCCCCTCTTCTTCGAGGGTGGCAACCATGAAAACGGCTCTCGCTATGCGATGCTGCTGCCGTTTTTCCTGTACTACCGCAGCCCCAGCCAGAACCGCCTGTTTCTGACTCCGCTCGGCGGCTCGTATCACGACCACGAGTCGCAGGAAGACACCACCGCGATGCTGGTCCCGCCCCTGATCCGGCGCGACACGCCAGCCTATCGCCTGACCGTGGTGCCGCCGCTCGCCGCCTGGTGGGTCAACAAGCAAAACGGCCACCGCTTCGGCTACACCGGCCCATTTTTCTACTCGCGCGACGACGAAGGCGGCAGCGAGGGGCTGATCCCGATCTACATGCGCTTCTGGAGCACCAGCCACCGCTCCTCCACCGTCGTCGTCCCGCCTGTGCTCACCGCATTCCACCGCTCGCCCGAGCTGCGCATGGGCTTCATCGGCCCCTTCTACGGCTGGTCCCGCCCGCCCGAGGGCGCCTCCGGCGGCGGCTTTCTGCCGCTGTTCTCGTTTGCCCGCGGCCAGCGCTCACACCTGGTCGTTGCGCCGCCGCTGCTGGTCTACACCGCCGACCGCACGGCCGGCCGCTACCACTTCTCGCTGGGCCCGATCTTCTACCGCGCCACCACCCGCGGCCCCGAGGCTGGCTACTCGGCCGGCGTCTTCCCGCTGCTGTTTTTCAGCCGCCACGGCGCCAGCCGCACCGAGGCCCTGTTCCCGCTCTTTTACCATCACCGCCGCCCCTTCAACGAGCGGCTACAGCTCGGCCTCTTTTACTACGACCGCACCTGCCCGCAGTACGCCGGCGATCCGCGCGCCGCGGTGCAGGGCGGCATCGTGCCGCTGCTGTTCTGGAAGCGCTCGCCCGAGCACAGCTACACCGTCCTGTTCCCGCTGTTCTTCGAGGCGCGCAGCCGCACGGCGTCGACCTGGATGGCGGGACCGGTCTTCTACCATCGCCAGAAGCTCAGCGACAGCGAAGGCGGAGGCGATCGCACCTCGTTCGGCGTCTTCCCGCTCTTTTACGCCCGCCGCTCCAAAGAGGAGTCGCTGGTCGTCGCACCGCTCGTCGGATATCGCCGCACGCCCGAGCGCCGCACCCTGCTCATCGGCCCCTACGTCGAGACCGTCTCGGCTCCCGGCCGCCCCGAGCAGACCATCAACCGCGCCGTCTTCCCCCTCTTCTTCTTCCACTGTAGCCCTGGCCGACGGGCGACCGTGCTGTTCCCGCTGTTCATGCAGGTAAACGAAGAGAAGACGATGTTCCGCTCGGTGCTGCTCCTGTACTACCGGGTCAAGACCGAGGACACCAGCGTCCACGCCCTGCTGCCGCTGTTCTTCTCGATGCGCGCTCCGGGCCGCAGCACCACCGTCGTGGGCCCCATCTTCCATCACAAAAACGAGAAGACCGGCACCCTGGCCTTTGGCGTCCTGCCGCTCTTCGGCTTCAAGCGCGACCTTGAGAGCACGCTGCTCGTGACGCCGATCGGCGCCTACCAGCGCAACCACATCGAGGGCCACAGCCGCAGCACCTTCTTGCTGTTTTATAGCGATTTTCAGCGGAATCGCTCCGATTTCGGCCTCTTTCCGCTGTTTTTCGCCACCCGCCGCGGCACTGCTCGCGGTGTCTTCGTGACGCCGTTCTTCTACGACAGCCGCGACCCCAGCGAGGATCGCTCCTTCACGCTCCTCGGGCCGCTGTTCTTCGGGCACAGCAAGAAGGCCACCTACGGCGGCATCCTGCCGCTCGTGTTTGGCCGCAACGACGGCGACGGCGGCTACCGCTTCGGCATCTTCCCGCTCGTCTATGCCTCGCACCGACCCAATGGCGACAACCTGATGGTGACGCCGCTGTTCGGCTTTGGAACCAACACCGAGGGCTACCGCTTCTACCTCGGACCGTTCTACGTGCGTCGCGAGAGCAACCAGCGCTCGATCGCCCTGTTCCCGCTGTTTTACGACGGTCAGAACGTGTCCAAGCAGGAGCGGACCTCGTTCCTGCTGCCGCTCTTTTTCCGCAGCGCCACGCCGGACAAGAGCCTGACCATGGTCACGCCGCTGTTCTGGCACCAGCGCACGCTCACCCGGCGGGTGTCGGTGCTGCTGCCGGTGTTCCTGGACATCCACAACATCTTCCGCGAGCGGACGACGGCGTTTGGCCCGGTGGTGCCGCTGTTTGTGCGCATGCGCGACGAAGCCAACGACATCACCACCTGGGTCTTCCCGCCGCTCTTGACCTACGTCAGGCGCTCGCCGGAGGGCGGCACCATCGCGGTGACCTTCCCGATCATCTGGCACTGGAAGTCGCCGGATCGCCAGACGACGGTCATCTTCCCGCTGGCCTTCTACGCCAAGCGGCCCGCGACCATGAGCGTGGGCGTGATGCCGCTGTTCGTCTACCGCCGCGACGAGCAGGACAACCGCTCGCTGATGGTGATGCCGCTGCTCACGTGGGCCCGCAACGGCGGCGACGGCAGCCGCGAGCGCGTGGTCTTCCCGTTCATCTGGCACTTCAAGAGCACCGAGCGGCAGACCACGGTCGTCTTCCCGCTGATCTGGCACGCCCGGCGCCCGAACTACACCGTGACGGTGTTCCTGCCGCTCGGCGCCCACTGGACCACCGAGAAGGGCAACTCGACGCTCGTGCTCAACACCTACGTATACAAGGGCACCGGCGCGTACAAGGGAGCGTGGAGCTTCCAGTTCTGGCCGCTCTTCTCGGTCGGCCGTCCGCGCGTAAACGACCTGGAGTGGACTATCCTCACCGGGCTCGTCGGCTACTCGCGCGAAGGCGTCAACCGCACGCTGCGCCTGCTCTGGGGCATCCCGATCCACCTGGAGCCGGTCGGAACCAAGACCTCCTGGTACGGCGCCACCTGGCGCATGGCCAGCGACAGCTTGTAACCCGCAGAGCCCCGCTTTTCCCCCCGCCCCTCTCGCTGAAATCCGCGGCACCAATCGGTTAATGGCCCAAGCACTTGCGCAAAGTGCGTGACAGCGCCGCCTGCCTGCGCTACTCCATCCCGCAATGGAGGCAACACTATGAAATGCCAGCACATTTCTAGCTTGTCGGCTGCCCTGTGTCTGGGGCTGGTAGCGGCCCAGGCGGGCTGTAGCGACAACTCGAACCCAGGCGGCGGCGGCAACGTCACCCCACCACCGCCGGCCGACATGGCCATGCCGGCCGACCTGCAAGTCGACAACCCCGACCTGACCATGGACAACCCCACCAAGGATCCCCCCGAGCTCACGGCCGTGATGCCGGCGATGGGGCCCACTTCAGGAGGGATCCCGGTCACGCTGAACGGCCAGAACTTCGTGGCCGGCTCCCGCGTGAGCTTTGCCGACGCCGAAGCCAATGGCGTCAAGGTCGTGTCCAAGACCCAGCTCGATGTGACGCTTCCCCCGAACCTGGGGGCGTGGGGCAAGGTCGCGGTCAAGGTCTCGCTGCCCAGTGGTCAGTCGGTGTCGCGCTCGGACCTGTTTGGCTACTACGCGAGCCGGGTCGAGTTCGGCGCACCCACGCCGTTTGACGCCGCCGCCTCGCCGGTCGCGCTGGCGGTGGCCGATCTCAACGGCGACAAGATGGATGACGTCGTGGCGGTCAACAACGGCGCTGACTCGGTCAGCGTGCTGCTCAGCAAAGGCAAGGGCGACTTCGAGCAGGGCAAGGCGTACGCCGTTGGCAAAGAGCCGCTCGCGCTGCGCCTGGTTGACCTGAACGGCGACGCCAAGCTCGATCTGGTGGTCGCCAACTCCTACACGAACAACATCAGCGTGCTGCTGGGCAAGGGCGACGGCACGTTCGATGCGGCCAAGAACGTCGCGCTCGGCGGCGCACCCTCGGCCCTGGCGATTGCCGACTTCACCGGCGACGCCAAGACCGACGTCGCGGTTAGCACGTCCGACACCGGCAAGGTGTACATCCTGCCCGGCAAGGGCGACGGCACGTTCGATACCACCGCGATCACCACGACCTCCGGCTTCGCGCGGCCCATGGCGCTGCACGCAACCGACATCTCGGGCGACATGAAGGCCGACCTCCTCGTCGCCAGCTACGGCAGCGGCACCGTCGGCGTGCTGCTCGGCAAGGGAGACGGCACCTTCCAGACGCCGACGTCGGTCGCCGTGGAAAACGCGCCGCTCTGGGTCGGGATCGCCGATGTCGACGGCGACAAGAAGGGCGACCTTTTGGCCACAAACTCGGGCAGCGCCAGCGTGAGCGTCGCGCTGGGCAACGGCGACGGCACCTTCAAAGATCCAAAGTCGATCGCCACCGGCGGCGGCCCGAACTCCGCGGCCATCTCCGACTTCAATGGCGACGGCATCATCGATCTGGCGGTCGCCAGCTACGACGACGGCGTCATCACCGTGCTGCTCGGCAAGGGCGACGGCACCTTCCCCACCACGGTCAAAGCCACCGCCAGCGCCGGCCTCTTCTCGGTCGCCGCGGACGACTTCACCGGCGATGGCAAACCCGACCTCGTGGTAGCCAACCGCAGCACCGGCCGCGTCCTCGTCCTCTCGAATAACTCGCAGTAGCCTTGACTTTGGGCATGCTGGCCCGCTAAAAGCAGGGGCCAATCTCCCTGCTCAAGCGAGCCTGCATGCCTGTCTACAACATCATCCAAGCAGTCAACGACGCCATCAAGCTAGAGATGCGTCGCAACCAGAAGGTCGTCCTCCTCGGCGAAGACGTTGGAAAGTTCGGCGGCGTGTTCCGCGCCACCAGCGGTCTTCAAGAGGAGTTCGGCAAGGACCGGGTCATGGATACCCCGCTCGCCGAGGCTGGGATCATCGGCGCGGCCATCGGCATGGCCCTCTACGGGCTGCGTCCGATTGCCGAGATCCAGTTCGCCGACTTCATCTACCCGGCGTTCGACCAGATCGTCAACGAGCTGGCCAAGTTCCGCTACCGCTCCGGCGGCGAGTACCCGTGCCCGGTGGTCATCCGCACGCCCTACGGCGGCGGCATCCGCGGCGGCCACTACCACTCGCAGTCGCCCGAGGCCTACTTCATCCACACGCCCGGCCTCAAGGTGATCGTCCCGTCGAATCCCTACGACGCCAAGGGGCTGCTGCTCACCGCCTTGCGCGAAGAGGATCCCGTCATCTTCCTGGAGCCCAAGCGCGTGTACCGCGCCTCCAAGGGCGAAGTTCCCGAGGACGACTACACCATCCCGTTCGGCCAGGCCAAGATCGTGCGCCCCGGCAGCGGCGTCACCGTGCTCTGCTACGGCTCCATGGTCCACACCGTCCAGGAGGCGCTCGACAAGCACGGCGCCGGCGAGTACGACCCTGAGGTCATTGACCTGCGCTCGCTCGTGCCGCTCGACACCGACGCGATCCTGACCTCGGTCCGCAAGACCGGGCGCGTCGTCATCGTCCAGGAGGCGCCCAAGACCTGCGGCTTTGCGGCCGAGCTCTCGGCGATCATTGCCGAGAAGGCGCTGCTGCACCTGGAAGCGCCGATCCTCCGCGTCTGCGGTCTGGATACTCCATTTCCCTACACGCTTGAGCTTGAGTACCTACCCTCACCCGAGCGCGTTACGAAGGCGATCGCTGACACCGCGAGGTTCTAGTCATGGCCCTTGAGTTCAAACTGCCCGATATTGGCGAGGGCGTCGTCGAGGGCGAGATCGTCCGCTGGCTGGTGCAGGAGGGTGATGTCCTGCGCGAAGACCAGCCGATGGTCGAGGTCATGACCGACAAGGCGACCGTCGAGATCCCGACCCCCAAGGCCGGCCGCGTCGAGCGCATCATGGTCGCTGCCGGCAAGCTGTGCGCCGTCGGTCAGACCATGGTCGTGATCGCCACCGAAGGTGGCAAGCCAGCAGGCGCTGCGCATCCGCCCGCTGCTGCACCCGCTGCGCCGGCGGCGACGCATCAGGCGGCGCCGGTCGCCCAGGCGCCGTCCGCACCTGCACCCGCACCCGCTCGGGCGGCAGCGCCGGCTCCGCAGCCCAGCGCCCCGGCCACCTTTTCGGAAAAGGTCCTGGCCACGCCGGCCACCCGGCAGCTGGCGCGCAGCATCGGGGTCGACATCCGCACCGTTGCTGGAACCGGACCTGGCGGCCGGATCACGCGCACCGATGTGACCGCCGCCGCCGGACGCGGCAGCTCCGCCCAGGCAGCGCCCGATTCGAGCCACGCCCCTGCCCAGGCAGCTGCCCCGCCGCCTCCCGGCGTTCCCCAGTACGCCCCGCAGCCGGTGGCGATCAGCGCCGGCGACGAGCGCATCCCGTTCCGCGGCATCCGCAAGAAGATCGCCGACAACATGCTGCGCTCCAAGCAGTCGGCGGCGCACTTCACCTATGTCGAAGAGTGCGATGTCACCGAGCTCATGGCCGTGCGCAGCCGGGCGCAGAAGAGCGCGGCCGAGCGCGGCGTGAAGCTGAGCTTCCTGCCCTTCATCATCAAGGCCGTGGTCTCGGGGCTCAAAAAGTTCCCGATCGTCAACGCCACCCACGACGTGGCCCGCGAAGAGATCGTCCTTCGCAAAAACTACAACATCGGGGTCGCCACCGCCGCCGAGGCCGGACTCATCGTCCCGGTGCTGCGCGACGCCGACAAGCTGTCGCTGTTCCAGATCGCCGAGCGCCTGGAGCCGCTCACCGAGCGCGCCCGCACCGGCAAGGCCAGCCGCGACGAGCTCGTCGGCTCCACGTTCACCATCTCGTCGCTCGGCAAGCTCGGCGGCGTGCTCGCCACCCCGATCATCAACTTCCCCGAGGTGGCGGTCCTGGGCGTCCACAAGATCAAGGAGACGCCGGTGGTGCGCGACGGTCAGATCGTGATCCGGCAGGTGATGAACCTGTCGATCTCGCTCGACCACCGCATCGTCGACGGCTACGAGGGCGCACTATTCCTCCAGCACGTGGTGTCGCTCCTCGAAGATCCGACGCTGCTGTTCATGGAGCTGGTCTAAAACATGAGCCTGCGGACGCCAGGTCTCGTGGATGGGTTGAGCGACGCCGCGCTCTTGCCGTTTCAGGTCCTGGCCCCCGACGGCAGCTACGATCCCGCCCGGCTTGATGCGCTGGGGCTTGGGCAGGATGCGGAGCTGCTCTTGCGGCTCTACCGGGGCATGGCGCTCATCCGCATCATGGACGAGCGCCTGCTCACGCTTCAGCGTCAGGGCCGCATCAGCTTCTACGGCGAGGCGCGCGGCCAGGAGGCGGCCATCGTCGGCACCGCCGCGGCGCTGGGCCCCGAGGACTACATCGTCCCGGCGCTGCGCGAGGCGGGTGCGGGCATCTTTCGCGGCATTCGCCTGCGCGACTACGTGGCGCAGATCTTCGGCAACGCCAACGATGTGTGCAAGGGCCGCCAGATGCCCTGCCATCCCGGCAGCCGCGCCACCCGCTACGTGACCATGTCGTCCTGCATCGCCACCCAGCTGCCGCATGCCACGGGCATGGCCATGGCGGCGCAGCGGCTCGGACACAAGACCGTCATCGCCGGCTATCTTGGCGACGGCGCAACCTCCGAGGGCGACTTTCACGTCGGGCTGAACTTCGCCGGCGTTTTTCGCGCTCCGGTGGTCTTCGTCTGCCAGAACAACCAGTGGGCGATCTCGACGCCGGTCAGCGCCCAGACCGGCGCCCGCAGCATGTGTGAAAAGGCCCTGGCCTACGGCATTCCCGCGATTCGCGTCGACGGCAACGACGCCCTGGCGTGCTTCGCGGTCATGCGCGAGGCCGCTGCCCGGGCGCGCAGCGGCGGCGGTCCGCAGTTCATCGAGGCGCTGACCTACCGCGTCAGCGCGCACTCGTCCTCCGACGATCCCTCGCGCTATCGCGACGAGTCGGTGACCGCCGTGTGGCGCGATCAGCGCTGCCCGCTTGCGCGCTTCCGCACCTTCCTCGCCAGTCGCGGGCTGCTCAGCGAAAAGGCCGATGCCGAGCTGCGCGCCGAGCTCGATGCCGAGGTGCGCGACGCCATCGCCGCCGAAGAGGCCGCGCCCATGCCGCCGCTGAGCACGCTCGTCGAAGACGTGTTTGCCCAGGTGCCGGCAAGCCTGGCCGAGCAGCTGCGCGAGGTCGCCATCGTCGCCGCACCGCCCGCTCGCCACGGCTGAGCGCCTCAAAGTTTCGCACTCGCGCCTGTCAACCGCCGCTTCTAATCGTAAGATGGAGTTCTGCCATGAACTCGCTCGTCTCTTTGCTTTTGGTCTCGCTGCTGTGCGCCCCTGCGGTCGCAGTGTCTGCCCCGCTGGCGTCGACGCCCTCCCCCGCCAGCCTGCGCCGCGATGAGGTGCGGCTGCTGCACCAGGCGCTGCGGCCGATCGATCTGGGCTCGAACCTCAAGATCTGGGAGCCGCGCGCCGGCGAGTGGCTCAAGACCGAGACCAGCGATCCGCCGGCTGCCCGCGTGATCGTCGTGTATCTGTGGTCGGCCGCGGCTCCGGCCGCCATCGCCGAGCTGCCCTGGATTCGCGAGCTCGCCCGGCGCGTCGAGAATCATCACGGCGGCGACGCCCACTTCATGTTTGTCGCCGAAGGCGTCGCGCCTGCCGACATGCGCCCCATTGCGGCGGCCCAGCGGCCGCTGCCTCCGAATCAGCCCCAGAGCCCCTGGTTCCTGGATGCCGAGGGCCTGATTCCCGAGGGGCTGCGGCAGGCGCTGCCCGGCGGCAGCATGCCGCTCCCGGTCACCTTGCTGCTCGACGATCACCGCATCGTTCGCCACGCCATCGTGGGCTCGCTGGCGGCCCGCCGCGGTGAGCTGGTGAGCGCGGTCTCCGACCTTCTGTATCAGCTGCGAGCGACGCGGAGGCAGGGGCCATGAGCCCGGCCAGGAGCCTGAGCTGGCGTTGGCTGGCGCTGGCGCCGCTGGCACTTGCGCTCGGGTGCTTTGGCCAGAGCGCCTCGGACTCGCTGCCGCGCGACAGTGCGCCGACCTTTTTTTGGGGCATCCAGAAGCGCTGCAAGCGCGATCCGTACCTGAGCAGCGCCGTCGAAAAGCGCATCTTCCAGATGTCCAGCCAGACCGGTGGCGAGGTGCGCCGGCTGCTGCCCGGACCGACGATCGAAAACCTGCCGGCCGAGTCTGCGGCCGTGGAGTTTCGCAGGGCGTGCGCCGGCCGCCGGGCGCAGACCGCCGGCCTGGTGCTCGGCGGCCAAGTCGAGGAGCGCGGCAGCTCGCCGCCGTATGTGCTCATGCGGCTGTGGCGGCTCGATCTGGCCACGCAAAAGCTCGCGTTCCGCGACCACTACTGCCGCGGCTGCGACATCGCCCGCACCCTGGCGACCCAGGCGGTGTTTCTGCTGGAGTCGCCCGAGCCCGCCGCCGATTCGCAGCCCCTGCTTCCGACCTTCTGCGACAGTGCCGGGCCCGCCGCAGCGCCGGCGCCCGTCGACAGCGATCGCATCCTCTTGAGCCTACAGGGCGGCGACAAAGCGACCCGCAGCAGCGTGTTTGAGGCCGTCAAGCGCGAGCAGGCGTTGATCGGACGCGAGCTGCTCCCCGTCGAGACGCAGCGTCAAGCAGCTGCTCCGGGCGCGCTCTCGGAGGCGGCGCAGCGCCTCCTGGGCCTGGCGATCGGACGCGGAGCGGCGAAGATCAGGGCCAACCGGGCGCTCGCGATCGACCTGGCCGAAGGCGGGGGCGCAGAGCTGGCGCTGGCCAGTCGCAGCGGCTCGCAACCTCCGGCGGTGGCGATCAGCTGCGCGCGCTGCTCGGCCGAGACCCTGGCGCAGCGGGTGGCGCGTGCGGCCGCCCGGCTGCTCGACGAGTCTGTGGAGGACAGCACCAGCCTGGCCTCGCCTGGCACCGTGGAAGCACCGCTCTTGCCGGCGGTGCGGGCAGCGCTGTGCGGGGCCGCGGGGGCAGGCGCTGCTCGCGGCTGCGCCACTGCGGGCGGCACCCGGCTTGACTCTGATCCGTCGCTGACGCCCTTTTACGATCCGCCGTGCGGGGAGCTCGTGGAGGGCACCGCGCCCCCGTCCCGGTAATACGTGAACTTGGCTTCACGACTTGCGATATGCTCCCGGCATGTCGCAGTCGCAGCCAAGGTCCGCACGCGATGTGAAGTCCCTTCTGGGCGCAGCACTGGCCACCTGGGCGCTGGCCGCAGCGGCTTGCAGCGGCCAGAACACCGGCCTCGATCCCAGCCTGGGCCCCGGCGGCGCGACCCACGAGCCCGCGCTGCCCGCCGGCTGCAATCCCCTGGGCGGCGGCCCCGGCGAGGACTGCTTTACGCCCTTTCCATCCTCGTACTACACCGAGCGCGACGCCCGCGGCATCGAGCGCATCAAGATCCCCGCCCCGGTGCTGCCGAGCAGCCTCAAAGGGATCGCGATCGATCCGGCGCTCCTAAACGGCCGCGACGGCTTTAGCCCGGCGACGCCAATCATCGCCTATTTCCCGTCGCTGAAGAGCCGCATCGACCCCGCCTTTCTGCCGCTCTTTTCGGCGCCGGCCGACTCCCTCATGCCCAAGAGCACGGTGCAGCTGTTCGAGTATGACACCGGCCTGCCGGTGCCGCTGATGGCAGAGGTCGATCGCAACGCCAGCGACGGTGAGCGGCAGGCGATCCTCATCTATCCGCACGTGCGCCTGCGCCCGCAGACCCGCTACGTGGTGTCGATCCGGGGGCTGCGCACGACGGAGGGACAGCCGCTGCCGCCGCTCAGCGGCTTTGCCAGCCTGCGCGATGACAAGCTCGCTGCAGGCAGCGTGCGCGCGTCGCTGAAGGGGCGCTACGGCGAGATCTTCGCGCTGCTCGAAAAAAAGGGCGTGGCGCGCAAGGATCTTCAGGCGGCGTGGGACTTCACCACCGCCAGCGACGATCCGGTCAGCGGTCGCATGGTGCGCATGCGCGACCGCGCGTTCGCCTACAAGCCCATGGGCGCCCCCCCGGTGAAGATCGCCACCGTCAATGAAAAGCCCAACGCGCACCTGCTGCGGCAGATCATCGGCATGTTCCTGGGGCCGTCGTTTTTGACCGACGACGCCAGCGGTCGCCTCCAGCTTGGCCCCGATGGCGAGCCGCAGCTGCGCGGACTCGGCGCCTTCCCCCTGGTCATCCACATCCCCGCCTGCGTCGACACGGCCCCCGGCCCGGTGCCGGTCATGATCTACGGGCACGGCCTGTTTGGGGGGGCGCTCGACGAGATGGACTCGGGCTACCAGCGCGAGATCATCGATCGCCTGTGCATGGTCCAGATCGGCACCGACTGGATCGGCCTCTCGGAGGCCGACAAGACCTATGTCATCGCGAACGTGCTCGGCAACTTCAACAACATCGTCCAGCTGACCGATCGCCTGCAGCAGGCGCACATCAACTTCGCCTACCTCAGCCACCTCATCGCCACCGGCGCGCTCGACGAGCTCAGCGAGCTGCACTGGATGGGGCGCATGACGATCGACAAGAGCCGCATCTACTACTACGGGATTTCAAATGGCGGCATCCAGGGCGTGGGGGCGCTGGCGCTGAGCCCGCACTTTGCGCGCGGAGCCCTCAATGTGCCCGGCGGCTTCTGGTCGCGCATGATGTGGCGCAGCGCCGATTTCTCGCAGTTTTCGCTGTTTTTGGCCGGAAACTACCCGGATCCGCTGGATCGCCAGCTGCTGGTCGCGCTGAGTCAGTCGCTCTGGGACTATTCGGACCCCGCGACCTATGCGCCGCACATCCTGTCCGATCCGCTGCCGGGCAGCGGCGGGCCCAAGCGCGTGCTGTATCAGGAGGGTCTGGGCGATGCTCAGGTGCCCAACTTGTCTACACGGGCGATCGTGCGCACGATGGGGCTCCCGCTGCTCAACCAGCCGATCGAGCCGGTGTTCGGCGTAAACCAGGTGGGCGCGGCCGAATCGGCGTATGTGCAGTACGACGTCGGACAGCTGCCGCGGCCCGGCGACACCAACGTGCCGCCGCCCGATAACCCGGTCCACGAGGCCATCCGTCGCCTCGAAGCCGCCAAGGTGCAGCTGCAGCTGTTTTTGAAAGAGGACGGCAAGGTGACCGACAGCTGCGCCGGCAAGCCCTGTTATTTCCCGGCTCCATAGGCCGCGCTCGAAGGTGGGCCTGGCTGTCGAGCACTGGCCCGGCACTGGCCCGACCTGGCCCAACCTGGCCCGACCCAGCAAGTCGCAGAGCGCGACGCGATTCGGGTACGACAAAGGGCCTTGTCAGGCACACGCGGCGCGGAGATAGTGAAAGGACTCTATGCCTGGCGCGATCCAATCTTCGTTCGTGGGCGGACTCGGGGTGCTGATGCGAACCCTGGTCTGCCTGCTTGCTCTAGTGGGATCAGCGTCGGCGGGGCCAGGGAGCCCGGGGAGCCCGGGGCCAGCCTCCGAGCCGCTGCCAAGCGAGACGATCGGCATCACCAAGCTGGCCTTCCCCGGCATCGCAGGCGAGGTGGTGGCCGACCTTCAGGGCGTGCTGCGCGACAGCCTGCGGCAGTCGGGCTTTACCGTCCTGGTCGCGAGCGTGGTCGAGAACCGCCTGGCCAACGAGCAGCGGCTGCTTGGCTGTAGCACGCCGAGCTGCTACGGCCGGCTGGCGCAGGTGCTGGGCGTGCGGCGCGTGGTCGAGGGCGAGGTGCAGCGCCTGGAGCTGTCGACCTTCACGATGAAGCTGGCCATGCGCGACCTGTTTACCGGCCGGCTGGTGGCGCCGCCGGTGCTGGAGCGCTGCGACGTGTGCAGCAACGACGACGTGCACCAGATGGTCATGCGCGCCGCGCAGACGCTGGCGCAGATGGCGCCGCCCACCGGCCCGCAGGAGACGGCGCGGCCGACCTCCAGCGGCATGCTGGTGCTGGAGACCGATCCGCCGGGCGCCGACATCATGATCGACAAGGTGCCGCGCAGCGAGCGGACGCCGGCCTCGCTGCTGCTCGCCGCGGGCGTGCACGAGCTGACGGTGAGCGGGCGCGGCTACCGCACGCTGCGGCGGCCGATCGAGATTCCGCCAACCCAGCAGGTGCCGCTGTTCCTGGTCCTGACGCCGCTGCCGCAGAAGCGCCCCTGGCTGACCACCCTGTCGTGGGTTGGTGCAGCGACGGCAGTGGGCCTGGCGGTGACCGGTGGCGTGCTGCTTCACTACGACGGTCTGCCCGTGACGTCGCTGACCTGCCCCGACCAGCCGGACGTGATGTTTCGCTGTCCGGACAAGTACAGCTTTGCCGGCGGCGCCATCGCTTCGCTGGTGGGCGCGGGTGTGGTTGCCATTGGCACCGGCATCGCTTTTTATCTGGATAACTCTGCGCCGCGCCGACGGCCGATCCTGGAAAACCGCGAACCGACCTACAGCGATCCGCCGCCACCGGTGCAGCAGCAGGCGCCGACTGTGCCGCCCCCCGCCGGCTCCGCAGCGCAGACTGCGCCGCACTAAGCCGTGGCCGACGAGCGCCCCGAAACGTCTGCCAACAAGCTGGCCGAAAAGCCAGAAGACAAAATGGGTCTGCGGCTGTCGGGGCGACCGGCGCTGATCATGGCGCTGCTGATTGCCACCAGCGCCAGCTTTGTGCTGTGCGGCTACGAGCTGCTGCGCACCACGGCCACCACGCTGTTTACCAGCGTGTACGGTCAAGCGTGGCTGCCGCTGGTCATGGGGCTGGTGCCGGTGGGCGTGACGCTGGTGCTCTATCTTTATGGGCGGCTGCTGTCGTGGCTGGGGCCGCGGCGCACGCTGCTTGTCACCACGCTCCTGTCGATGGTGACGATGCTCGCCTGCTATGCCGGCATCCGGCTGGGCATCCCGGTGATGCGCGGCGTGCTCTACATCTTCAAAGAGTCGTATGTGGTGCTCCTCATCGAGCAGCACTGGTCGTACATCAACAGCACGCTCAGCAAGGACTCGGCGCGGCGCCTGAACGGCCCCATCACCGGCGTCGCGTCGGTGGGAGCGTCGACGGGCGGCTGGCTGCTGGGCCACTTTTCGGTGCCGTGGGGAACGCTGAGCATGGTGCTGGTCGCGGCCGTGCTGACGCTGCCGGCGCTGCTTTTCACCAACTGGGCCTACCGCCGCTTTGGCGAGCCGGTGGATCGTCCGCCGCCGCAAGCGCAGCCCGCAGGAAAAGGCGCGCTGTCGCACCTGCGGCTCGATCTGTTTCGCAAGCAGCCGCTTCTGCTGCTCATCATCGGGCTTGTGGTGAGCGCGCAGCTCGTCGCTGCGGTGCAGGAGCTGCTGCTTCAGAACCTGTTTCAGCAGCACTACCCGAGTCCCGATGTGCGCAATGCGATCTCGGGGCGCTTCTACTTCTGGCTGAACCTGGGCGCGATGTTCTTCCAGTTCGCCTTGACGCCGCTCCTGCTGAGCGTGCTGCCCTACTCGGTGGTGCACCTGATCATTCCGTGCGTGCACCTGTCGACGCTGGCCTACTCGCTGATGGCGCCGACCTCGCTGATTCGCGCCGAGGCTTCGTACTTCCTGTTCAAGGCGCTCGACTACTCGCTGTTCCGCTCGGCCAAGGAGCTGCTCTATGTGCCGCTCTCGTTTGACGTGCGCTACCGGGCCAAAGAGATCATCGATGTCTTCGGCTATCGCCTGAGCAAGGGCGCAGCGTCCCTATCGATTCACTTTTTGCACCACAGCGGCGTGATCTTCACCAACCCGACCTACGCGATGGTCGGCATGGGCGCCGCCGGGGTGTGGCTCTTGTTCGTGGTTCCGATTGCGCGCTACGGACACGGCAAGTAGGCCGCGGTGCTGGCTGCGACCTTGACGTACATGCGCAGGTAGGCGTCGTGGGCGAACACGTCGGTGATCTCGACGCGGCCGAGTTCGGCCTTCACGCACGCTTCGGGGCTGTCGGCCACGCTGCTGTTCAGGCGCTGGCGCACCAGCAGATCCTTGGTCACCTTGGCGCGCGCTGACTGAAGGCGGGCGCCGATATCGAGCCGCAGCGCATCGCGCGCCTGCCTTTTTATCGAATCAGAGTCGAGCGTGGTCTTGAGCTTGAGCAGCGCGTTCTGCGTCGCCACCGTCGGCTCCAGATCCGGCACCGAGAGCTCGTTGTCGCGCACCTGCGGACGCCCGGCCATGTACAGATCGCCCTCCAGGTGCACGCGGAAGCCCTTCTTCACAAAGCCGTTCAGGTGCAGCTTGACCACGATCTGCCCCGACGAGGCATAGACCTCGGGCTTTTCCAGATAGAGCTCCGGATAGTCCTTGGCGAAAAACAGCTTGCCGCCGGTAAACGCCTGCGACATCGCCTTCTGCAGCTCTTCGTACGTGGCTGCCACCGGGATCGTGACCTCGAAGGGCCCCGACGGGATGCTGGCGACGTTGTGGAGCCGCGGCAGCGCCGCCGCCCCTTTGGTCATGCCCAGCTCGTCGGTGCACGGCAGCGTGATCGAAGGCGCCACCACGATGCCGATGTCTTTTTCGATGCCACCGGCGAGCACCGTGGGACCGGTCTCGATCGACTGAAGTCCCAGGCGCACGCAGGCATTGGCGTCGCCAACCTTGAACGAGAACGGCTTGGCCAGCTTCTGATAATTTTCCGAGAGAACGGGCCGCAGATCGATGCGCATGTCGCGCAGGCGCTTCTCCAGATCCGTCTTCAGATCCGACAGCACTCCGGCGCTCCACTCCGCGGCCTTGAGCAGCCGGTCGTCGCTCTGGATCGTGACCGCCGGCGCCTGCAGCTGCGCCAGATAGTCCGACGAGAGCACCGGCTGCGCCTCGGCCGTAAAGATTAGCGAGAAGCGCTTGCTCGTCGCCGGCAGCATCGCTTCGCCGTTGATCGTGGCGCGCACGCCGATCTTGCCGCTGGCGCCGTCGAAGCTCAGCTCGATGGGCGTGCGCTGCCAGAGGAGCTTGCGCTGACCGAGCAGGGTGAAGGGCACCTCGCCCGACTGCGGCACCGTGCTCTCGATCAGCTTGGAGAGCCCAGCCGCGGTCAGGCTGATGTGCATGGTCATGCGCGATGGCGGCGGCTCGGCCAAGGCGGGCCCGGGCAGCTGCGGCGGGCGGGGGGGATAAAGCGCCTCGCTACAGGCTCCCAGTCCCAGGAGTGCGGCGCAGGCGAACACAAGCGATTTGGCACCTCGAAATTGGCGCGTCTCAGCCATGCTGGAATGGTAGCATCACCGACATACATGCAAGGAAAATCTTGGGGCGTCGGCACCTTGTCCAGAGGCCCGATAGCAGCCCGAGATCCGAGAGGCAGCCATGAGCGCAGTTGAAACCGGTGCGGCGAGTTACATTCTTCGGCCCGCGCTAGACAGCGCCATCGCTGGCTGTCTGGCCAGCGGCAGCGGCGTCTACGCCATCGAGGGGCCTTCGGGGGCCGGCAAGTCGGCCGCGCTGCTCCACGGCCTGGTTGGCGAGCGCGAGCGGCGCGGGCCGGGCAAGGCCAGCCGCGGCCACGTGCGCATCCTTCAGCTGTGGGGCGATGAGACTCCGTCGCTGTTTGCGCAGCGGCTGGTGCGCGAGGTGGGCATCCTGAACCTGGTCGCCTACCCGCGGCCCGAGCGGCTGGCCAAGCTCGCGTCGGAGATGGCCGCCGCGATTCCCGGGCTGTCGGGCGCCGGCAAGCTCCTGGGCGCGCTGGTGCCCGACGATCTGCGGCCGCTGGCCGTCATCGCCGCCGAGGCGCTGGCCGAGGCCGGCAGCCGCGCCATCGCCGTGACCGAGGGCGGCGGACCGCTGTGCATCGGCATCGATCTTCTGGGCGGTGAGGTCAGCGGGCCGGTGCGCGACTTCTTCAGCCGCCTGAGCGGGCTCTTGCCACCGACGGTGGTGCTGCTGTTTGCGCAGCCCGGTGGGCACAACAGCCTGATCCATGTGCCGGCCGCGCGGCGCATCCAGGTGGGCCCGTTTACCGTCGACGAAGCGCGCGAGTTTTTGACCGAGCGCATGGGCCCCCTGGATCACGATGCGCTGGCGGTGCTGTCGTCGGGAAAGCTGAGCCTGCTCCCCGGGGATCTGGCGCAGATTGTGGATCTGTCCGTGTATCTTGGGCGGGGCAACGGCCTGCGCGACGTGCTGCCCTATCTGGATCGCGGCATCGCGGCCCGCTATCAGGCGATGTTCGAGTCGCTGCTGGGCCAGAGCGCAGCCGACCCGCGCGTGCTGGAGCTGTGCGCCTTGTGCGCGGTCACCTCGCGGCCGCAGCAGCCGCTGACGCTGGAGCTGGCGCTGGAGCGCATGCGCGACAGCCCGCCGCTGCGCCCGACGGAGCTGGCGCTGGTCCGGCAGGCGCCGCTGGTGCGCGCCCTGTGCGCGGCCAACGCAACCCTGACGACCACGACGGCCGCGGCGGCCGGTCTGGCCTGGCCCATCGAGCCCACGAGCGCGCAGGCGCGCGAAGGCGTGCTGCTGGCCCTGACCCGCCACGGCCTGCTGGATGTGTACGAGCGGCGCTGGCTCGCCGAGCTCCTGGAGACGCTGCGCAGCCAGCTTGTGCCTGCGCCTGCCCGGCAGGCAGCGACGCCGGGGCACGAAGGCCTGCTGGCCGGCGTGCAGGCGATGGCGCTCCTGACCGAGCGCGCCCGGCGCGATCCGCTGGCGCTGGGGCAGGCGGTGAACCTGCTGTCCGACCTGGAGACGCCGCTCTGGCGCGTCGGCTGGCACCGCTCGTTTGCAGAGCTCTACGACGCGCTCATGCCGCACCTGCGCAGCATCAACCTCGACCCGCTGGCCGTGGCCCCCAGGCTCTGGTTCCGGCGGGCGCGGGCGCGCGTCCAGAGCGTGGACTGGTCGCGGCAGCCGGGCTCCGAGGTTGCGCAGAGCGAGATCGCGCAGGCGATCTCCGACCTCAGCGAGCTGGCGGCGCTGACCGAGACCACGGTGGTGCAGGCGCGGCTTCAGCTGGGGCTTCCCACCGACGGTGAAGCCATCAACAGCTGGTGCCGCCGGCTGCCGTTCAAGGCGCAGCAGGCGCGCGGCTATGCCCGCATTCTGGCGGTGCTTTTCAGCGCGGGCGCCAGCGCAGAGCGCGACCTGGGCCTGGCGCTGGACGATGTGCTGACCGCGCTCAGCCACTTCGCCGTGACCGGCGAAGGGGAGGATCTGGCGCAGACGCTGACCATCCTGGGCGACGGCTACAGCGCCCGCTGCGAGCTGCCGCAGGTGCAGGCCAGCGCCGCCGAGCTGGCCTCTGCGGATGCCCTGGCCGGGTATCAGTACGCGCAGGCGCTCGCAGTGGCCGCGCAGCAGACTCCCCCGCCCACGTTTGCGCTGGGCATCATCCACCGCTCGATCGGCAACCACCACCTGCGGCGCGGGCGCAGCGACGCGGCGGCAGCCTCCTACGCCACCGCGCGCCGCTTGCTGCTCGGCAGCCCGGATGCCCGCATGGGCACCCTGCTCGCCGGCCTGCTGCCCAATCTTTAGGACTTTACGCTGTAGCTGCGCACGTGGAGGACCGGGGTGCCGAAGCTGATCCCGAAGCCGTGGTCCTCCAGGTCGCCCTCGACCTCGGCGCTGGCGCCTTCGACGCGCAGGTCCTTGCCGCCGCCGTCGAGCTTGTAGATCTCGCCGCCTTTGGTCCGCAGGGTGTAGTAGCCGCCCTCCAGATCCACGTGGTGAATGGTTCCGGCGAGCTTCTTGGGCTTCTTGGTCTGGCTCATCGCACTCCTTGGCGGGACGCTTAGTCCCGGGGCTCGATCATGTCTTCAGGGCGCACGACCTGATCGTACTCGGCATCGGTCAGCACGCCCGCCTCGACGGCGACCTGGCGCAGCGTCTTGCCGCTGTGGTGCGCGGTCTTGGCCAGGTGAGCAGCCTTATCGTAGCCGATGCGCGGCGCCAGCGCTGTGACCAGCATCAGCGACTTGCCGACCAGCTCGTGGATGCGCGCCTCGTTGGCCTGGATGCCGCGAATGCAGTGCTCGACAAACGAGTTGGCCCCATCGCCGAGCAGCCGCACCGACTGGAGGGTGGCGTACGCGATCATGGGCTTGAACACATTGAGCTCGAAGTGGCCCTGGGCGCCGGCAAACGCGACGCCGGTGTCGTTGCCGATGACCTGCGCGCACAGCATGGTCAGCGCCTCGCACTGGGTCGGGTTGACCTTGCCGGGCATGATCGAGCTGCCGGGCTCGTTTTCGGGCAGGATCAGCTCGCCGATGCCGCAGCGCGGGCCGCTGCCCAAGAGCCGGATATCGTTGGCGATCTTGTTGAACGCGACCGCGGTGGTGCGCAGTGCGCCGGACAGGTTGACGATGGCGTCGTGGGCCGCCAGCGCCGCGAACTTGTTGTGCGCGGTCACGAACGGCAGCGAGGTCAGCTCGGCGATCTCGCGCGCCACCTGCTCGGCGTAGCGCGGGTGGCTGTTGATGCCGGTGCCCACCGCGGTGCCGCCGGCGGCGAGCTCGTACATGCCGGGCAGCGCCGCCTTGATGGCCGAGAGCGCAAAGCCGACCTGCGCCGCATAGCCGGAGAACTCCTGGCCCAGCGTGAGCGGCGTGGCATCCATGAGGTGCGTGCGGCCGATCTTCACGATCTGCGCGAAGTCGGTCGCCTTGTCGTTGAGCGCGTGCTGGAGCTTGGTCAGCGCCGGAATCAGCAGGTGCTGCACGCGGTCGACAATGGCGACGTGCATCGCGGTCGGAAAGTGGTCGTTGGTCGACTGCGACATGTTGACGTGATCGTTGGGGTGCACGGGCTTCTTGCTGCCCAGCACTCCGCCCATGATCTCGATGGCGCGGTTCGCGATCACCTCGTTGGCGTTCATGTTGGTCTGGGTGCCGCTGCCGGTCTGCCAGACCACGAGGGGAAAGTGAGCATCGAGCTTGCCGGCGATCACTTCGTCGGCCGCCTGCTCGATCGCCGCCAGCAGCTTGGCGTCGAGCTTGCCCAGGCGGTGGTTGGTGCGCGCCGCCGCCTTCTTCACGATGCCAAGCGCGTAGATGAACTCGCGCGGAAAGCGCTCGCCGCCGATGCGGAAGTTTTCGATCGAGCGCTGGGTCTGCGCGCCCCAGTAGCGGTCGGCAGGGACGGCGATCTCGCCAAAGGTGTCTCGCTCCATACGGCTGTCTGGCTGGACGCCATCTTGTACTTGGCTCACGGTCACGGTTCTCCTCGCTGGCTAAATGGACCCGCGCAAAGCGCGGCGCTCAGACGCGCTGTCAGACGCGCTGAACGCCGTAGACGCCCTGGATTTTTTGCAGCGCGCGGATGAGCTTCTGAAGCTGCTCGACATCCAGGATGCTGATCTTGAAGGTGTTGACCGCCCGCGTCTCGTCGAGCGAGCGGCACGAGGCCTGGGAGATGTTGATGCCCAGCTCGTGAAAGGTCTGCGACATGGTCGCGAGCAGACCCGGCTTGTCGGCGCACACCACCTGCACCGAGACCGGCCGCGCGGCCTTGTGCTCGGTGTCCCAGTCGACGTCGATGCGCCGCTCCTCGGGCTGCTCCATGGCGGTCGGGCAGACCTTGGCGTGCACGGTGACGCCGCGCCCGCGGGTGATGACGCCCACGATCGGATCGCCGGCAACCGGCGAGCAGCACTTGGCAAAGCGCACCAGCACATCGCCCTCGCCAGCGACGGTGATTCCGGCGGGACGCAGCCCCGGCGTGCGGCGTGCGAGCGGCGCGGCCTTGCTCTGCGGCTCGGCCTGCGGTCCCGGCCGCCGCTGATCTTCGGGCAGCAGCTGGTCGACGACATCGGCCGGCAGGATCTTGCCGTAGCCGACGTTCATCAGCAGGTCATCGATCTTGTTTATGCGCAGCTCATTGGCCGCGTGGATCAGATCCCCCGAGCGCTCGGTCTTGGCGAACGACAGCTCGTGCTTGCGCATCTCGCGATCGAGCAGCTCGCGCCCCAGCGCCTTGGCCTTTTCGCGCTGCTCGGTGCGCATGAAGTGGCGGATCTTCGCCTTGGCACCCGAGGTCTTGACGAACTTCAGCCAGTCCTTGTTCGGACGCTGGTTCGGGCTGGTCAGGATCTCGGCGGTGTCGCCGTTGCGCAGCTTGTAGCGCAGCGGCACGATCAGGCCGTTTACGCGCGCCCCAGAGCAGCGATTTCCGACCTCGGTGTGAATGAGGTACGCCAGATCCACCGGCGTCGAGCCAACGGGCATGGCCTTGACGTCGCCCTTGGGCGTAAAGACGTAGACCTCGTCGGTAAACAGGTCGACCTTGACCGTCTCGATGAACTCCGTCGGATCGGTCAGCGTCTTCTGCCACTCCATCAGCTGGCGCAGCCACGAGAACTTCTTCTCGTCGCTGTCGCCGCCCTCGGGCTTGCCCTCTTTGTACTTCCAGTGCGCGGCGATGCCCTCTTCCGCGACGCTGTGCATCTCGCCGGTGCGGATCTGGATCTCGACGCGCTCCGCCTTGGGCCCGATCACCGACGTGTGCAGCGACTGATACATGTTGGGCTTGGGCAGCGCGATGAAGTCCTTGAAGCGCCCGGGAATCGGCGTCCACTTGGTGTGCACCACGCCCAGCGCCGCGTAGCAGTCGCGCACCGACTTCACGATGGCGCGAAACGCAATGATGTCGAACAGCTGGTCCAGATCGCGACCGGTCTTGACGGTCTTCTGATAGATCGACCACATGTGCTTGGGCCGACCCGAGACCTGCGCCACGATCTCGTTTTCGCGCAGCTCTTGACTGAGGACCCCGATCACCTCGTCGATGTAGGCCTGACGGCCGGCGAAGTAGGTCTGGAGCTTCTCGTTGATGTCCGCGTATTCCTTGGGATGCAGGTACTTGAAGCTCAGATCTTCGAGCTCGATCTTGATCCACTGGATACCGAGCCGGTTGGCCAGCGGCGCGTAGATATCCATGGTCTCGCGGGCGATGCGCTCCTGCTTGTCCGCCGGCATGGCGCCGAGCGTGCGCATGTTGTCGACGCGGTCGCACAGCTTGATCAGGATGACGCGGATGTCGCGCGCCATGGCCAGCAGCATCTTGCGGAAGTTTTCCGCCTGGCTCTCTTCCTTGGTGTGCCACGGCAGCTTGCCCAGCTTGGTGACGCCGTCGACCAGGAAGGCGACCTCGCTGCCGAACATCTTGCTGATCTCTTCGACCGTGGCGCTGGTGTCCTCGACGCAGTCGTGCAAGAGCCCCGCGCACACCGAGTCAGCGTCGAGCTTGAGCTGGCTGATGATGCCGGCCACCGACAGCGGATGGACCACATACGGCTCGCCCGAGCGGCGAAACTGCCCCGAGTGGGCCTTCTCGGCAAAGGCAAACGCGCGGCGGATGCGATCCAGATCCGCCGACGGCTGGTAGCCGGCGATGCGCGCCAGCAGCTCGTCTACGGACTTGGCTCCGCAGGTGGGCTCATGGCCGCCGGCCATGACCGTGGGGGACAGCGCCGGGGCCACGGCCGCGGCGGAAGACACGGCAGGAACCTCGGAAGGAACCTGCTGCGAGGAGGATTGCTGGGGCGACGCCACGGGCTCAATCTACGACGAGCAGCGCGCAGGCGCAATTGCTGTGTAACAGGGGAGCACCTGCCCGGGGTCGAGCCTCGCCGCCATCAACTTGGGGGGAAAATCGGCACCATGCGGCGGAACGCGGTCCAGGCGGCGGCGAGCGAGGGCGTGGCAAACAGCACCCAGCCCAGGCAGACGAAGTGAAAGGTGAGCAGCCCTGCCACCACCCGACGGCCCAGCGAAGGGGCAACCGGCGCCGCAAACCGCCGCCGCCAAAGCCGCGTCGCCGCCAGCCCCGCCCCGTGCCACAGCCCCCAGGCGACAAAGTGCCAGGCCGGGCCGTGCCACAGCCCGCACAGCGCCATGACCAGCAGCAGGTTGACGCTGTTTCGCCACGCGGCGACGCGGCTGCCGCCGAGCGGGATGAACAGATAGTCGCGGATCCAGGTCGATAGCGAGATGTGCCAGCGACGCCAGAACTCGGGCAGGCTCGTCGACAGGTACGGCCAGTTGAAGTTCTCCGGCACCTGATAGCCGAGGAGCCGCGCCGCGCCGATGGCCATGTCGGAGTAGCCGGAAAAATCGAGATAGATCTGGAGCGCATAGGCATAGGTCGCCAGCCACAGCCCGTGCGTGGTGACCTGATCCGGCACCGCCAGCCGGCTCGCCAGCCCCGCGACGGTGTCGGCCAGCAGCACCTTCTTGACCACGCCCAGAGCCAGCCGCCCAAGTCCATACGCTGCGTCGGCGGGGAGCAGCCGCGAGGCGGCCGAAAACTGCTGAAAGCGCTTGATCGGTCCGGCGAGCAGCGTCGGAAAAAACAGCGCAAACTTCAGAAAATCGGCGGCAGTGTGCGGCTGCTCGCGGGCGGTCTTGCCGCGGTAGACATCGACCAGATAGTGGATGAACTCGAACGTAAAAAACGAGATTCCCAGCGGTACGGTCAGGGGCAGCAAGCCTGAAGCAGGCAGGGCCGGCAGCTGCCAGTAAAAGCGCACAGAATCGACCGTTTCGACCAGAAAGCGGGCGTATTTGAAGTAGGCCAGCACCGCCACGCACAGCCCACAGAGCGCCGCGACCAGCGCCGTTCGCCGACTCTGGAGCTCGCTGCGCCGCAGCGCCTCGCACGCCAGCCAGACCGCAAGGCCCAGCCCGACGATCAGCAGCGCGTGCCGCGGCGAGGCCGAGGCATAAAACAGCAGGCTCGCGGCCAGGAGCACCGCCCCCCGCAGCCGCTGCGGGGCGATCCAGTGGACCGCCACCGTCGCGGCCAGGAACAGCGCATACAGCACTCCGAGCATCTGCACAGAGGCATCACAGCGCGGTCCGGGCCAGCGCGCAAGATCTGGATGCAGGCACCTACTCGGATTCGATGTCTTTTTTCAGGAAGAGTGCGCCGTCGGTGACGATCTTGTCGCCGGCCTGGAGGCCGCTGAGCACGCGGACCTTGTCGCCCACCTGCGGGCCGATGTGGACGCGGCGCATGCGGAAGGTGTTGTCGCTGCCGCTGACGATGACGCGGGTGGCGTCGGCCTCGTTGAGCGCGGCCTTGGTCGGGATGAGCAGCACCTTTTTACCGGTGTTGTTCTGAAGGTCGATCTGGGCGAACATCTCGGCCTTGAGCCGGTGCTGCGGGTTCGGCACGTTGCAGCGGATCTTGACGGTGCGCGTCTGCGGATCCACGACCTCGCCGATGTGCGCGACCACGCCGGGGAAGGTCTCGTCGGGGTAGGCCGGCACGTGCACAGCGACGCCGGCTCCGTCCTGAACCAGGCCCAGATCCTGCTCGTAGACATCGGCCAGGACCCACACCGAGTCCAGGCTGGTGATGGTGAGCAGGGCGGTGGCCGAGTCGGCGCGCACCTCTTGCCCGACGAGCACATTGCGATCCACGACCACGCCGGGCAGCTGCGCCCACAAGGACGCATTGGGCGTGGGATCGGACAGCGAGATGCCGAGCGAGCGCAGCTGCGCCGAGGTGCGAGCGACATCGGAGCGCGCTTTTTTGAAGTCGGCCTCGACCTGCGCGAACTCTTTTTCCGACATGGCGCCGTCGGCCCGCAGCTTGTTCGCCCGATCCAGCGCCTTCTGGGCAACGCCCAGATCTTGCAGCGCTTTTTGCGCGTCGGCCAGGACCTGCCCAACGGTCGGCGAGCTCAGCTCGACCAGCGGCTGACCGGCCTGCACCTTGTCGCCGGGCTTGACCAGGATCGCGGTGACGCGGCCGTCGATCGGCGACGAGACGCGCTGCGTGTGCTCCTCGTCGAAGGCGACCTTGCCGGTAAGCGCAACCAGGGTGGCGTTGTCCGACTCCTGGACGGGCTCGATCTTGATGAACTCCAGCTTGCCGCTGCCCGGCGCAAGGCGGATCGAGTCGCGGGTGCGCTCCTGGGGGAGCGGTGCAGCGCTCCCACTGGTCCGATTGCAGCTGCCAACAGCGACGAGCAGTCCCAATAATGCCAGCTCACGACGCATCAGTTTACCTCTCCGCTTATGGCGTGCATCACATCGACGATGGCCTGCCGGTAGTCGTGCTGGGCGCGGACATACTGGGCGCGCGTCTCAAGATAGGTGCGCTGCGCTTCCAGCAGCTCCAGCAGCGAGATGGCGCCAGCGCGATAGGACTTCTCCGCGACCCGCAGGGAGGTCTCGGCCTTGTCGAGCATGCCGCCTTCAAAGACGTTCAGCAGGCGGTGGCCGCGATCGGTGCGGCGAACGGCTTCGGCGACCTCGCGATGGATGATCGAAAACAGGCGCCGCGCCTCGTTTTCGAGGCGCTTTTCGTCGAGCTGGGCGCGTCCGATGTTGGCCTGGTTGTGATCGAAGATCGGCAGCGGCAGCGAGAGTCCGATGCCCAAGGAGTTGGGGTTGTCGCCCGAGACGAGGAACTCCGAGTGGTAGTAGCTCAGGCTCAGGCTCAGGTCGGGAAAGGCCTCGCGGCGGGCCTGCTCCAGCGCCGCCATCGAGACCTCACGCGCCTGGCGGGCGGCGAGCACATCGGGGCGCTGCTGCGTGGCGCGCTCGACGAGCGGCGCCAGCTCCAGGGTGCCGTGCTGGAGCGCGCCGGTCACGGGATCGCCGGGCAGCTCAGCGGGCGAGGTCAGGCCGAGCAGCGTGGTGAGCTTGAGCCGCGCAAGGTCGAGCTGCATCTCGGCATCGACCTCTGCATTCTGGTAGCGCAGCCCTTCGAGCTCGACCTTCTTGAGCTCGGCCTCGCTGATGTCGCCGCCGGAAAAGCGGGCGCGCGAGATGCGCACGGTCTCGTCGTAGCGGACGCGCGTTTCGCGGCTGAGATCGCGCTCGGATTTTTCGCGCTGAAACTCGGTGAAGGCCGAGCGCACGTTGTAGACGATCTCGCGCAGCGCATCCTGGACTTTGAATTTGGTGAGCTCGATCGAGCGATCCGCGGTGCGCATGCGGGTGTTGCGCTTGGCCCAGACATCGACGACATCGCTGATGGTCAGCGCGTGCGTGGTCTGGCCGAAAAAGCCCGGCTGCGCGATCGGCGGATCGGTCTGCGGATTGGCCTTGCCGACCACGAGGTTGCCCAGCGAATAGCTGAGCGTGGGGTTTGGGTAAAGGCCTGCCTGCACACGATCGAGCAGCGATGCATCGACGCTGAGCTTGGCGGCGATGATGTCGTGATTTCGGGCCAGCGCGAGCGCGACTGCCTGCTCCATGGTCAGGCCGCTCTGGGCCCAGCTTCGCTCAGTTACAAGAAGGGTGCCGCCCAGCACCGCCAGGCAGAGCAGCTTGGTCAACAGTCTCATACACCCCTCCGCGCGGCGCGGCGGCGCTGCCAGCCGCTGCCAAACCAGCGATCGAACAGCTCGTACAAGGTCGGAAGCAGCATCATGGTGAGCAGCGTTGAGGTCATGAGCCCCCCGATGATGACGATTGCAAACGGACGCTGTGTATCAGATCCGATTGCGTGCGACATGGCCGCCGGCAAGAGTCCCAGCGACGCCAGGAGCGCCGTCATCAGCACCGGCCGCAGGCGCTGCGACACCGCTTGCAGGATGGCGTCATGGCTCTGCGCGCCGTGCTTTTCCATGGCCGCGCGGACATAGGTGATAAGCAGCACGCCGTCCATCACCGCGACTCCGAACAGGGTGATGAAGCCGACCATCGCGGACACCGACAAGACGGTGTGCGTCAGGTACAGGGCAAAGACGCCGCCGACGGTGGCAAACGGCACCACCAGCAGCACGACCACCGCTGGCAGCGCGGCGCCGAAGCTCATGAAGAGCAGCGCGAAGATCACCAGGACCGAGATCGGCACGATGATCCCAAGCCGCTTCATGGCGCGGCGCTGGTTCTCGAACTCGCCGCCCCAGGTCATGTAGTAGCCGTCGGGGAGCGCGACCTGCTGGGCGACTCTCTGCTGCGCCTCTTCCACGAAGCTGCCCATGTCGCGGCCTTCGATGTTGCACTTGAGCGCCAGGAAGCGACCGCTCTGCTCGCGGTTGATCTGGGTGCGACCCGCGTCCACGTGCACGCGCGCCAGCGTCGACAACGGCACCCGCGCCTTGGCCGTGGGAATCTCCAGCCGTCCCACCGAAAAGGTATCGCCGGAGGGCGGTGTGGGCAGCTTCACGCGCACTGGAACCTTGCGCTCTTCTTCCCAAAGCGAGGTCGCGACCGCGCCGCCGTACGCCGCTTCGATGACATCTTCGACCTCGCGCACCGGGATGCCCAGGCGCGAGGTGGCATCGCGCTCAATATCGGCAACCACGTGCTGCGCCGAGCCGGCGCGGTAGATGTCGACATCGCGCGCGCCCTTGACCTCGTTCATGATGCGCCGCACCTCTTCGAGCCGCGAGTGCATGATGCCGAGATCGCTGCCGTAGATCTTGACCACGATCTGGCCGCGGATGCCGGAGATGGACTCCTCAACGCGATCCTTGATCGGCTGCGAAAAGTTGTAGTCAACGCCCGGACGCTTCTCCAGCTCCTCGCGCATGGCGACGATGATGTCGTCCTTGGTGCGACCGGTGGTCCACTCTTTTTCCGGCTTCATGATGACGAAGGTCTCGCTCTGATTGGCCGCTTCGTCATCGGTGCCATCCTCGGGGTGGCCCTGCTCGCTGAGCACGTCCTTGACCTCGGGAATCTTGAGCAGCGTCTTGCGCATCTCGCGCAGCAGCCGACTGCCGCGATCCAGCGAGATCGCGCTCGGCATGGTCACCGTGATGTGGATGTCGCCTTCGTTCATCTCGGGCAGAAACTCGGTGCCCAGCCGCGGCACCAGCACCGCCGCCAGCACCAGCAGCGCCAGCCCCACGATGGGCATCGCGAACGGATGGCGCAGGGCCAGGCGCAGCGCGCCCAGATATTTCTCGCGCAGATAGACCAGGAACCCGGGGTCGTGATCCGAGACCTTGCGATTCTTGAGCAGCACCGTGGTCAGCGCCGGCACGCAGGTCAGCGTAAACAAGAGCGCGCCGCCCAGTGCGAACGCATAGGTCAGCGCCACCGGCCGGAAGATGCGCCCTTCAACGCGCTCCAGCGTGAAGATCGGAACCATGGCAGCGGCGATGATCGAGATGGAAAACAGCGTCGGTCGAACGACCTCGCGCGCGGCTTCTATGATTGTCTCGGGCACCTTTTCGGGCGGCGGCTGCTCTTCGGCCAGTCGCCGGTAGGCGTTCTCGACCAGGATGACCGCGCCGTCGAGCAAGATGCCAAAATCCATGGCGCCCATGGACAAGAGGTTCGCCGGCACGCCTGCATAATAGAGCCCGACAAACGCCGTAAGCAGCGCCAACGGCATGGTCACAGCGACGGCGAACGAGCCCGAGATGGCGCGCAGGAACAGCCACAGCACCAGCGTCACCAAGAGCGCCCCTTCGATCAGGTTGTGCGAGACCGTGTTGAGCGTGGTGTCAACGAGCTTGGTGCGATCGTAAAACGGCGCGAGGCGCATGCCCTTGGGCAGCACGTCGTGGTTGATGTGCTCGACGGCCTCGTGCACGCCTTCGAGCACCTCTTTGGGGTTCTCGCCGCGCCGCAAGAGGATCGTTCCTTCCACTGAATCCAGCGCTTCGCCGCGCGCCACGGCGCCGCGCCGCGGCGTATAGCCCTCGACCACCTTCGCGACGTTGCGGACCAGCACCGGCGTGCCGCCTTCGGCGCGAATGACAATCTTTTCAATATCTTCGGGCGACCGCAGGTAGCCGCGACCGCGCACCACGAACTCCGACTCGCCAAACGACAGATAGCCGCCGGAGGTCGCTGCATTGGCGCCGCCCACCGCGTCGATCAGATCCTTGAGCGTCAGGTTCTCGCTGCGCAGCTTTCCGGGGTCGGCAAGGACGTGGTACTCCTTCTGAAAGCCGCCGAAGCTCACCACGTCAGCGACGCCATGGACGCGCAAGAAGTGGCGCGAGACGACCCAGTCCTGCCAGCCGCGCAGCTCGCTTGGCGAGTGGTGATCGCTCTCAAGCGTGTACTGAAAGACCTGTCCCACCGGCGTGTCGTTGGGACCCAGCGTGGGCGTGATCCCCTGGGGCACCTCGGCTTCGGGAAGCCGCTCGGCCACCTGCTGGCGGGCGAAATAAATATCCACGCCATCCTTGAACGTGACGATCACCTGCGAGAGTCCGAACGACGTGATCGAGCGCTGCACCAGCACGTGCGGCAGATCGAGCAGCGCGCGCTCGACGGGAATGGTCACCTGCTTTTCCACCTCTTCAGGCGCCTGCCCGGGGTAGAGCGTGATGACCATGACCTGCACGTTGGTCACGTCGGGGAACGCTTCGATCTTGAGCTTGGTGAAGGTGTGGATGCCGAAGAGGACAAAGCCGATGGTGATGACCAGGACCGCGACGCGTCGATGGACCGCGAGTTCGATCAGCTTATTCAGCATGGAAGCGAATGCTACTAAGGAACGCGAGACGCTAATTAAGATTAAGATTAAGATTCCGTAATCTTAGGAAGGCTTTTGCGGGCTCAGGATAGGGCGGGTGATGCCGTCGCTGCGTGCTCCATCGTAGAGGTGTGCACGGAGCCAGCGCGCCGGCTGCGAAATGCGCTCCATGCGCGCTCAAGTCTGTGCACGGCTTCGAGCAGATCAGGAACCTTGGTTGACGAATAGCAGAGGCGCATGGCCAAGGCTCTGGGGTTTGGACGCACGCGAAACAGCGAGCCCGGATCGAACGCAACCCCGTGCTCGATCGCTGTGCGCAGCCACTCTTCATCGTCGGTGGGATGCACGGCTGGGTGGTCGACCTCGGCGAACACTGCAAAGCCGCCGCTTGGCTCTGCGAAGTGCCAATCGGGAAGTCGGCGCCGCATGGCGGCACAGAGCGCCTTGGCCCGCCTCTTATAAAACTCGCGGGCGCGCGCAAGCCGCGCATCGAAGTCTTCGCTGGCCAGGTAGCTCTCGACCACCACCTGCGACAGGCTGGAGCTCTGCAAGTCCATGGTCTGCTTGAGCTCGACGGTGCGTTCGAGCATGAAGCGCGGCGGCACCAGCCAGCCGATGCGCAGCCCTGGGCAGAGCGTCTTGGAGAGCGTGCCGATGTGCCAGACGCGGTCGGGCGCATCCGCAATCAGCGGGCGCAGGCGGCTGCCATCAAAGCTCAGCTCGGCGTAGGCCTCATCGACGATCAGCGGCAGCCCTTCCGCGACCACATGGGCGCGCTGCCGGGCATCGGGAACCAGGCCATGCGGATTCCCGATTCCATCCATGAAATATACGCAGTCTGCGGCCTCATCATCGATCCTCAGCTCTGCTTTGCGACGGCGAAAGAGATCCAGCGCGGCCGGATAGGTCTCGGCTGCGACCCGCACACGCGCGCCCGCGGGCAGCAGATAGTGCGCCGCCAGCGCGATTCCCTGCTGCGCTCCAGCAGTGATGATGACGTCGCTGCGATCCACGCGCGCACCGCGCTGGCGCAGCCGCTGCGCAACCCATTCCCGCAAGCAGCCCTGCCCTTCCGGCCAGTCATATTGAAGGGCGGCGCAGGTGGGATCGCGCATCGCGGTCATGAAAGCATCGGTGAGCCTCTTGCGCGGAAACAGCTCGGGTGCAGGCAGCCCACCCCCCAGCGAAATTACGCTGCTGCTGGCAGCACTCTGGCGGATCAAGCTGTCCATGCTCATGACACGAGCCGTAGCAAGCGACATTCCGCATGCACGCAACCTGCCCACACATCACAGGAATACGGCGGTGATTGCTGCC
>Ga0075163_10000698_pt1 | contig 43922 bp, 34 predicted proteins | sample JI1023141ADNA_FD_71478 | JGI IMG/M metagenome (GOLD analysis project Ga0075163, IMG submission 71478) | Wastewater effluent complex algal communities from Wisconsin, to seasonally profile nutrient transformation and Carbon sequestration -... | ecosystem: Engineered > WWTP > Effluent > Algae...
ACTGGAAGCGATGCAGAAGGTGCCGGTGAGATGTTTAGGGTGACAAATCTCAATTTGGAAGAAATCGCAAAGAGCGGGAAGGTTGACACCAGCCTCGATTTTTTCGGTAAAACAACGAACCTTACAGTAAGCGGACAATTGGAGGCGGAGCTTGCAGCATTGGCACTTGGCAAGGTTTACACATTCGGACCGACGTTCCGTGCGGAAAATTCAAACACCAGCCGACATCTCGCAGAGTTTTGGATGATAGAACCAGAAGTGGCTTTCAACAACATTCATGACAATATGGATTTAGGTGAGGCTTGTTTGAAATTCTGTATCGACTATGCACTCGAAAAATGCAAGGAGGATCTCGAGTTTTTGCAGGAAAGAGAAATCAATGAGGACAAACAAAAACCTGTTGATGAAAGACAATCTATGCCATTGTTGGAGCGTCTTAATATGATTGTCAGCAATAAGTTCGAAAGAATTTCATACACCGAAGCCATAGATATTCTTCTTAATTCAAACCACTTTAAGAAGAAAAAATTCAAGTACCCAGTTGAATGGGGAATTGATATGCAAAGTGAACACGAGAGATATTTAGTAGAAAAACACTTCCAAAAACCCGTTATCATCACAGGTTATCCGGCAGCTATAAAGGCATTCTACATGCGCCTCAATGAACCAGATGAAAAAGGACGTGAGACCGTTGCTGCCATGGACATACTTGTGCCAGGTATTGGTGAAATTATCGGTGGTTCACAGCGTGAAGAGCGATATGAAAAGTTGAAAGCAAAATGTGCGCAGTTCAATATTCCGGAAGAACACATCTGGTGGTATCTCGAAACAAGAAAGTTTGGAACGTGCGAACATGCTGGTTTTGGTCTTGGCTTCGAGCGATTGATTATGTTCGTAACGGGCATGACCAATATTCGCGACGTCATTCCATTCCCGCGCACGCCAATGAATGCGGAGTTTTAAACGGGTATTTTATTCAGTCGAGATTAAGATCAGAACTTCATCAACTCCTTTGCGTTTTCAATAGCGGCTTTAGAAACATCTTTACCGCTCAGCATTTCAGCAAGTTCATTGATTCTTTCTTCATCAACAATTTCCTTCACGTAGGTTGATGTAGAATTTTTTTCTGTGGCTTTATAAACTTTCAAGTGATGTTCTGCTTTTCCAGCAATTTGCGGAAGATGGGTAATCACCATAAGTTGCATTTCCGAGCTCATTCCTTTTAGGATATTGCCGATTTTTTTACCCACTTCTCCGCTCACCCCTTGATCAATCTCATCTAAGATCAAAACAGGAAGTTTTTTATGTTTCGAAATCGATGCTTTAATTGCGAGCATTACTCTTGAAATCTCACCGCCGCTGGCAACTTTCTGGATAGGCAGCAATTGACCACCTTTATTTGCCCGGAATAAAAACGAAATTTCATTTTTTCCGAAAACATTAAAGTCAGGCGATTCAGTAATTTCAATTTGCAATTCTGCATGATCTAAACTCAAATCAGAAAAGTATTTTTTCATCTCAGATTGAGCCGCCTGAGCCGCTTTTAACCTCGAGCGGGTTAACACTTCCGCATATTGCGTCAGATTCTCTAATTCCTTTTGAAGTTCCTTCGTCAACGATTCAATCTTCTCATCATAATTTCCAAAACCATCAGCTTTTTTCTGTAAATCCTCATGAAGAGCGATCAATTCTCCTACAGAATTTAATCTATGCTTCTTTTGAAGATGATATAATGCCGATAGTTTTTCGCTGATATGTTCAGCGCGTTTTTCATTTGTATTGATATCATCAGAAAAAGCCTCCATCTCTCTTGTGAGCTCTCTTAATTCAATAGAGCAGCTCTCCAAACGTGTGGCATACTCTTCGAGTGACTTATTGAAATGTGATATTTTATTGATGCCATTTTTTGCTTGTGCAATCGCGGATAACACACCTTGGCTATCACCTTCCATTATACCATTCACTTGTGAAAGCACAGCCTTGATGTTTTCGGCATTGTTTAACGTATCAAGTTCTTGTTCTAGTGTAGACTGATCAAGATCGGACAAATGCGCTTTGTTTAACTCAGCAAGTTGAAAACTGATGAAGTCAATTTCTTGCCTAAGCTGTGCTTCGTTGTTTTTAGCCTCATCAAGACTTTTTGATATTGTCTTGTACTTCAGAAATGAATCAGAATATTGAGCATTGAGTTCAGGCTTGCCTGCAAAGGCATCCACAACAGAGAATTGAAAAGTGCGTTCACCAAGCAATGAGTTTTCGTGCTGACTATGGATGTCTACAAGTTCAGCACCGAGAGACCGAAGAACATTTAACTGCACTGGTGTGTCATTCACGAATGCGCGACTTTTGCCACCCGGTGCTATTTCTCTTCTCACCGTGGTGTTTTCCTCGTAGTCCAGATCATTGTCTTCAAAAAACTTTTTAAGACCATAACCCTTAAGGTTGAACACAGCTTCAACGATGCACTTTACTTTTTCATCACGAATAGATTTCATGTCTGCTCTTTCACCTAGCAAAAGACCAAAGGCACCGAGCAAAATTGATTTTCCGCTTCCTGTTTCACCTGTAATAGCAGTCATCCCTTTATGCAAAGGCAGGCTGATTGAATCAATCAGAGCATAGTTCTGTATAGATAAAGACTTTAGCATATCGCCTCAAACTTGAGCACGCAAGTTACTTCCTGAAAATGAAATAACTTATTCCCGGGATGTGAATAACGATGCATAATTATGCACATTCCTTTGACAGACGAAAGAACAAATTGAGCCTATTGAATAATCTTATCGTATTTGGAAATATTACCCGGATCCACCAATTTGCAGAGTTCAGCAATCGGCTGCTTTTCTGCACTCGCGAGTGGTTTGTAGATATTTACGATCTCATCACTTTTTGCATAAAAGAAAATCTGCATATTATACGATGAGGGCTTGATCTTATGTACGTTTTTCAATTCCATCAGCGCGTCTGTCATAGTCTGACGGGCAGTGGTTTGGTCTAGATAAAGTTTATCCAACCCCTTTCTATGATAATTGTAAAGACACTCACGAATTGGCTTAAAAGTTTGAGTCAGGATATTTTCGATCAACCAAAATCTATTTTGTCTTCCTTTCTCATTACTTCTCCATCCTGGCTCTGCCGCATTCTGAGCGTTGTTGATGATGGTTTGGCAAGTCAGATAATAATCGGTGCCACCTTCCATGGCAAAAGTGTCATAATCCATCGCGAGAATAAGATGCGCATAGAAAGCAAGCACGCTGCTCAAGTTATCTCTATGCTGATCATTGCTCCATTGAATCATGGTATTTTCTTGAAACACAAATTCGAAATCTCGATCGTTGATATTAAGAACAGAAGTTTTGTAGTCAGAATTGTATACTGGTCGGCTGCTTGTTACTTGAAGGCTACCCTTAAATGATCGGTTATCTACCTGCTGCTCGATAGTAATCTGAAAAGTGCATTGAATTCGTTCATCCAGCTGCCAGGTATCTCTCGACCACTTTCTGCTGTTCAAGAATTCACTGATAGTTGCCTTCATATTGGTAAACAATTCCGGCGGTGAAATAACCTGCTGCGGCAGCAGCACATTCACAGTAGCGTTCAATTCCTGGGCACGCGCTAACTGCGCACCGATAAACATTATTACTAAAAAAAGAAGACGTTTCATGATGGAATGTGTCGTACGATTTCGTTTACTATATCTTCTGCAACTTTCGACTTTGGCTTCAACCCGAAATCAAGTTTTTTATTGCCCGGCCAAATTAGTGTGATTTTATTTGTGTCGGTTCCAAAACCTGCCCCTTCATCCCTGAGCGAGTTCAAAACCACGAAGTCAAAATTCTTTTTAATCAATTTTTCGGCTGCGTTGGAGAATTCATTCTCTGTTTCAAGGGCAAATCCGATAAATATCTGATTTTCCTTTTTCTCGTTACCAAGCGCGGCAGCGATGTCAATGGTTTTTTCCATTTCTATGGCCCAAAGCTGATCCTTTTTCTTCACCTTTTCATTTGCTATATGAAGAGGCCTATAATCCGCCACTGCTGCGGACATAACCGCAATATCACACTCATTAAAAACCGCTTTGCAGGCATCATACATTTCGCTGGCTGAGCGCACATCTATCCTTTTAAGTTTTGGGTGGTTCAATGATAGGTTGACCGGGCCGCACACCAGAAAAACCCGAGCACCTTTTGCCAACAATTCACTTGCTATGGCAAATCCCATTTTACCTGAGGAAAAATTGCCAATAAAACGGACTGGATCAATCATTTCATAGGTGGGACCTGCAGTGACCAAAGCCACTTTGCCAGCCAGAGGAAGCGCCGGGTTAAAATGTGCGATTACCAGATCAAGAATTTCCTCCGGCTCTGTCATTCGACCTTTTCCAACGAGACCACTTGCCAATTCACCATGTGTAGGTTCTACGATTTGATGACCGAAGGAACGCAATTTGGAAATGTTCTCCTGTGTCGCAGGATGCAGATACATGTCGTGGTCCATTGCAGGAGCAAGCATCACAGGGCATCTCGCACTCATATATACAGCCATCAAAAAATTATCACACTGGCCGGTAGTCATTTTGCTGATTGTATTGGCCGAAAGTGGCGCCAATATCATGAGATCAGCCCAAAGGGCTAAATCGACATGACTCGTCCAAACGCCATTGTCCTTGTTTTCGGTAAAATCCGAATGAACCGGATTTTTGGAAACAGTAGAAAAGGTAAGTGGAGTAATAAATCCTAAAGCGCCAGGTGATAAAACAACTTTTACTTCTGCTCCAGCTTGCACCAGCAGCCTTATCAGATAAACTGACTTATAGGCAGCAATGCTTCCAGTAACACCCACCAATATTTTTTTACCTGAAAGCATTTCCTGTGTCTATTTGGGATGATTTCGTTATTCTAAACTGCGCCATTGGACAGCAATAAATGGTTAAAATACAGATTTTTTTTGCCTTTCTGAAAACTTTAACAGGCGAAGTATTCTTCGATAAATACAAAAAGATGGCCTTTTGACCATCTTTTTATTATTCCATGTGGGATATATCTTAGTTCTTTTGCTCTTCAGGATAGCGATAGTGCACCGCACCGTCAACTAATTCCTGAACCGCAATACTATGAGGTTTTGGTAGACGCTCATAGTGGCGGCTAATCTCAATTTGTTCGCGGTTTTCGAATACTTCTTCGAGGTTATCGCTATGACTTCCGAACTCTTCCAATTTCTGAGAAAGTTCTTCCTTCATTTCGCGACTAATCTGATTTGCGCGCTTTGTAAGCAGCACAATTGTTTCGAAAAGATTGCCATCAACTTGATCATACAACTCGCTTGTGTTGCGGGTTATTGTTGTTTTGGCTGCGTTTGAATTTTTATAATTGCTCATTGCTTGTTTTGAACTGTCTGATTTTCCGTCAGGTTTTTCACCTGTTTGAGGCTTTTCTCGTAATACGACTCAGCTTCCTTTAGCCATTTACTATCGGGAAAAGCGGACGCGAATGTAAGGTAACTTTCGCTTGTTGACCTCATTCTTTCCAATTTCTTCTCTTCCACACTGCCATCAGCATAGAGATAATGGCATTTAACAATCAAATACATCACCTCTTCTTTGTGTTTGGAATCTGGATATTCCTTTAAAAAATCCTTCAAAGCGAACACTGCCGCTTTATATCTCAATGTTTTAGCATACTGATATGCTATTTCATAATCCTTCTGTTCCAGTTTTTCGTTGAGCCGCTGAATTTGATGATTGGCCGAGTCGCGCAAGTTGCTATAAGGGAATTTGTCTAAAAAGAGTTGATACTCATCAATAGCATTTTTGGTGTCTGTCTGGTCAAGCGATGACGATGGTGAAAGTTGAAAACTACATTCCGCGGCCAGAAACTGACACTCCTCAGCCTTCGGACTATTGCTAAAAGTTTTGGTAAATGTTTTCAAGTAATAATTTGCGAGGTAATAATCCTTAGCGCCATATTCACTTCTGGCGTAGTAATAATAGACGTCTTCAGCTAATTGGGTGCCACGAGTTAGTCCGATCAATTCTTCCAACAGCGGCAGAGAACGATAGTATTGTTCTTTGTTAAAATACTCGACCGCTTTGGTGTATTTGTAGTCAATATCAGTGCTTTTCAACACTTTGTTGTATTCACTGCACCCGCTAGACAGGACGAGTGCGAGAATCAATATGGCGTAGAATATCTTCATTAAAACGGGTGGCAAAAATAAGCTAACTTTCATGTGACGAACAGAGTTCGAGAAGTACTACAAAACACCCTGAGAATTTATCAGCTATCACAGTCCTAAAGGCTTGCTGAAGGAGGCTTAGCCAGCCAATTTGTTTGGATAAGAACTGAATAGCATTGGTATGTTCAAAAACACCAACGTGTTCGTTTTCAAAGATTGTTTTAGGTTTATTACCTTCGCCGTCGAATCATAAACACCTGATAAATTGGATATTTTTGAAAGAATAGCTAAGAATCGCGGCCCGTTGGGTCAGCATTCAAAAGAATCACACGGTTATTTCACCTTTCCTAAACTCGAAGGTGAATTAGGAGCACATATGACTTTCCGCGGAAAGGAAGTGCTGGTGTGGAGTCTAAACAACTACATAGGTCTTGCTAACCACCCTGAGATACGCAAGGTTGATGCGGAAGCTTCAGCTCAGTGGGGAATGGCTTATCCTATGGGTGCGCGCATGATGAGTGGCCAAACCAAATACCACGAGCAACTAGAGGCCGATCTGGCTTCATTCATGCAAAAAGACGACGCCTTCCTTTTGAATTTTGGTTATCAAGGCTGCATGAGCGCCATTGAAGCATTGGTTGGAAGGCACGACGTCATTGTTTATGACAGTGAATGTCACGCCTGTATGGTAGATGGAGTAAGATTGCATCACGGCAAACGTTTTGTTTTTCAGCACAACGACATGGAGAGTTTTGAAAAACAGCTCAAACATGCCAAAACACTTACAGATAAAACGGGTGGCGGAATTCTGGTGCTCACAGAAGGAGTCTTCGGAATGGCCGGTGATCAAGGGAAATTAAAAGAAATAGTTTCTTATAAAAAAGAATACGGCTTCAGGCTCTTGGTTGATGATGCACATGGCTTCGGATCTATTGGAGAAAATGGTCGTGGTACAGGAGACGTGCAGGGTGTTCAAAAAGACATTGACGTTTACTTCGGCACATTCGCAAAAGCAATGGCTACTATCGGTGCCTTCGTGGCCAGTGAAGAACACGTGATCGAATACTTGCGTTACAATATGCGTTCACAAACCTTCGCTAAGTCATTGCCAATGCCAATCGTTATTGGAGCCATCAAACGTTTGGAAATGCTGCGCACCATGCCTGAACTTCAAGAAAGTTTGTGGAATGTAGCCAGAGCGTTGCAGAACGGTTTGACAGAAGCTGGATTCGATATTGGTAGAACAAACTCAGTAGTAACACCTGTGTTCTTGAAAGGATCATTGGGTGAAGCAACAAATGTGACACTTGATCTCCGAGAGACATACAACATCTTCTGCTCAATTGTAGTATATCCTGTGGTACCGAAGGATGTAATTATGTTGCGCTTAATTCCTACTGTGGTTCATACGCTTGAAGATGTCAATTACACGATTGAAAGCTTTAAAAAAGTGCGTGATAAACTGGCTGCGGGCAAATACAAGGCGGAAAAAATCGCCAGCTGGGCCTAAGAATAATTAAAATGATTGATAAGGGTTGGTCGATTGATCAACCCTTTTTTTTGTTTTCATTTCAACAAGTCTTTCCCGAAAAGCAATGGCCATATCAGGAAAATCAGTGATAATATTTTTTACACCCAGAGCAGATAGTCTCGACATCTCGTGAACATCGTTCACTGTCCAGACGAGTAGCTGCAATCCATTAATGTTGCAATAATTCACTAAGGCATCATCTACACATAAATAATGTGGGCCAATGCCAAAGGGGCTGAAGTTCAACTTTTGTAGCGCCGCATCTAATGTCGGCATTAAGTTTTCGAATAGTAATACCAAATTCAAATCCCTGTCCAGATTATATAACTCATTTAGAATGCGATCATCAAAAGATTGTATGATATAACCTGAGGGTAGATTCAATGTTTTAAAAATCGAAAGAAAAATTTCCGCGTATGCATCCGGTGAGGGGTGAAAAATTCGATCGCCTTCAATGGAACTTTTAATTTCAATAGTCCATGTTGGCGGTCTTCTATTTGCACGGGAACAATGCAAGTTGATTTCATCGACAAGCTCTACTAAGGTTGGCTTAAAACACTCGATTTGTTTTTGATCGGGAAATCTGGGATGGGGTTGAATGCCGCAGAGGAATTTTTTTGCCTCAGAAATGGACATTGCGTAAATATTGAAATTGTGTTCTTCTTCCTCTGAAATTATTGATCGATCCGGTTTACAACAAATTTCATGATGCATAAAAGGGTCATGCGAAACCAGAATCTGACCATCCATTGTAACCACTACATCAAGTTCCAGCGCATCTACTCCGAGGTCACATGCTTTGATAAATGATGGGATGGAATTCTCCGGCAAAAGTCCACGGCAGCCGCGATGGCCGTGAATTAGGAATGTGTTGTTCTCTTCATGCTGCATTATTTTCAATTCAATGAAGTAGAACTAAATTTAAAAAACTTATTTGACATTTTTGGCCAGAAACGCCTGGACATCTCGAATACCTTTTGGTTTCAGAACTATTTGTTTATTCGAATCAATCAGGAAAAAAGTTGGTGTTTTTGTGACACGGTAGTCCTTTGCCACTTGCGACTGATAATCTTTCATACCACAGACATTCTGGAACGTAAATCCTCTATCCTTCACAGCCGCTTCCCATTGTGTTTTGCTCTTGTCAATAGAAACACCAACGATCTCGAAGCCCTTCTCTTTCCATTTATCATAACACATTTTCACTTCAGGAGCTTCGCCTTTGCAATGCTCACAGAAGCTACTCCAAAACATCACTAATGTGTATTTGTTTTTGCCTGCTGTGTCGTAAAGATCAAACTTAGAGCCTGTCATTGTCGTCATTTGAATATTAGGTGGAGTTTTTCCTAAACTCAAATTCTGTATACTTTCAGCAGTGCTTTTGATAATGTTGCTAAGATCTGCGTCTCCGCATGCATCGCCATTTACATAGTTGTCGATAATGTAAGCGCAAATGTTTTCCATATTGCTTTCATAAAAGCCAGTAAGCATCTGATTGAGGGAAAACTCCAAAACTTTATCGTTGACTTTGGCCTTTTCTGCTACTGTAGCAATACAATTTATAAAACCACTTTCTTCTCCTTTTGAAAAAGATCTCATAAAACTTTCAATGCGATCGGTGAGCACTTTACTGCGAATAATGCTTTCATCGTTGAAGTCAATGTTGTCCCAGTACTTAGCAATCTCAGTGCGATTTGGCTCCTGTTTCCAGGTAAGAATTTTTGCCAAGTGAGTATTTGGATAAGCCTTTATCAAATCACCTTGTAATTTGATTAGTTCATTTTCTTTCGTCACCACCTGCTGATCGTATTGAGCCTTCATGCTTGCATTTTTTGCACCAGCAACTCGGGCATCCTTAATTGCTTTTAATAATACCGGCTCCTGCACAATGTATTTGCCCCAACCCTCATTTTCTTTCGAATTTGCAGAAGCAAGTGAAGTTTCAAGTTTACCATTGCTAAATGAAAGTTCGATGACAGATTCTGCGGGATTGATGATAATCGGGCACATGTTGTTATCGTTAGTACCAATCATATAAACACCCAATTCGTAATCCTTAACACCAAAATTGAATTGATTGTTGTTGATTACGGTGCTATCAATTTTAGAAGTGTTTTTACCCTGAGTCTCCCACAAATACACCTTACCTACTTTGAACATTGCCAAGTTTCCTTTCAATTCTACAGGTCCTTTTCGCGTGCCACTATTCTGATCTGTTATGCCATTGATGAATTCCGCTGCAGCAGTCGTTTGCTGGCTCGGATTCTCAGTAGCTGTTGATGCATTGTTTCCGCAAGAAGACACGGATATCCATGTCATCATTAATAATGTCGAAATATTCATTGTCTTTTTCATGAGGATGGCAAATATAGAACCGCTATCACAGACATTGCTTTTCACAACAATGCTTTAGCAAGGTCTTAACATTTTAAAGACACCTTGCACTTGCTTTTTGTAGCTTCACTAAAAAATCACACTATTTAGAACGAATTCCCGATTCCTTCGTAGAAAGCCCCGATTATGGAAAAAGCAGAAGCACTCAAAATATTCGATCTTACCTCAGGCGTTGAGAAAGAAGACATTTTAAACGCTATTGAAGAAAATCTTTTTCAATTAAAAAAAGAGATTCTCCAGAAGTACATGGTTCCGGCATTGTTGCAGAAAAAGTTGCAACAGATTCAAGAGCTCATGATAGCTGAATATGTGTTGAACAGCGAACTTGCATCCAATGAGGAACCTTCTCCACTTCCTTGGACGGAAAATCCAACCGACAGAATCATGCTGTTGGAGCAATATGAAAAACAAATAAGCTTGTTAAAGTTGTCGTTGATGGACAGCAAAAGCTTCCATCAGGTGCATAAGATCATACTCGCACTGATACTCACACAGGAATATTACATGGTATTGTTCCGGATTCTTTTTAATGAATTTAGTGAAGCCCTTCCTGAAGAGGTGAACACTCGTGAAATGATTGACACAGGGAAATTGCTTTCTGCTTTAAAAGCTGGTGAATTGGACAACAAACAAACCTGGGAAATCGAAAGGGAGATAGCTCGAATTGATAAGATCAGGAACCTAAAGATTGCTATCTGAAGGTAATACAGGCTCGCAAAGTCCATCATTCAAAGCGCAAGGCCTCGATAGGATCGAGTTTGGCGGCCTTTCTTGCGGGATAATATCCGCTTATAACGCTCACCAAAAAACATATGGTGACTCCGAAAAATATCCAGGCCCAAGGAATAGTAAAACTCGTTTTGACGACCAGTGAAACGATGTTTCCAGCAAGAATTCCTAGAAAAATTCCGATGACTCCGCCGATCTGGCCTATCACTATCGACTCTATCAAAAACTGAGACCTTATGGTGGCAGCGCTAGCTCCAATGGCTTTTCTGGTGCCTATTTCACGCGTTCTTTCAGTAACAGAAACGAGCATTATATTCATCAAGCCGATTGCTGCACCGAGCAGTGTAATTAAACCAATGATTGTTCCTCCAAACGTAATGCTAGATATCGTATCATTGAGGTCATTTGCTATTTGATCACTCTTTACCATTTCGAAAGAATCCTCATCGCCCGGCATATTCCTGCGGATTGTGCGCATTGCACCTCTCGCCTCTTCCATTGCATCATCGAGTTGAATGACTTCATTCACTCGAACATTTAAAGTGTATTCCGTGTTATCTGTAGCGAAATTTTTTCTCACGTTTAGAACTGGCACAAGACATTGGTTGTCGCCAGAGAATCCGAGTGTATTGCCTTTGGACAAAAGGGTGCCAATTACCTCATACTTGTAGCTACCGATGTACACTTCACGACCGGTAGGATCGTAAACATTCTCGAAGATTTTTTCGACTACATCGGCGCCCAGGATAACCACATTGTTTCCTTCTGATAGTTCGCCTTCGCTGAAGTTTCTTCCGTTCACCAGCGAGTAGCCGGATAGATCGAGGTATTCAGCCTGACAGCCAATAACGCGGATATCAGGATTTGTTTTTTCATCATTATGCCGCACCGTCGCTTGATTAGCACCATTGGCTGTGATGGAAACTTGAGCATCGTAGTCAAATTCTTCGGTAAAACTTTTCGCTTCAAAGTATGACACCGCTTCATTTTTCCTTTCAGACATGCCATGTCTTCCATCCTTCCATCCTGCACGTATCGTGAAAGTGTTGCTTCCTAACCTTGAAAACTCTGCATTAATCTTGTTCTCCAAAGCCTTTGTAGCAGTGATCATAGCAACCAACGCCATAATACCAAAAACAATGATGCTCACTGTTATTGCCGTACGCAGTTTTTGGCTGCTAATGGCAGTCCACGCTATTCTAATATTTTCCCTTGTGGAGGGAGAAATGATGTTCATGATTGACAGAGCCAAACCTAATCATTAAAACACAATTGTGACACACAACAATGATGAGCGGCGAATTCAATTTTTTAGCAACTAAAAACGGCAAGTGACAGGATTTCGCTTACACTAGTATTCCTATTAGTTCTTGCAAGCAGTAGAAGTTGAACCACAGGTTGAGAAAATTGTTTGATGGTTAGTGATAATTCTCACGTGTGATAAATCAATGACCACGTGATAAGCGGATATATTTGCGCCACTAAAAAAATGTCGATTATGCCAGAAGCGAAAGAACATGTAAAATGCCTGATAATTGGTAGCGGCCCTGCCGGATATACTGCGGCTATTTACGCTGCACGCGCAGATATGAAACCAGTACTTTATGAAGGTACACAACCGGGAGGTCAATTAATGGATACAACTGAGGTAGACAATTTCCCGGGTTATCCGAAAGGAGTTAACGGACCTGCGATGATGGAAGACTTGAAAAATCAGGCCGTGAGATTTGAAACTGATGTAAGAAGTGGATGGGTTACGAAGGTTGATTTTACTGGACCAAAACACTACGTAGAAATCGATAATGGCAAGCACAGCATCACCGCCGACGCGATAATTATCTCCACTGGAGCAAGCGCAAAATGGTTAGGCCTTCCTAATGAAACGCGTCTTCGCGAATTAGGAGGAGGCGTGAGTGCATGCGCCGTGTGTGATGGATTTTTCTATCGCAATCAAAATGTTGTTATTGTAGGTGCGGGTGACACAGCTGCCGAAGAAGCTACATATTTGGCAAAGTTGTGTAAGCAGGTCTATATGCTTGTGAGAAGCGATAAAATGCGAGCCTCTAAGGCAATGCAACATCGCGTTGAGAAAACAACAAACATTGAGGTATTGTGGAATACAGAAACTGTTGACCTACTTGGTGAAACCGGACTTGAAGCTGCAATAGTTCGAAATAGGAATACTGGAGAAGAAAGGAAACTTGATGTTACTGGTTTTTTTGTGGCAATTGGTCACAAGCCGAATACTGATGTCTTCAAACCATGGATAAACACTGATGAAACTGGCTATATATTGAATGTACCAGGTTCAAGCAAAACCAATATCGAAGGTGTTTTTGTTGCCGGTGATGCCGCAGATAAAACATACCGACAAGCAGTGACCGCTGCAGGCACCGGATGCATGGCAGCGTTGGACGCTGAGCGATATCTGGCCTCAAAAGGAATTCATTAATCAAATTGAACGGCAGCCCAAAAAGCTGCCGTTACTTTTATCTTTACAATTTCGGATTAATCAATCATCTTGAGATGCTTTTTACCCTTATCAGAATTTTTCTACCAGTTCTTTTTGTAGCATGCCAAGGTCAACCACCAGTGGCGATATCCCCGCAGGCTTCCACCATGATTAATGAGCGCCATGTCAATCATGACGCCAGCGAAAAAACTATTCTGGATTCGACAACTATTTTCACCAAATCAGATTTACTTGGCAAGTTCGATCCAGCCGCGCATCCTGAATTCGAGAAAATCGCTTCAACACATACAGGCAAGTCGAACATTTATCTTAGAAAAGAAACATATGAAGCATTCAAGCGCATGCACAAAGCCGCGCAGCTTGAGGGAGTCAACATACAGATCATTTCCGCTACACGTAACTTCGATTATCAGAAAGGCATTTGGGAGAAAAAATGGCTCAGGGAAAAATACCAAGGCTGGAAAGATCTTGATAAGGTGAAGGACATACTGAAGTACAGCTCAATGCCTGGCACCAGCCGTCATCATTGGGGCACTGATGTTGATTTTAATAGTGTCGAACTGTCCTATTTCAGCAGCGGCGAAGGAAAAAAACTCTATGACTGGCTTGTTGCACATGGAGCAGAGTTTGGTTTTGCCCAGACGTATACGTCCAAATCAGGCGGCAGAACCGGTTATGAGGAAGAAAAATGGCATTGGAGCTATATGCCATTATCAACAAAAATGTTGGATGAATACAACAAGGAGATCACCTACGATGATCTGAAAGGATTTTCAGGGTGTGAAAGCGCAGCTGCTTCAAAAGCTATAGAAGAATATGTCAACGGCATAGATAGCGCTTTGAAGTCGAAAGAATAAAAAACACATACTAAGAAATTTCACGGATTGAATCTTCGAGATTGACAGGAAACCGGAAGTGATAAAAAACAAAAAACCGCTCCTTGAAATCAGGGAGCGGTTTTTCTTGGGGGGTGATCGATGGGGCTCGAACCCACGACAGCCAGAACCACAATCTGGAGCTCTACCAGCTGAGCTACGACCACCGTAAAAAAGCGGGTGCAAATTAAAGGACAAAATCACAGATAGTCAAAAAGAAAATCACAGAATATCTGCTAATGTATATTCGCAGCCCATTTTCAAAGCAGTTCTGGACAAAAAGCTGAACATATTGTTCCTATCCAGCTGGTATCCCAGCAAGGTAATACCTACTCTGGGAAATTTTGTCCAGCGACATGCAGAAGCCATAGCTTCTATGCATGATGTAAGCGCGCTTTACATCACTGGCCGGGTCGGTCAAAAAGAAACGTTTCTCGTTGAAGACGAGATGATCAATGGTGTAAAAACAACAATTGTTTACTATGCCGCTGAAAAAAACGGGTTTGTCACCAAATGGAGGGCATTTCAGAAAGGAATTGCCTTTTTAAAGTCAAGTGGTCGTTTTCGCTTCGACCTGGTTCATTTCAACGTGATCTGGAATGCCGGATGGCAAGCAGTCTGGCTCAAAAAACGTTATGGACTGCCCTATCTGATTTCTGAAAATTATACCGGTTTTGACACCAGCTCAAGATCCGACCAACCCAAAGGACTTAAGCCATTTTCGAAAATCGTCACAAAAAATGCAGCCTTCGTGTGTCCGGTAACGATGAATCTGCAGCAAGTGATGCTGAAATATGGGCTAAAAGGAACATATAGCATTGTTCCGAACGTAGTGAATACCGACATGTTCAGGCTGCACGGTCCTGTTCCCGGTGTTGTGCGTTTCCTGCACATCAGTACGTTGAATGATGCACACAAGAACATTAGCGGAATGCTCAGGTGTTGGAAAAAATGTAGTGATGAACTTCCGCACATTCATTTGCAAGTCGGCGGCGATGGACCTGTGGATCATTTCCGAAACATGGCAAATGATCTTGAAATAAGGAAAGATAGCATTTCATTTTTTGGAGAAAAAACACCACCGCAGGTTGCTGAGTTAATGCAGGAAAGCGACTGTCTTTTGATGTTCAGCAATTACGAAAATTTACCACTTGTGATCATTGAAGCCCTTGCCAGTGGAATGGCCATCATAAGCACAGATGCTGGAGGAGTAGCAGAGCACATTGACAAAAGTTTGGGATATGTGATCAATAAAAAAGATGAAGAGTCATTGATAGCTTCCATCAATGATTACGTCAAAGACCCATCAAGATTTAAACCTGAACATCAAAGAAAATATGCAGTGGAGCATTTCAGTATTCCAAGCATCGCTCGCCAATTTGATGAGTTGTATCGGAAAATGATCTGATTATTTTTTCTTTCTATAGAAATACATCACCACAAGCGGCGACAAAAGCAACTCTGCAATTAGCGCGATAAACAATGTCAGACTAATAAGTAGTCCGATGTAAAACGTTCCCATAAAGTCTGAAAGAATCAAGGTCAAAAAACCACCGCTTAGTATTAGTGTGGTAACAACCATTGCTTTCCCAGTTGTGAGAAAAGTTCTCTTCACAGCATAAAATGGTGAGTTTCCTTCGCCCAACAGAGTCCTTACGCGCGCCAAGAAGTGAATCGTGTCGTCAACTGCAATTCCGAATGCAATGTTGAAGATGATCGAAGTAGAGACTTTGAATGGAATACCTGCAAATCCCATAATGCCACCGACAATCACAAGAGGAATGATATTAGGAATAATTGTAAGCAATATCATTCTTGGTGACTTGTAGACAATGCCCATGATAAGCCCAATCACGATGACCGACAACAAAAGGTCCCACACCATATTTTCAACGAGATATCTGTTGTTGAGATCGATGAGTTGAGCGGTTCCTGTGACCTTGTGCGTGAACGAGGTGGAAGTGTTCTGTTTGATGAATTCATCCAGTTTTACATTCAGCTCTTCGAAATGACGTCTGCCGAAATCGCCCACCTTACCGCTTATGCGCAGCATTTTTTTATCCTTGTTGTAGTAAAGCGTTGTAAGCTCTTCGAATTCTTTTCGTTGCAGGAAACGAGCGGTGCGTTTCAGCTCGCGCGGATCTTCCGGTATGACATAAAACTCATGTTGGCCGGCATTCATCGCCTCGTTAGCGGATTTGATGAATTCACCCATTGATAACAAACTACCGACACCATACTCACGCTGAAGCCATCCGGAAATTTTGTCGAGATCGCTCATGAACTCCGGCGAATAAATCATCGTGTCATTTTCCAGCGTGACGGCCATTTCAAAAGGACGACAACCGGAAAAATGATCCTCCATAAAAAAGAACTCCTGCTTCAAACGATGAGAGTCACGCAAGTCTTCGAGCATTTTATTGTCTACTCTCACCAAGTAGATTCCATAACTGCTGATACCGACTACTACCACAGCACCGATGAGCACTCTTTTTCTATGACGAAGAATCCAGCGCAAAAGTGTATGCAGTCGTTTTGTCCAGAAATCTTCAGACGACGCAAACACAAACATGTGTTTTGGTTTAGCCAAAAGCAGTATAGCCGGCAACAAAGTATAGGTTAGTCCATAAGCCAGCATGATGCCGACAGAAGTATAAATGCCAAAATCAGATATAGGCTCAATATTCGAGAGCATGAGAGTCAGAAATCCGACAGATGTTGTAAAGGCCGTCAAGAACGTTGCTAGTCGAATGCTTTTGAAGGCGTATCTAATGGCATCGACTTTTTCCCTTCCGTTTCGAAGTTCTTGTAAATATTTGGTAAGCACATGCACCGAATCACTCATTCCCACAACGAAAATGATAGTTGGCAAAACAGTGAGCATAAGATCAAGGTCCTTACCGAGTATACCAATAAATCCTAAAGTCCATATGATGGAAATGAGTACAATAAGCGTTGGAATAATCACACCCCAACCCGATCGGAAGGCTATAAATAAAAAGACCACAGTAAGCAACAGGCTCAAACTGATGAATAAAAAGAGCTCTTGAATCATGAGCTCTACATATAGTCTTTGGCCTAGAGCTCTGCCAATGATGTGGCTTCGATCAAATTGAAATTCGCCCACAACTCTTTCTATGTCGAATGAAAGCTGATCACATTTTGCTTTAGACAATCCTGACTTTTGCTTCATGTTGATGGCAATAGACTTACCATCTTCAGAAAAGAACAAGCCCACCATTCCTTGGGTATTGAATATCTTTTCCTTATCTACTGCGTAATTTTCAGGCTCTTGCCATCTCAGCATTGGGGAAGTAAATACCTGCCCCATGACAGGGTCGCGGTAATACTTGACCAGTTGAGTAGGTCCTCCTACTTCAACGATATTTTCAATCTGTCGGAGTTTGTTTGTAAGGCTATCAGCCGCCTTGAGAAATTCGTAATCAAAAACTCCTTCATTGTTCTCAAGAGCCACAATAAAAAAGTCATTGTCTGTCTCGAATTCTTTTCTAAAGTTGTAATAAAAGTCCGTTTCGGGATCGTCTTTAGGGAAAAAAGCCTCAAAATCATAACTGAACCCAAGACCTGCAATAAGGTAGAAACACCCTCCAGTTATCGCCACTACTGCGGAAATGATTAGAATGGCGTATTTTTTTTGCATAAACTTCTATCGGGAATGATGTCTACAAAACAACGACATCCGCATCGAGTTTGGTCATTGCTAAGAATTATTCACAAATAAAAACGCCCCAGTTCCTGGGGCGTTTTTATTCTGATATAGAAATTCATTATTTCTTGAGTGCGTCGCGGATTTCCATGAGCAACTTCTCTTCGTTTGTTGGTCCAGCTGGCGGAGCAGGCTGAGCTTCTTGCTTTTTCTTCATGTTGTTCAATCCTTTCACAATGAGGAAGAGAACAAACGCGATGATCACAAAATTCAAAACTACCTGAATAAAGTTACCATATGCAATTACGGCTGCACCGGCTTTGCGAGCTTCTTCGAGAGTAGTGTATTGATTTCCATCAAGGCTGATCATGGCATTTTCGAAACTTACTCCACGAAGGATAACTTTCGAAATAATGGGCATAAGGACATCACCTACAATGGAGTCTACAATCTTTCCGAAAGCAGCACCAATAATGACACCTATCGCGAGGTCCATTACATTACCACGATTTACAAAATCTCTGAATTCTTTTAGCATAGCGTATTTTATTTAGTTAATAATAATTGGTGCTAAGAAAAGAAATTAATTCGATACTCTACAAAAAAACCCGGCAATAAGCCGGGTCTTTTAATTTTAAACCAATTTGAAAATTATTTCTTGTCGTCTTTTACTTCCTCAAAATCAACATCAGTCACTTCAGCATCAGAAGCTTGACCACCGCTTGAGGCTTGACCTTCAGCACCTGCATTTCCCGCTGAGTTGGAAGCATTGTACATGTCGGTAGCTGCTGCACCGAATACTGTATTCAGATTCTCTATTGCAGATTTACAGCGGTTGAGGTCCTTTTCAGCATGGGCCTTTTTCAATTCGGCCAAAGCCTCTTCAATAGGTCCCTTTTTATCTTGAGGAATCTTATCGCCAAACTCCTTTAGTTGCTTTTCTGTTTGGAAGATCAAAGTATCAGCTTGGTTTACTGTGTCCGCCTCTTCCTTCGCCTTCCTATCAGCATCAGCGTTCATTTCCGCTTCGCGTTTCATCTTTTCGATTTCCTCTTTGCTTAGACCTGATGAAGCTTGGATGCGTATGTTTTGCTCCTTACCAGTTGCTTTATCTTTTGCGCTTACGTGAATGATACCGTTAGCATCAATGTCAAAAGTTACTTCGATTTGCGGCACGCCGCGCGGTGCAGGTGGCAAACCATCGAGGTGGAAACGACCAATTGTTCTATTGTCCTTCGCCATTGCCCTTTCACCCTGAAGAACGTGAATTTCAACGCTTGGTTGATTATCAGATGCAGTTGAGAATACTTCGCTCTTTTTTGTAGGGATAGTAGTATTGGATTCTATCAATTTCGTAAGAACACCGCCCATTGTTTCGATACCAAGTGATAGCGGAGTAACATCGAGAAGAAGTACATCCTTCACCTCACCGGTCAACACACCACCTTGAATAGCAGCGCCAATAGCTACAACTTCGTCAGGGTTTACACCTTTAGACGGCTCCTTGCCGAAATATTTCTTCACGGCTTCCTGAATAGCAGGGATACGAGTAGAACCTCCTACGAGAATAATTTCGTTAATGTCCTTCACTGTAAGACCAGCTTTCTTCAATGCACTTTCGCAAGGCATTATTGTTCTCTGGATCAAACTGTCAGCAAGCTGCTCGAATTTCGCTCTTGTCAGTGTTTTCACAAGGTGCTTAGGAATGCCATCTACAGGCATGATGTACGGCAAATTAATTTCAGTACTTGAGCCTGAAGACAATTCGATTTTTGCTTTTTCAGCACCTTCCTTCAAGCGCTGAAGAGCCATAGGATCTTTGGTCAAATCGAACTGATTGCCATTTTCATTTTTGAACTCCTGCACCAACCAGTCGATAATTACCTGGTCAAAGTCATCACCGCCGAGGTGGGTATCACCATCTGTTGAAAGCACTTCGAATACACCTTCGCCAAGTTCGAGAACTGATACGTCATGCGTACCACCACCGCAGTCAAAAACCGCGATTTTGATGTCATGAGCTTTTTTATCCAAACCATATGCTAGCGCCGCTGCAGTTGGTTCATTAATAATTCTTTTTACTTCAAGGCCTGCAATCACACCAGCTTCTTTTGTGGCCTGACGTTGAGCGTCGTTGAAATATGCAGGAACGGTGATCACAGCTTCAGTAACCTCATGTCCGAGATAGTCTTCCGCAGTTTTTTTCATTTTCTGCAAAACCATCGCGGAAATCTCCTGAGGTGTATAGTTTCTGTCATCTATTTTCACACGTGGCGTATTGCCATCGCCGCGAACCACTTCATATGGAACACGTGAAGCCTCTCTAGAAGACTCATCGTAGCTGCTTCCCATGAATCTTTTGATCGAATAGATTGTTTTTCTGGGATTTGTGATAGCCTGACGTTTTGCAGGGTCACCAACTTTGCGTTCTCCGCCTTCAACGAAAGCTACAACAGAAGGAGTTGTTCTTTTTCCTTCGCTATTGGCTATCACTACAGGCTCGTTTCCTTCCATAACAGCTACACAGCTGTTTGTGGTACCAAGGTCAATTCCTATTACTTTACTCATTTTATTGGGTTGTCTAATTTGATTGTGTCCGAGAAATACGGACGACCGCCCGAAGTCAATGTTAGTGCCATGTCCAATAACAGTTTATTATGCTGAAATTGTGTCAGTTTTTTGCCCGTCATTAACGGAAATGTGTCAGCATTCCAACAGGCGACGTACTTTTTGTCGGTTTGTCAGTCAAACAATAAAATGTGGAAATACGCCTTTCTATGTCGAATAGCGAATAATTTTCGACCATGAAAAAGACGTTCAAGGATGATTTGGGAAGGTCAATGACCTTTACTTATCCTCCGCGCCGGATCGTGTCATTGGTTCCATCACAAACGGAACTGCTTTTTGACCTCGGGCTAGAGAGCGAAGTGGTGGGAATTACAAAGTTCTGTATTCATCCTGACCGCTGGTATCGGGAGAAAACACGCGTAGGAGGTACAAAAAATCCCGATTTATTAAAAATCAGAGAGCTGAAACCAGATCTTATCATTTGTAACAAGGAAGAAAATGAAATTACTTCTTTAAATGAACTGGCGAAAGAATTTCCGGTTTGGATTTCGGACATCAAAAATCTCGGTGACGCTTGTCGCATGATTTCGACAGTAGGTGAAATGACCAAGCGCTCAGCCGAAGCGCAAAAGATTATATCCGGAATACATGGCGTTTTCCAAAATCATCTTGATCATCAAGGGCAAATCAGGTGTGCATATTTAATTTGGAATGATCCGATCATGACGATCAATTCCGACACATTCATTCACGACATGCTTGCAAGATGTGGTCTAAAAAATATTTTTGGTGATCTGGCCGGATCAAGATATCCGATAATTTCAGCAGATGAGCTAAAGGCTGCTGACCCAGAGCTGTTGTTGCTTTCCAGTGAACCGTTTCCATTTAAGGAAGAACATAGAAGTTACTTTAAGCAAATACTACCGGATTGCGATATCAGGCTGACCGACGGAGAAATGATGAGTTGGTATGGCACTCGATTGTTAAAGTTTGACCCACAAAAATTTCAGAAGTAAAAGGAAAAACGCATGAAAACCCTGTTAGAAAAATAACACTGACAGATTTACAACATCATGCAGAGTGTCGATATTAGCCACCCGAAAACCACAGAAAACTATAATCAGTCTAAGTTGAATAAACAGGCTAACCAGTCGAATACTGCCATACGGATCATCGCTATTGCGGTATTCTTCCTGATTTGCCGTCAGACCACCACAGCGCAAAGCGTAGGAGTAGTTCTAAGCGGAGGCGGAGCCACAGCGCTGGCCCATGTGGGCTTTCTTAGGGTGCTGGAAGAAAACAATATCCCAGTTGATTACATAGGAGGCACCAGTATGGGCGCGGTAATCGCTGCCATGTATGCATCCGGGGCAAGTGTTCATGAGATAGATAGCATTGTTCGCTCAGAGGAGTTCCTTCATATGGCCACAGGTTATGTGAGTGACGACTACAAATTTTACTTCAAACACTACGACAACGATGCCTCGTTTGGCACGTTGCGATATTCTGAGGGCAGATTAATCACCAATGCTCTTCCGACAAATTTGATAGACCCTGTGCTGTTGGATTGGAATTTTATGGCCGGATTTAGTCAGCCTGATGCTGCCAGCGATGGCAACTTCGATAGTCTTTACATTCCACTGCGTTGTATTGCTGCAGATGTTGAGCACAAAAGAGAAATTATTTTTCGCAACGGCCCATTGAATGTAGCCGCGCGAGCTTCGTGCACTTATCCATTTTACCTGCCACCTCGGCGGGTCGATGGCAATTTGCTTTATGACGGCGGCATCTATAATAATTTCCCGGCTGACATGCTTTACCTTGAATTTCTGCCCGATGTGATACTTGGATGTAATGTTTCTGGTAAAACGTCAGGGCCTTCTGAGGACGATTTGTTTTCACAACTTCAATCGATGATTTTATTCAGAACTGAATATTCTAAACTCTGTGAAAACACTGTGGTGGTTGAGCCAATTCTGAATGAGATAGGCACCTTTGATTTTGAGAATGTGAATGCTGCTATAGACGGCGGCTATCGTGCAGCCATGGATAGCTTATACGTAATACAACAAATGATTGACCGCCGTGTAAGCTTAGAAGAAAAAAATGCTGGTAGAAAAACCTTTCGAGCGAAGTTCAAACCCATGATTATCGAGCAAATTGAAATCAGCGGGCTTGATAAGTCGCAACGAAACTATGTGCGAAAAATCATGGGGCGTAAGCAAGATCCCGTGAATATTTCCAATCTTAAAACTCCCTATTTCAGGGTGTTTGACGATGACAAAATCGCATCAATCTATCCCACTTCGCATTACAACAAAAGCACGGGAATGTTCACATTGCATCTAGATGTAAAAAAAGAAAAAGATCTGATGCTTTCATTTGGTGGAAATTATTCATCGCGTTCCATCAATACAGGTTTCATTGGCATGCGCTACAACTTGTTTGGAAGAACATCAGCAACACTTTCTGCGAATTCCTACTTCGGACGATTTTATGGATCTGTCAACGCTAATGTTCGTTGGGACATCAATGGAGCTTTGCCTGTTTCGGTCCAAGGAGGATTCACATTCAACCGCTGGGATTTTTATAAAAGTCTTGCAACCTTTTTTGAAGATGTAAAACCATCATACATCCTTTTAAACGAAAGATTTGGTTATCTCAGTTTGTCAATACCAGCAGGCAACAAAGGCATGTTGCGTGGAGACATCAACTACACGCATATGTTCGATGAGTACTATCAGATCACGAATTTTTTATCTACAGATACTGCGGATCGCACAGAGTTTGATGCCGGAATTTTGAGGTTAACATACGAGCGCAACACATTCAATCGCAAGCAATACGCCAACAGCGGAACTTCCATGTTGTTTAGCCTCAAAGGAGTTGGAGGCCAAGAGTCGACAATACCAGGGACAACATCTACTGTTCGCGACACCACAAAAAACGATCACTTGTGGTATGTAGCGAAGCTCAACTATCAGAATTATTTCGGTCATATAGGAAAGTTGCATATAGGCTTATTTCTAGAAGGAGTTGCTAGCACACAAACTTTCTTTCACAACTATATTGCATCTACTATTGCAGCGCCTTCCTTTAATCCGATACCAGAAAGTAAGACCTATTTTCTGCCGAATTTCCGATCTCACAATTACGCAGCAGGTGGTTTAATGAATGTGCTTTCATTCAATAAAAATCTTGACCTAAGAATTGAGGGCTTTGTTTACAATCCGCTTGCTACTATTGAGCAGAACGAGTTTGGCGAACCAACATACGATTACAAAATCAAACAGTATTTCATTGGATCATCATCACTAGTTTTTCATTCTCCACTTGGTCCGATTAGTCTCAGCGCTAATTATTATGATAAAAAGGAAGAGCCATGGAGTTTCATTTTTAATTTCGGATACATCATTTTCAACAGATCATCGAGGGATTGATGTGCAAATCCAATTCACCAAGACATCGGTAAGCAGCTATCTGTCAGAAATTAACCGGATACTGATAAATTAGCCAGCAGAATTCAAACTATGGATCGCGACAAAAAAATCAAGTTTGCAGTAATTGGTGTCGGTCATATCGGTCGTCGGCATATTGAAATGATTGAACGGCACCACGAAGCTGAACTTGCCGCTGTGTGCGACATACGCAAGGCAGCAGAAGTAGGCTATACTTCAGATGTGCCTTACTTCCAGACTGTAGATCAACTCTTCGGATCAGGATTAGACTTTGATGTTGTTTGTATCTGTTCTCCTAATGGGTTGCATGCAGAGCATGCTCTGGCCTCGCTTCAACTAGGAAGACATGTAGTCATTGAAAAACCAATGGCGTTGACGAAAAACGATTGTGAAAAGGTCGTCTTCAGCGCACTCAACATGCATAAACAAGTTTTTTGCGTGATGCAAAACAGATATAGTCCACCGAGTATGTGGATAAAAGATCTCATCGAAAAAAAGGTACTGGGAAAAATATACATGGTTGATATCAACTGTTATTGGAACAGGGATAGCAGATACTACGAAAAAAGCGAATGGAAGGGATCTTTGAATATGGACGGCGGAACTCTGTTCACACAGTTTTCGCATTTCATCGACATTATGTATTGGCTTTTCGGCGACATCAGCAACATTCAATCACGCTTCCGGGATTTCAATCATGGATCTCAGACCGCCTTTGAAGATTCAGGCCTTGTGCAGTTCGACTTCATCAATGGAGGTGTTGGTTCGATCAATTTCACAACCTCAATATGGGATGTCAACTTTGAAAGCAGCCTTACCATCATCGGAGAAAACGGAACAGTAAAACTTGGAGGACAATACATGAATGAAGTGAAGTATTGTCATATAAAAAATTACGACATGCCAGTCCTTGCGGCATCTAATCCTGCAAATGACTATGGCGATTACAAAGGTTCAGCAGCGAATCACTCTTTCATCATTCAGAATGTTGTAGATACATTATTGGGAAGAACCAATATCACTACAAATGCCATGGAAGGCTTGAAAGTCGTGGAAATCATAGAAAGAATTTATCAAAGCTCCGACCGTCAGTTAAAAAACAGTGGTCTTTAGATAAAATTCCAAAGCACCTGAAAACAAAAATCAAATCCGTTGTCCATAGTGAGTTTGTAAGAAATGTGCTTACACTCATGACAGGTTCCGCTCTAGGACAAGGCATTGCATTGTTGATTTCACCGCTGCTTACAAGGCTTTATAGTCCCTCAGATTTTTCAACGTTTGAGCAATACTTTTTTTTATTGAGTGTACTTACAGTTGTTGTCACCGGCAAATATGAGTTTGCAATTATGCACCCATCGGAAAAAGAAGATGCCCGCCACATCGCAGGGCTTGCCATGCGGGTTGCGCTTTTTACTTGTGGTGCGCTTTTGATCATTCTTCCACTCTCATCATCACTTATTTCCTCGCTTGCACACAATCCACAGCTTGGTCCGTGGCTTTGGACTTTGGCTCCGGTTCTTTTGTCAATCGCTCTTTTTAATGTCGTCAATTATTGGTTTAGCCGAAAAAAAGAATACAAAGTAGCGGCCACTTCCAAGCTGCTCTACTCATCAGCAGGAGAGCCATTGAAGCTGGCAGGTGGATATCTCGGCATGGGTGTGAGTGGACTTATCGCAGGGACAATGATTGGAAACATTGCAGCGGCCATCTATTCCTGGCGAAAATTCAAACTCAGTGAACCGTTGGGGTTTGGTAAGCTTTCGAAAGGCCGCATAAAAGCATTGGCGAAAGAGCACTCAAATTATCCGCGCTTTGCGCTGTCTGGTGCCGTTCTCAACAATCTTGCTCAATGGGCTCATGTGGTGGTTTTTATTTTTTTCTATGGTGAAAAAGCATTGATACCGATAGGGCTCATCGCATTGAGCAGACGCATTTTCTTTAATCCTCTTGGCATACTTTCCACATCCTATGGTCAAGTGTTCTATCAGCGCATATCTGAAATTGAGGATGCATACGAGCTCAAAAATTTTTACCTCAAAAATCTTGGAAGATTTCTCGCGTTTGCAGCAGTGCTTGTCATCACCGTGCAGTTACTCCCCGCCAACACATTAGGTTTTATTTTCGGTAAAGAATGGACAGAGGCACTTGTTTACCTCAAAATATTATCCTACTGGTATGCTCTAAACTTTGTAATTGGAACGTTATCATTTATTCTTTACAGATTACAACTTCAATTATACACCTTGATGGTTGACATATTTCACTTCCTGATTGTCATAGCAGCATTTTGGTTTGCCTATTCAACAGGAATGGATGAAATTGCGGCGGTGAAAGCAATGGTGTGTGCGAAAGTCATTTACCTTGTGATCAACGGACTTGCCGTGGTCTATTTTCTTGACAGAAACTGCCGCACCATTAAAATCAAGAACCATTGAAAATTACTCCGGTAAATATTGAAAACACAGAACGGTTCAATAACATCCCGTCCGGAAATTTTTTCTCTTCCGAAGCTTGGTGTGCTTGCTTTGATGAACGACTAAAAAAATTTTTAATACTGGATGAAAAAGAAAATCCTATTGGCAGATTTGTAGCATATGAGGGAGGCAAAAGTGGATTTAAGACCTTGATTACTCCGCCATTCGCCCCGCACATTGGTTTATCTGTCATAGACACGAAAAACAATCCTGTCAAAATAAATACATTTAGGAAGCAGGTAATTGAGGCGATAGCATCGTTCATTGCATCTTCTAAATACGTTTATTTTAAATTAGAATTTGATGTTGCATGGCAAGACATGCAGCCAATGATCTGGAAAGGAATCAACCCACAGGTGCGTTATACATACCGCATCGACCTGAATCAAAGTACAGAGGCCATAACCGCCAACCTTGATGCGAACAAAAGAAACAAACTCAATAAAGCATCAAAAGAAGAATTCACTATTTCTCACGTACCAGACATTGAGTTGGCAATAGAAATGTTGCGCGTTAATCTCCGCGACAAGCCCGTTGCTCTTCACGAACCGATACTCAGAAAAATACTCGAGCTCAGCGCAAAAGAAAATTGGGGTATTTGGTCGATGGTGAAGGTCTCTGAAAAAATCGTTGCCATGAATGTTTGTATACTCTCAAATCAGGTCAGCTATAATTTGTTGAGCGCAATTGACCGAAGTAGTGGACACAATCATGGAGGAACCTTTAGTATCTATCAAAGTATCATGAGGTCAAAAGAAAAAGGACAACTAGTTTTCGATTTTGAAGGCTCAGGAATTCCTGAAATTGAGCAATACTTCAGGTCATTCGGTGGTGAAATAACACCATACTTCTCCGTGCAAGGTGGAAAATGGCCCTGGCCAATGATTCTAAAATGGAAACAAAAAAAAAGGCCCGCATGATGCGAACCTTTCTTGTGATATTTTCTAAGCTTATCCAGCTATAGAGTCATAGGTTACTTTATATTCTTTGTCGTCTGGGAAATACTCAAGGCCCAAGTCCAACCATTCTTTCGCTGCATCTTTACTGGTGCTGCTCAATGCTGTTGCATGACGGGTTAAAGCATCACGCAATAGAACCAATTGTTCTTTTGATTGTCCAGCCTTTTTATCCACTAAAATTTGTTTTGCTTTTGCAATAGCTACTTCAGCTTCTTTCTTAGACTTTAATCCAGTGAAAGCAAGTCCCATCATAAGCTGAGCACCGGCGTCATTTGGATCCAAGTCTAGCAATTGATCATAGATCTGCTTTGCTTTGCTATACTTCTCCGTATCCATCATCGTTTCCGCTTCCGCCATGGCAGCCTTTCTTAGTTCAGCAAAATAATCTTCATATTCTGCCATAAAAACCTTTTCCTTATCCTTTGAACCATACTTTGAAGCGTATTTCATTGCATCTTTGAATGCATTAGGATAAGCTTCTTTAAACTCATCTTTCTTCGACATTTCATAGAAGCATCTGCTCATAAATAAATATGGAAGTGGATCCTTTTTGGTATCATCACCCATTGTATAACCCTCTGCTTTATCGAGACATTTCTCGTATTTCTCACCAACAAAAAGGGTGAGGAGGTCTTTATAATCTCTATCGGACTGAGCGAAAGAGCTGATGACTGATAAGAAAGCAAAAAACAATACTGCGGATAACTTTTTCATGTGTTTTTTTGTTTGATCGTTCCGGGATTTTCAAAAACGATGCCTAAAATAAGAAAGGCGCGATTTAATGCAAAAATGGGCAAAATTCGGCGAGAAACCAAGACGAATGAATAAGAGCATAGACATATCGGAGAAGTGGATGCATTCGCGTGGCTGGAAGCCGCTGACTTTCCAGAAAGAAGCCTGGCATGCCATGCTACAAGGTGATGAAGGAATTGTGAATGCACCCACTGGATCAGGCAAAACATATTCCTTGCTTCTTCCCTTTCTTGCCGGATATAGCGGTCAATCCGCAGCGAAAGGTCTGCGCATGATTTGGCTCACCCCAATCAGGGCCTTGAGCAAAGAAATCAAGATTGCTGCTGAACGCGTGATCAATGAGTTGGAGTTACCAATTACTGTTGCTATTCGCACTGGGGACACCACCGGAGATGAAAGAAAAAAACAAAAATCAGCCACGCCCAACATTCTGATCACAACACCAGAAAGCTTGCATCTGATGCTGGCTGCGAAAGAATCGACAAAATTTTTTCAATCACTTGAGTTCTTTATAGCCGATGAGTGGCATGAACTCATGGGTTCAAAAAGATGCGTACAAGTGGAATTGGCCATAAGTAGATTGAGAACAATAGCTTCAAAATTTCGCATGTGGGGTATTTCTGCAACAATCGGCAACATGGATGATGCTATGCTCACCTTGCTTGGTCCATTGCGAGGTTCAACAGGTCGATTGATCAAATCGGGACTCGAAAAAAAAATAGAGGTTATTTCCATACTACCTGATAAGGCCGAAAAAATGCCGTGGGCCGGGCATTTGGGCACTAACCTACTCAAGTACCTTTTGCCGATTATTCACGATAGTCAATCGACATTGATATTCACGAATGTCAGATCACAATGCGAAATCTGGTACCGAAAAATTTTGGAGGCAGATGAGTCACTTGCAGGTGTGATCGCCATGCACCATGGCAGTATCAGCAAGGAAATCCGCAACTGGGTGGAAGATGCGATTTATGAAGGTCGGCTGAAAGCGGTTGTCTGCACAAGTAGTCTTGACCTTGGAGTTGACTTCGCACCTGTAGAATCAATTGTCCAGATAGGTGGCCCGAAGGGCATTTCGAGATTCATTCAACGCGCCGGAAGAAGTGGACACAGACCAGAAACACCAAGCAGAATTTATTTTTTACCGACACATTCATTAGAACTTATTGAAGCAACTGCTCTGCGCCAAGCGGTAAAGGAAAATTATTTGGAAGACAAAGAACCCATGACATTGTGCTTTGATGTCCTTATTCAATATCTGGTAACACTAGCGGTTGGAGATGGGTTTATTGCTGAACAAATAAAATCGGAAGTAAAACAAACCATGTGTTTTCATACAATGACCGATGAAGAATGGGAATGGGTGCTCCGCTTTACATCCTCAGGAGGAGAGTCTTTGGGACAATATGAAGACTACAGAAGGATTACTGAAACAAACGGCATCTATAAAGTTTCGAATTATAGAATTGCGCGAAAGCACAGACTATCAATAGGAACGATAGTTAGTGAAACAATGATGTCCGTGCAATTTGGGCGAGGCGGAAGATTGGGACATATTGAAGAATCATTTGTAGCGCAGCTCAATGAAGGAGATAATTTTTGGTTTGCAGGTACTAATCTTGAGTTGGTGAGAGTGAAAGAGCTCACCGCGATTGTAAAAAAATCGAACAAGCCAGGTGGACGAAGTCCTGCTTGGCTCGGAGGAAAATTGCCACTATCATCGAAAATGAGTGATATGCTGAGGAGAAAACTTCGTGAAGCGGATGAATTTTCAGAAGAAGGCTTGCATGATATCGAGCTCAAAATAATTCAGCCCATCATTTCTCTGCAGCGTGAGCGCTCTCATGTGCCGTCAGAGGATGAGTTCTTGATAGAACAATTCCAAACTGATGACGGCTATCACGCCGTCTTTTATCCATTCGAAGGACGTTTTGTGCATGAAGGTCTTGCTGCACTATTTGCACTTCGAATAAGCAGGCTATATCCAGTTACCTTTTCATTTGCTTATAACGATTATGGTTTTGAGTTGTTGAGTGATCAACCGATAAGGCTGGAAGAAGCGTTAGGTTCTGCGTTGACAGATCCTTTTGATTTGGAGCGCGATGTTTTGTCAGGCATCAATTCATCAGAGCTTGCACGACGGAGATTCAGAGAAATAGCAGCAATCGCAGGATTAGTATTCAAGGGCTATCCGGGTCAACCCATTAAAGATCGTCATCTACAAAGTTCATCTCAATTGATTTTTCAAGTATTCGAAGAATACGACCCACATAATCTATTGCTGCGACAATCTTATGATGAAGTGATCAATCACCAACTTGAAATGCCTCGCCTAAGAAAAGCGATGTTGAGAATTAGTCAGCAGCGCATCATTCTGAAACATCCTGAAAAGCCCACCCCATTTGCCTTTCCGATTATGGTAGATCGATTACGCGATCGCATGACATCCGAAACATTGCAGACACGCATCAAAAAGATGAGTGTCGAATGGGCCGACTAGATCAGCGCTAAATTGGTCATTTCCTCTGGTTGAGGAATATCCATGATGCGTAAAACAGTTGGAGCCACATCTGCGAGTATTCCATTTTTCACAGCAGTTACGTCGCGGTCAAGTATCCAGACAGGAACAGGATTTGTGGTATGGGCAGTATTAGGCGAGCCATCGTCATTTATTGCAAAGTCTGCATTACCATGATCTGCAATAATGATGAACGAATAACCTTCCTTCAAACCTGCTTCTACAACCTGTCTCAAGCAGGCATCAACAGTTTCAACAGCTTTAACTATGGCATCAAACACGCCTGTATGTCCTACCATATCAGCGTTTGCAAAATTCAAACAAATGAAATCCGGATGATTTGCGATCATGTCTTTACATATCATATCCGCAATTTCTGGAGCACTCATTTCAGGCTTCAGATCATAAGTGGGCACTTTTGGAGAAGAAACCATCAATCTTCTTTCACCATCAAATTCTTTTTCGCGACCACCACTAAAGAAAAAAGTAACGTGAGGGTACTTTTCCGTCTCTGCAATTCGCACTTGAGTCTTACCAGAACGCGATAGCACCTCACCCAAAGTCATTGTCAGATTATCCTTGTCATAAACAACATTCACGTTACGAAAAGTGTCGTCATAGTTTGTCATCGTTACATAGTGCAATGGAATTGTTTTCATTCCAAACTCTGGAAAGTCTGACTGAGTAAGCACCTGCGTTATTTCACGACAGCGATCTGTTCTAAAATTAAAACAGATCACTACATCACCATCCCCAATGGTAGCAATAGGTTGGTGAGCCTGATCAACAATTATAGATGCTTCGACAAATTCATCAGTGATGTCACTATCATAGGAGTCGATAAGTACCTGTGAAGCATCAGTGAATTTTTTTCCAATTCCATTTACAAGTAAATCATAAGCAAGTTTTACTCTTTCCCATCTTTTGTCGCGATCCATAGCATAGTATCGCCCAATGACAGATGCGATTTTAACCTGTGATGATTTCAAAAAATTGCTGAGGTCATTCACAAAACCCAATCCACTTTTTGGATCAGTATCACGTCCATCAGTGAAAACGTGGATAAATGTTTTTACACCTTTAGAATCATTAGCAATTTCACACAACGCTTTGAGATGATCAATGTGAGAATGCACACCACCGTCGCTCACTAGTCCCATCAAATGTACTTTCTTCCCTCGTTCTTCTGCGATTTTGAATGCGTCTTTTAACTGCTTTTGCGCGTGAAATGATCGATCTCGAATGGCAATATTTATTTTCACCAAATCCTGATAGACAATTCTACCGGCACCAATATTCATGTGTCCAACTTCACTGTTGCCCATTTGCCCATCAGGTAATCCCACATTCTCACCATCGGTTCGCAATTGTGCGAAGGGATATTGTTGATTCAATTCATCGGCAAATGGCGTGTTAGCAACATAAACAGCGTTGTTCTTGCTGTTCTGGCCATTGCCCCATCCATCGAGTACTATCAGACAAACCTTTTTGTTATTCATTTCAAATTAATTCAAGGGTAATTGAATGGCAAAGATGCTTCCGGAAGGGACATTGTTGCGAAGAGAAATTTTGCCTTTGTGTAAGTTTGAAATAGTCTTTACAATATACAGCCCTAATCCAGTGCCTTTGCTAGTTCTTGTTTCTTCGGTTCCTACTCTATAGAATTTTTCGAATACCTTTTCTTTTTCATTGTCAGGAATACCCATACCGCGATCAGTAATTTCCAACATCGCATGATTCTGGGACTTTGCGATTTTCACATCAACAACCTCCCCTGCCGGAGAATACTTTAAAGCATTTTCAATAAGGTTTACAATCATTGCAGAAATCATTTGTTCATCTCCTTGAATAATAACATCCTCTTCAATATCGGTGTTTATCCTAGCAGAATGAATACTCACGAATCTATTTACCTCCGCTTTAGTTAGCTGAGCCAAGTCGACAGTTCCTTTCGTGAGGATATCGGTGCTTTGATCCAAACGTGTTGCCAGAAGAATATTCTCAGTGAGTGATTGTAATCTTTTCGTTTCCTGGAGGGCTTGATTAATCATGACGGCCGATTGCTCAGGTTCGAGTTTTCTTGTTTTCAGTGTTTCCATGATCAACTTTACTGAAGCAATTGGAGTTTTTAGTTCATGGGTTACTGAGAGAAGAAAAGTTTGTTCCATACGTGCAAGTTCCAACTCGCGCGAAACTGTTCTTTTTATATACCGAAATCCTAATGCAAGGAGAATAAAGAAGACGAGACCTTCACCAATCACCATCCAAATTTTGGATTTGAAAAGATGGAGATAAGATTGACCCAACACAACTGATTTAAGTTCACAGAGTTCGTAATTGAGTTGCACGAGGTGATAGCCCCACCACGACAATTGCAGAAAAATGTAAATTGCCAAGACATATAAAATCCTTAGGGCGCGTTTTTCTTTTCTGCCTGATATGTAATTATTCATGAGGAAGTAAAGCTAATCTTTGTGATAGCTGCGTGATACCAAAGTTACACCCGTCGGTGGATAACAAACTGGAAACTATTAGACAAAAAAAATCCCCTCAAATGAGGGGACTTTGTATTGTTCTGGAAGATTATTTTTTTCCCTTTTCGTCAGGACGAGTTGTTGGAGTTTTCTCCTTACCGTTGTTGACGTCAGTTGCAGGTTTTGCGTTACCGTCTGTTGGGCGCTCAGGACGTGGTTTTGCAACACCGCCTTCACCACCTTGTTTGCGAGCCATGCGCTTTTCATAAACGAAGTGAGTATCCACTTTGCCGTCTTTATCAGCAGTCTGATAATTCTGCTGGAACTTATAGCCTTGAGAAGCAAGATAGTTCATGGCATCAGGCATGCTAGGGAAAGTCATGGTGCGCATTTCTGTAAGCTGTTTAGCAAGTTCTTTATCAGAAAGCGAAGAAAGAATTTCGCGACCGAAATCAGCCTTGATAGTTTGAGCGCCGGCAGAGTTAGTACCAACGATTAATTCAACAAAAATTACTTCTGGATTTGCGATAGCAAATTTATTGTCTACCATTGGTTTTGAAGGAGCTGAAGCCGTTGCTTTATCTTGAGCGATTGAGAACAATGGCAGTGCCGCTAGGGCAAGAATGATGATTTTTTTCATTGGTTGAATAATGTTTTTGTTTGAAGGTTGCCAAAAGTAGAATAATCGTGCCAACAAGTTAACAAGGAAACGTTAAATAGTTGAGAAAGGACTTCAGACCTGGGAATCAATGGACGCCATTTGAACCAGAAAACTCACGCTTGGCTCTTATCGAGGCTTTTTCAAGACAAAATGTTCTTTCACCCTACCCTTTCTAAAAAACACAACACCAAAATCAAAAAAATCAAGGCTAAGTGAAACAGAAGGATTTGAGCGAATTTCTTCCCAAGCCTTGTTCATTTCAGGCGACCAATGAATGTCATCAAACACAAGCACAGATTCATCGTTGCAATGATGCATCAATAAATTGAAATAGTGCATTGTAGGTTCATAACGATGATCACCATCAATCAATGCAAAATCAACGGATCCTAAAGAAGATATCGCGTCAGGAATTTTGTCAGAAAAAGCACCTGATAAGACCTGAATATTGGACAGTCCCAATCTTTGATGATTTTCGACCGCAATCGAAGCAATTTCAGGAGCGCCTTCAATGCTGATAACTCTTGCGTTAGCAGCCGCATTAGCCAAGTATGCCGTCGTGATACCAAGACTTGTTCCTAGTTCTAGGATTGATTTGGGCTTTAAATGTTGAACGAGCCTGAAAAGTAAACGCGCTGAAAATGGCGGTTGAGAAGCAGATGCAGCGATATCACGCACCCTTCGCGCTGAGGAAGAAGAAACTCTTGATCCCGCGCCGAGATCAACTATTGTGATGACGCGATTGTCAGCTAGAAGGTCACTTCTAAGCCTTTCTATTTTATCAAAAACATAAAAACTGCGCTTATCAGGAAGTACCCTGGTGATCAATTCATAGACATATGGCGAATGAACACCATGTGGTCCTGCGGCATCGATCAGATATCGCAGATAAGACTTCGCTTCAAAAATTGCGTTATTGAGACCTTTCAACGTGGGCATATTCATGGTACTCAAATTTCCTTCAAGCGAATAGAATAAAAAAACATCAAGAGTTATGACAACTTCTTTTGAAGTTCGTTGATTTGTTTCATCAATTCAGGCAATTTTCTGAAACCTAAGTAAGACTTTTTATAGTCCATTATACCGAAGGCAGGAGAGCCTTGAACGATGGTATCCTTGTCTGTGATGTCATGTCCGACGCCACTTTGTGCTGCGATTTTAGTTCCATCAGCTATAGTGAGATGTCCGACAATGCCCACCTGTCCGCCGATCATACAGTTCTTGCCAATCTTGGTTGATCCTGCAATACCAGTCTGTGCGGCGATTACGGTGTTTTCGCCTATTTCCACATTGTGCGCAACCTGAATTAGGTTATCGAGTTTTACACCTTTGCGAATGATTGTTGATCCCAGAGTTGCACGATCGATGGTTGTATTGGAACCAACCTCCACGTGATCTTCAATAATCACATTGCCAATTTGAGGCACCTTGCTGTAGTTGTTCTCACTATTGGGAGCAAAACCAAATCCATCTCCGCCAATGATCACTCCGCTATGCAGAGTGCAATGAGCGCCAATAACACAATCAGCATAGATACGCACACCAGCATAAACGACAGAACCCTTTCCTATTTTCACACCATCACCAACAAAAGAATTCGGATAAATCATAACACCTTCTTCGATAATAGCACCTTCACCGATGAATGAAAATGCACCGATGTATACTTGATCTCTAACACGAGCGCTTGAAGACACATGAGACTTCGGATCGATTCCTGGTTTTGGCTGACGCAGTTGATTATAAGCCTGAAGTAACTTTGCAAAACTTCCGTATGCATCAGCAACACGAATGAGCGTAAGTGTTGAAGGCAAAGACTTTTCCGGAGAAAACTCATTACTAACAATGGCAATACTTGCGCCTGTTGTATAGATATATTCTGTGTATTTCGGGTTCGAAAGAAAAGTAAGAGTACCTGGTTTTCCTTCTTCAATTTTGGCGAGGCTGCTCACGGTGGCTTCAGCATCACCTTCAATGGTGCCTTGAAGCATACCAGCTATCTGTGCTGCGGTAAACTGCATTAGAATTAATTGAGTTTTTAGAATTTACCTGACACCCTTGGTGCGCTACGGTTTAATCCTTTGGGCGAATATATCGGTATATTTCATACATCGGAAACAAAACCTGACAGAATTCAAAGCTGGCCTATAGAAATCAAAGAGTGACGGTTCTATCAGCTAACAACAAAGTCAATTAGAATCAAAGAGCCAATGCCGTTTGCTTGACCTTTCCACCAAGCTTTGTGATAACGTCGAAAAATTCGGGATATGATTTATTCACAGCCTCCGCATTTCTGATAGAAACCCTATCGCCGGCTAATCCGAGGATGGCAGCAGCCATGGCGATACGATGATCGTTATGAGAATTGATGACCGCCCTTGTTACTGAGGCCGGATAAATTTTCATTTCATCATCCCGCAGCATGATACGCACGTTGGCTTTAGCGAATTCCTGTTGCAGGGCCTTTGCTCTATTGCTTTCTTTGTGCACAAGACGTTTGATACCATGTATTGTACTTACACCATTTGCAAAAGCGGCGAGTGCTGCAAGCGGAGGAAAAAGATCCGGGCAATCGTTGGCATCAAACTCAAAAGCATTTATTTCAGACGCCTTCACTACAATTTCATTTTCCAAAATCTCCAAACAAACGCCTGCAGATTGCAATGCAGAAATAATAGCGCGGTCGGCCTGTGCAGAAGTGTTACTCAAATTTGTAACACGCAAACCATCGCGCGCGCACAAAGCACCCGCCACTAGCAAAAAAGCAGCTCCACTCCAATCGCCGGGAACAACAAGTTTTTGAGGTACAAATAACGACGGCTTGATATGAAATTTCTCAAGATTACGATGTTTGATTTTTACCCCAAACATTTCAAGCACCTGCAATGTCAATTCTATATAAGGCTTGCTTTTTAGGCCTTTTACAGTAATGATCGACTCGCCACTTGTTTTTGGCAACGCCATCAAAAGTCCCGTCAAAAATTGCGATGATACCGATCCGTCCATGGTCAATTCGCCATGAGTTAGCGGGCCTTGAACAATCAGCGGTAAATAGCCTTCATTGGAATTAAATTTCACTCCAAGCGCAGGAAGAATATGTTCGAAGTCATGAAAGGTTCTTGTCAACAAAGTCCCTTCACCTTCGATCAACATTTGTTTATCGGTTAGAGCAGCAATCGGTGTGAACATTCGTGCAGCCAAGCCTGACTCCCCACAATGGATTTTTGTTTTCGGATTACGAATACCGGCGTGAAAAGCCTGTGGGAAACCGCCCTTTATTATCAATTCATTTCCTTTCACACTAACTACAGCACCCAAAGCTTGAATGACTAACAATGCTGATCTGCAATCGTTGTTCCATGGAAAATCTGAAATCACCGACTCACCCTTTGCCAACAAAGCGCAAGCGACCATGCGCTGAGCGGCGCTCTTACTTCCCGGTGCTTGGGCAGTGCCTTCTAAATCCGATGGAAAAATATCCACCTTCATTTTCTACCGAGATAAATACTGGCTATACCGCCTGATAAAGAAATACGATGACAATCTTTGTAACCAACTTTTTTCATGACATTCAAAAAGTCATCACCAGAAGGAAATGCCTTTACAGACTCAGGCAAATATGTGTAAGCACGATGATCTTTAGAAACAATTCTACCGATCAAAGGCATTATAAATCTAAAATAAAAACGAAACAATTGTTTGATTGGGAACTTTGTTGGCTGCGAGAATTCTAGAATAATACCCAAGGCGTTCGGCTTGAGAACGCGTCTCATTTCAGAAAGTCCCTTTTCAAGATTTTGAAAATTCCTGACACCAAAAGCAACGGTGAAGGCATCGAATGCACCTTCAGTAAATGGAAGATCTTCAGAATCACCGTAGCGAAGTTCTACAACATCATTCAGTCCTTTTTCTGCGACCTTTTTGCGACCTACTTCCAACATGCCTTCGCTGATATCAACACCGATAATTTTTTTTGCTCCGGAGTTCATGCGAACCGCTTCAAGTGCAAAATCACCTGTTCCAGTAGCGATATCGAGCAGGGTGTTTGGATTTTCTTTTTTCAAAATGCGAATTGCCTTTTTTCTCCAAAGCACATCGATGCCAAGAGAAAAAAAATGATTGAGAAAATCGTACGAGTGAGAAATGTTATCGAACATTTGGGCCACTTGAGCCTTCTTTTCACCTGCCTCGGTATATGGTTTTACTTCTTGCAATGCTGGAGTTGTATTTTTTGCTGATCTATTAATTACTTCGTCAAACCGCCACAAAGTGTTTTAGTTCAGAAAGTGCATATTAGTTCAAAAGACATTTCTTCTTTTTTAGTCATTTCAAATTTTTCAAAAAATCCATATTAAAGGAGCAGCATCATTTCACTTAAATGCTGATATTTTCAAACGTGATTTTCAATTTAGCTTCAGCCAGAAGGAGATCTTTATCAATAGGCACAACACCGACTTTTTCGCAAACGAGCCCGCCTGCGAGATTTGAAAGTGCTGCCATTGTTTTGGTGTCAGCTCCAGCCGCAAGCGCGAGAGAAGCCACTCCAATCACAGTATCACCTGCTCCACTAACATCCATGATTTCACGGGGGTGTGCCGGTTCATGATTGAAGCCTTTGTCATCCTTTGAAATAACACCTTGTTCGGATAGTGTGACAAGAGTTATTTTATTGGCAAGCATTTCTTCCAATTTTACAATAGCACTTTTGAGTGCTTCCATATTTGTTTTTTCAAACTCCACCTTCAATCCTTCGCGCAGTTCTTTAAGGTTAGGTTTGAATAAAGTTGCTCCCTTAAAAGCAAAAAAGTTGTCCTTCTTGGGATCTACAGTTGTCGGGATGTTTTTCTCTTCAGCCATGTCAATCACTGTAGAGATTACCTTTTCGGTGAGTACACCTTTGTTGTAATCCTCGAAAATGATAACATCAACCTTTTGTCTGTTGAGTATGCCTTTTATGCAATCTATCAGGTGACGTTCATCCGTTGCAGAAAGTGGCGTTGTAATTTCTTCATCAACACGAAGAAGATGATGTCCCTGACTGATGACGCGTGTTTTCACCGTTGTCATTCTTTCAGGAGAGTCAATGATTCCTTCGGTAGTAAAATTATTTTCTTTCAGCGTAGCGCGAAAAAAATCGCCATGAATTCCATCACCAACGACAGAACAGATGATTGCTTTTGCGCCGAGGTTTTTGATATTTAGCGCAACATTGGCAGCACCTCCCAATCTATTTTCTTTTTTCTGCACCTGTACAACAGGCACTGGAGCCTCAGGAGAAATTCTTTCCACTTTACCCCAGTAATAGGCATCGATCATCACATCGCCGATTACCAAGGCTGTCAGGTTGTCGAATTTATCGAAGAGGTTAGATAATTCTTCTTTGTTCATTGATCAAATAAATCATTTAAGACTTGCAAGACCACTTGCTATTCTTTTGATGGCTTCACGCAAAACATTTTCTGAAGCCGCATATGAAATACGAATACAGTTTTCGTCGCCAAAAGCTTCACCCGTAACCACGGCAACAAACTCCTTTTGCAAGAGGTATGTTGAGAGATCAGAAGCATTAGAAATAGTAACATTGCCATCTGACTTTCCGAAGTAATAAGAAACATCTGGGAAAAAATAGAAAGCGCCCTCAGGCTTGTTGAGCTTGATTCCTGGAATCTCTTTTAGCAGATCGTACACCAGATTGCGTCGTTGCTGAAAAATTTCAATCATAGGCCTCACAACAGAAGGATCAGCTTCTACGGCGGCTTTCGTAGCCATTTGAGCAATGCTATTGGCACCACTGGTAATTTGCCCTTGCATTTTATTGCAAGCATCGGCAATCCATTTTGGGGCACCGATATATCCTATCCTCCAACCAGTCATAGCGAAGGCTTTAGAAACACCGTTGACGGTTATCGTTCTTTCAATCATATTACCGCAAGCAGCGATGCTATGCGTTTTACCTGTGAAATTGATCAACTCATAAATCTCATCGCTGATCACATAAAGTTCATCGTGTTTTTCGATGACAGCTGCGAATGCTTCAAGCTCTTCCTTGCTGTATACAGAGCCTGTTGGATTGCATGGTGAGCTGTAGATAATTAGTTTTGTTTTATCCGTGATGGCAGCTTCAAGCTGTTGTGGTGTGATTTTAAAATCTTGTTCGACAGGAGCAGCGATAAGCACAGGTATTCCACCAACTAGTTTTACCAATTCTGCATAACTCACCCAAAACGGACTTGGCATGATCACCTCGTCGCCAGGGTTAACGAGCGCATAAATGGTATTCGCGATGGCTTGTTTTGCGCCGGTAGAAACTACAATCTGATCCGGGCCATAATTCAGTCCATTGTCGCGGCGAAACTTTTCTGCAATGGCCTTTCTCACTTCGAGAATGCCATTGACAGGAGGATAATGGGTGATGTTGTTGTCAAGCGCTTTTTTAGCTTCATTCTTGATAAAATCGGGAGTATCGAAGTCTGGTTCGCCGAGTGAAAGACTTACCACATCGTGTCCTTGTTGCGCCAGTTCGCGGCTGATCCTTGCCATGGCAAGAGTTGCCGATTCATTGAGTTGGCTGAGCAGATGGGATACATTGCCCGTCTTGCTTTTTGTCATTTGCTCCATTAGTTGATTAAAAAACCGGCAGTAATTCATTACCGGCGGCGCGAAAATACTGACAATTTACCGTGTTTTCGACAATTCAAAAAAGCAATAAAAAACTTGATTTTTGTAGGGGTTGAGTAATAAAGTAGTAACCGAAATGGAAATTTCCTCTTGGAGCAAATTCAGTCCTTCAAAAATGGCAAACGTTATATCCTAAAAAGCTCGAGATGTCGCCCTCACTTTTAGCAGAATTCAGAGTTAATATATTTGATTTAATCAGAACTGGAAATAGATGAAAGGATGCATATCCGAAGACATAATCTGATAAGCACAAAAAATGGTTACAAAACATATGGTAGCAATGGCCCAAATAGGTAGAGCAGAGAATTTCGCTCTATAGTTTTCTTTAAATTTAGAAGGCAACCAATGAATAACCATTCCGAAAAGAACCACTAGAAATACGTTCATATAACTCCATAGAACGCCCGGAGCAACAGACCAATCCATGTGGAAAAAGATTCTGTCGAGCATTGCTGTCGCCGACAGTAATTCCGAGAGCACATCGTGTTCTTCGCTCAATCCATCCCATGATGTATTGCTTCCTGCTCTAAACCAAACACGTGTAAAAGTGATGAAAGAAAATGTCAGAAAAATTGCCCATGCCCGCACAATCCAGATGTGCTTCTTGTTTTCCCAAGGACTTATTCTTTTCCAAAGTTTGTAGAATACGAGAGCAAAACCATTTAAAGCGCCCCAGATCATAAAATTCCATGATGCTCCGTGCCAAAGGCCTCCGGCAATCATGGTAATCATGAGATTCAAATTGGTGGTAAGCCAAGCAGAAAATGCTTTGAAAATTTGAGCGAAGATGACCAAGGCGCCCAGCACAAAAGCGCAAGTTGCGAGTACCATCCATGAGTTGGCAAGCACAGTAACCACAAGGACAATTATACCGAGTGCTACAAGTGATCCAATGCTGCCACCCTTGTTGCCACCGAGTGGTATGTAGAGATAATCGCGAAGCCAGTTGGACAATGACATATGCCATCTTCTCCAGAATTCAGAAACGTTGACAGCTTTATAAGGCGAATCGAAATTTTTAGTAAGATGGAAACCCATAAGCAAAGCCACACCAATAGCCATATCCGTGTACCCCGAAAAGTCAGCGTATACCTGAAGGCTATATCCATAGATGGCCATCAGGTTTTCGAAACCAGTGTATGCATCCGGCTTCACAAAAACACGATCAATGAAATTGACAGCGATATAATCTGCGAGCAATATTTTTTTGACAAGGCCATTTAGAATCCAGAAAACCGCAAGACCCCATTCATGACGCAACAACTGATATGGCTTGTAAAGTTGCGGAATAAAGTCAGTTGACCGCACGATAGGACCTGCAACGAGTTGGGGAAAAAAGGTGACGAAGAAGGCAAAATCTGTGAACTTTTTCACCGGTTTCAATACACCACGATAAACCTCCACGGTGTAACTGATACTTTGAAAAGTGAAGAACGAAATTCCGATTGGCAAAATGATTTTACCCACTTCGAAGTGGGTACCGAAAAACCCATTGCTCCAATGCGCAAACCAATTAAACACTTCGCCATGCGTGCCCATTGCAGCATTGTAAATGTCAGTAAAGAAGTAGGCGTACTTAAAGTAAAAGAGTACACCAAGATTCATCACAACACTAACAGCAAGCCATGTTTTTCTTTTCCGTTGATCGCGCGTTCGATAAATCTGTTTACCTACAAAAAAATCCCATACTGCCGTGAACAGCAGGAGCAGAAAAAAAATGCCCGTTGTTTTGTAATAAAAAAATATGCTAGCCAGAAAAAGAAAAGCATGTCGGAGGCCGCGCTTTTTGTAAATCATAGCATCAGCCCCGAGGACTATTGCGAAGAATATCCAAAAGTTGATTTCAGTAAAAATGAAAGGGTTCTTCGGATCGAAGACCAAAAACTTGATGATATGTGGCAAAATATCCTGAGGAAAACTCATGTTTTACGCGCTACAAGGGCATAACCAAGAGGGTAAGAGTACTTCGTTTTTTCATTCTTGTTTTTATACCAAGAAGTTTTTTTCACCACAGATGCCAACAATCGGAAAAGGCGATTCGACAATTTACCGGTCATTCCTTTGTTGAGGGTATCAAGCAATACGTCAGCATATCCGCCATACGAAACAAGATATTCAACTTCCAGTCCTGCCCTTTCGCACCATCGTCTTAAGGCGAACTCTGTTGGATGGACAAATTCAACGGGGTATTCTGACATCCAATAAACAAAAGGTGTTGTCAGGACAATTACTCCTTGAGGTTTCAGATGCTCAGCTAATTTTTTCATGAGTGCTTCGGTATCCTGAATGTGAGCCACAACATCGCTCAGCAAGATCGAATCAAAATTTTGTTCTTTAAGTTGAAAATCCGAATTCAAATCGATTTGTTCGTCAAGCAAATTCAAGACATCCGGATTATTGCTGTAGTCAACGCAATAATGCTGATGAACATTTTTACTTAACATTTCAAAGTAAGGCACCTTTCCGCAACCGCAGTCGAGCATTTTGCCAGAACAATACTTATTAAATAAAGTGTAATATTCTTTGATTTGTAGCGAAGCCACGTGCAATGATCCAGGATATACAGCAGACAAGTTGGGAACATAATTGCCCTTCTTCAGGATGAATGATGTCGGCTTCCAAGAATCGCTGTTCCTCATATCATCGATTTTTGAATGAAGTGTAAATTTTCGGTCAATGATAAATCATTGTACACGCCCACTCGCTTTGGCACGTCAACTTTTGTCGATAACACGTTTGCTGCATTTACTCCTGCAATCAAAGAATATCCTGCCTGACGAGCCATTTTCAGAGAAGCATCAGAATATGCGCCGAATGGAAATGCAAAAGCATTCACAGTTTTTCCGGTAACCTGCTCTAGATATTTTTTGCTTTCAATTAACTCGAACATTAATTCATCATCCGACAACAAAGTCATGTTGCGGTGAGTCACACCATGACTTCCTATTTCAATACCTTTTTGACCGGCAAGAATCTTAATCTCTTCGCCCTTCATGATACGCCAGGCATCTTCGCGTTCTGTATCACTTAATACATCATAATTTGAAGATTGTCGCATAACCCTCATCCACTCATCAACCTTTGACTGAGACGAAATGGTCAACACTTCATCGAGTCGCTGTCCATTTTTGAGAGATCTAAATTGATTAAAAGATGATTTTCGAAAAATCTCTCCGTTGAATTCCACATCATGTTGAACAGAGCTCAGTATCAAACTGACCTCATCAGGCCAGATGCATGCCTCGCCATTGATCCATGTGGTGGTTGCAAAAAACGTTGCCGGCAGATTTAGCTTTTTCAGCACCGGTGCAGCATAACGCAAATTGTTGATCAGGCCGTCATCGAAAGTTATGGCAATTCTTCCACTACCTGGATTCTTGAGATCAGCAAGAGGAACTATCTCGTAGTTTTTGCTGATGTATTTCATCATGTTTTGAAAATAGTCAACACCGATATTCCTCAGGTTAATATCCTGTGAGGTTTCGCTCAGCACATTATGGAACATGAGAACAAGGTCCCGCTTCCGGTGTGAC
>Ga0075163_10000699_pt1 | contig 43917 bp, 32 predicted proteins | sample JI1023141ADNA_FD_71478 | JGI IMG/M metagenome (GOLD analysis project Ga0075163, IMG submission 71478) | Wastewater effluent complex algal communities from Wisconsin, to seasonally profile nutrient transformation and Carbon sequestration -... | ecosystem: Engineered > WWTP > Effluent > Algae...
GCTTCAGACGCTAAGATGACAAAAGCAGATGCTAAAAAAGCATTAGATGCATTTGTAAACTGTACTTCTAAAGCTTTGAAAAAAGGCGATAGAGTTGCTTTAGTAGGTTTCGGATCTTTCTCAGTTGCTAAAAGAGAAGCTCGTAAAGGACGTAACCCACAAACAGGTAAAGAAATTAAAATTGCAGCTAAAAAAGTTTGCAAATTTAAAGCTGGTTCTGAATTAGCTGAAATGGTGAACAAAGGAAAATAATTAATTCCTCACCGAACAAAATAAAAAAGCCTCGCAATCTGCGGGGTTTTTTTATTGTCTAAATGTAAACTAGTACATTTGGTTAATAACAATTTTTAAATGAAAAAAAATTTACTTTTTATACTTTTAATTGTGGCTTTGAATCCTGCCATTGCCCAATGGACGAAACTAAATGTTGGAACAACACAAAGCCTTAAATGCGTTGACTACTATTCGGCCGATACAATTTGGATTGGTGCGTTAAACAAAATCATTAAAAGCAATAATGGAGGTACTACCTGGGCTTCAATAAATGCAATATATGATAGTCTTGGTAACCCAATGCCAAGTGCAGAGATTCAGGACATTGAATTAATCAATTCGAATGAGGCTATTGCCGATGGGTATTTTAATTCGGGCAATAGCGAAATGATTCTTAAAACATTCAATGGAGCTTTAAATTGGAATAGAGTGTATTATCGCAATTCAAATTTGCAAGCAGCAGGGTTTCACGCTTTAGATAGATTAAATAATTCTGTTATTGCTGTAGGAAATAGCGGTCGATTGGCATTAAGCAGCAATAATGGAAATTCGTGGACCGCTACTACACTTGCTTCAATTGATGATTTAATTGATGTTAAATATGCCACTACTGATACAATTTATTCAGTTGGCTGGCATAATATTATTCAATCTGCAAATGCTGGTAACAGTTGGACTCCTTTGCCCGTTAGTCATGCATACCATAGCGTTAGTTGCGACAAAAATGTTGTGTATGCAATTGATAATCAAACAAACAGTACCATGCTTAAGTCCACAAATTATGGCGTTAATTATTCAGCTATTATATTGCCTTTTTCATCACCTAAGCAAGTGCATGCTATAAATAAAGATACGCTTATCGTTTCTGCAACAACAGGGATTTTTATATCAAAATCTGGTGGGAAATATTGGGAAAAATTTGTGCTAACAAATTACCAATCTGTTAATAGATTTGACTTTTTAAATGATACTACTGGAATTGGAGTAGGAGATGCTGGTTATGTGCTAAAAACAACCAGTCTTTTTAATGCTCCAAGTTTAGCTATTCCTAGATTTAAGATTGCCGGAAATCCAACCTATTGCATCGGTACTTCGGTTTCATTTACAAATTTAACCGATTCTTTACCTAATTACACATATCAATGGAAAGTAAACGGTTTGTTAGTCAGCACTCAATACAATTTTATTTTACCATTATCAATTGCAGGTCATGATACCATAAGTCTTACAGTAAACAATGGATATGGTTCTAGTATTCAACAAATAGTAATTCAAGCCATTGGTCCGTCTATAATTCCAATTTCTTCCAATTTGACAAGAGATTCTATCTGTCCTAGTAATTTTGTTGGGGTAAAAGTTGTTAACTCTATTTTAGGTGCAATTTATCGCCTCAGAAAGGGCTATACTGTTTTAAGTTCACAAACTGGTACTGGAGGAACGCTGGTTTTATATGTACCGACTGTAGTGCTTAACACGACTACTTATAATATAAAAGTAACCAAACAAGGAGTTTGTTCCACCGATTCTGGAGTTGTATACCATACTGTTTTTTTAAGAAACCCGATTGCTTATACTCCTCACTTATCCTGTGAGCCAACATTTAATTCGCCATACCCAAGTGGAATTACAAAGGTTGTTTTTGGGAGTATTAATAATTCATCGGGTATTTCTCAATACCATTCCTACATGGATTATTCCTGTTGCAAGAATACGGATGTAATAATGGAAAATACCTATCCAATAAGTATTACTGTTGATAGTTTAGTTATGTATCATGCCTGGGTGTGGATTGACTTTGATGGAGATGGTAATTTTACAGGCACAAAGGAATTAGTATATTCTCAATCTGGAGCCAATGCTGCGAAAACTTTTACTGGAAATATAAAAATTGACAGTACCTTTAAATTAAATTCAAGTTTACGAATGCGGGTTTCTGTAGACGCGAGTAGCAACTCAGTGGGTTCATCCTGCTATAGCAATTATTTTGGTGAAGTGGAAGATTACTCCATAACTATTCGAGCAGCCACTCATTCTCCGATTTCTAAATTTAATTTTGCTTTAACACCGGGATGCACCTACAAAGCTACTTTCACCGATTCTTCTTATAATGCCGATACCTATCATTGGAGCTTTGGAGATGGTACATTTGATTCAGTTCGCACACCGTCGCCTCATATTTATTCGGCACCGGGTACCTACTACGTGAGACTAGTTACCTGTAATCAATATGGTTGTGATACTTTGATTAGATTTATTTCAGCAGCTATACCACAATTACCAGTTCCTCGTACCTGTATTCCAGATTATCCTGGACAATGCAATTGCACTAATATTAGTGGAATTGATTTTGGAACAATTGATTATTGGCCAACAGCAGGTTTTACTTTACCGCAAGGAAAATATAAGGATCTAACCTGCATCTATCAAACCAAACTTATAGCCGATTCAACCTATTACATTTGGGTGTATGGTTCAAATTCTAATGGTGGAATAGTAACTTTTTGGATTGATTATAATGCCGATGGGTTATTTAGCACGAATGAAAGAATTGGATCCAATTATGGTATGAACGGCTCTAGTTTGTTTACTTCAATAACTATTCCGCATGCTCCATTATTTTTCACTCCTTTGCGTATGAGTGTATCTATTCACGGTTACATAATTAATACTGAATGCAGCAGTCTTTATACAGACGGATATACTCATGATTTTTCGGTAGTTTTTTATCCATCTTCTCCAATTTCTTTTAATTTAACCGCTAGCACTGCACTTTGTATAACCAACCCAACAATAACTTTTACAAATACCAACAAAAACAGTTCTTCAAGGATATGGGATTTCGGAGATGGAACTTCCGACACAAGTGCAACACCTACGCATACTTATGCATCTGTTGGAAATTATACTGTTAAATTGAGGGCCTGTAACTATGGCTATTGCGACAGTGTATATTATCTCGTTAAGGTTAAAAATTTGCCCTCCTCTCCAAGTATTTCAGAAAATTTTGGTACCCTAACTTCTACAGCTTATTTGGGGAATCAATGGTATTTGAATGGAAACGTAATCCCTGGAGCAACCAATCAGCACTACATTACATCTGCCAATGGAAATTATACGGTTACTTACACTGACAGTAGTGGCTGTACATCGCTACAAAGCACACCATATCTCATGCTTTCAACTAATGTAAAGGAGATGAATGAAAACAGTTTCAGTTTATACCCTAATCCTGCTAATGAGATAGTGTATTTTGATTGCAGAAGCGATTTGCCTAAAAATAGTTTCCTTACTATTTACGATATGTTCGGGCGTGTTAAGAAATTTTCTGAAATAAAATCCAAGCATCTTGAAATAGATGTTCATGCTTTACCTCCTGGATTATATGTGGTTGAGATTAAATACGGCCAGACTAACTTGCAACAGAAATTGCGAATTGAATAATTGTAAATAATTCATCTTTTCAAATAAAGAACTATATTATTTTTACGCCATATTTTAAATATGTATGAACAGCAAAGAAAAAAAAATTGCAGAGTTTAATCCCAACGATATTGGAAATTCAAACCATGGAATTTTTGGATTACCTTTTACAGTTGAAGAAGCTGAAATTGTGATTATACCTTTTCCATGGGAAGTTACAGTTAGTTACAAACCAGGAACAGCAGAAGGGCCGCTTAGTATTTTAGAAGCTTCTCGTCAAATAGATTTGTATGATCCTAAATTTAAAAATGCTTGGAAATTAGGAATTGCACTCGATGAATATTCAGAGGAATGGAAAGCCACCAGTGATGAGTGGCGTGAAAAAGCAGCACATTGTATTGAGGCAATGAGTGAAGGACATGACCCTAATGCAGACGATATAAAGTCAGTACAAAATGATTTAGAGGAAGTAACCAAAAAATTTAATGCTTGGGTAAAGGAGCGTACTTTGCATTATTTAAACAAGAATAAATTGGTTGTTGGGCTTGGTGGTGATCATAGCACACCGCTTGGTTTAATAGAAGCCCTTTCTGAAAAACACGAATCCTTTGCTGTTTTACAAATTGATGCGCATTGCGATTTGCGAAATGCCTATGAAGGTTTTGAGTTTTCACATGCATCAATTATGTATAATGTGTTGAAAAATAAAAAAGTTTCGAAGTTGGTTCAAGTGGGTATTCGCGATTATTGTGAAGAAGAAGTTAACTACATCGAACAATCGAAGGGAAGAGTAAAAACTTTTTTCGATCGCAATTTGAAACATGCTTTATATAACGGCAAAAGTACAAAGTCGATACATCAAGAAATAATTATTGAATTACCACAAAAAGTATTCTTGAGTTTTGATATCGATGGATTGGATCCCAAGTTATGTCCAAATACCGGAACCCCTGTTGCAGGAGGCTTGGAGTTTGAAGAAGTTTTGTTTTTAATTGAAACACTGGTTGATTCTGGACGACAATTAATAGGGTTTGACTTAAATGAAGTTGCTACCGGTGATTCAGATTGGGATGCAAACGTAGCAGGACGTTTGCTCTATAGAATTTGTAATTTGATGGCAAAGTCGAATGGAAAATTATCGTGAGAAAATAATTTTACTACATTTGTAAACATAATTAAAACATACATTTAACATGGGAAAAGGAGATAAAAGATCCAAAAAAGGTAAAATTGCAATTGGCTCCTATGGAGTAAAAAGAAGAAGTACCGGAACAAAAGTTGCGGTAGTAAATCCCGGAGCAAAAGCCGCTCCAGCTAAAGCTAAAAAGACGGTAGTAAAAAAGTCTGCTACTAAAAAAGCAGCCGCTCCGAAAAAGGAAACTGCTGCAAAAACGAAAGCAAGCAAAAAGAAAGACGAGTAAAATACTTAGAAATCCCTTCCTAATTTTGAAGGGATTTTTTTTGGAATGCTAGGAAGCAGGGTATTAATAAATTTCGTTTTCGAATAGCTTTCTTAAGTCAATAAATAATTCGAAATCTACTGTCGATTTATGTTTAGGTTCTCTTAAACACTGTACTATTAGCATTTTTGTACTTGCTAATCTTTTGGGCAAAATTAACCGTTTGCCAATTCCTTTCTCACTTCAATTCACAACAAAAGTTCAGATTAAAATTGCTTGATTTGTTAGTAATTTCTTAGATAAATTCATTTTGTTTTTAATTGAATAAATTAGGAAATAAACAACAATAAATCCTGATTTTTATTGTTAAGTTTGAATAAAACTTGATACAATGAAACCAATTTACACGTTTTTAATCTGCTTATTCTTAGCCATTTTTACATGTAAAGCACAGGATACTCTTTACAAAAAAAATGGAGAAATACTTCTTACTAAAATAATTGAAGTAAATACACAAACCATTAAATACACACAAGTAAATTCTGACTTACCGATTTATATACTTGATCGTTCGGAGGTAATAATGATTCGCTATAAAAATGGAAGTCGCGATGTATTTAATGCTGAGTCCCCGCAAGTAAATGAAGACTATGTTGCTAAAAAAATTAAAGAACCACGAAGTCGTTCAAAAAACTTTTTTGATATACAGAATAGCCCTATCACAATTGCTGGTAATCGGTATTCTATTTTCGATTTAAAGCTCAGCCCTCAATACGTTGATGCGATTGTGCTGAATAAAAACGACAAGCAGTTAAGCTTAATGATAAAAGCAGCTCAAGATACTAGACGTACTTCAAAACTACTGGGATTTGCTCCAATTCCATTAGGTGTTAGTTCCTATATTATGTTGATTGCTGGTTCATTGAATTCGGCCAACACTATAAATGGTGGTATTTCTACAAACTATTTAGCAGTATCAGGACTTTTGGCAGTTGCAGCTATTGGTACCGGAATAGCTTCAATTGTGCTCAATGCACAAAGTAAAGCAATGCGCAAAAAGACTGTCGAAAAATACAATCTTACCTATTTTGGTCATCCTTGATTAACATATCATGAAAAAAGTAGAAACGATTTTTAGTTAACTTTTTAGTACCATCTCAATTCATAGGTTGTTTGTAAATCTTCTATTCAATCTTGAATTTTTAACCCAATTGGGTCATATTAATCTACTCAGGTTTCTTGCAAACTGTACAATATTTTATTAGGCCTATTTTACCTATTTTTGGAACTTATATTTAGAAATGAGTATTTATAAATTACACAACCAGTTTACTATGAAACTAAAATTGAACTTCTTATTTTGTATTTCGATGTTGCTGTTTAGTTCGTTTGCAGTTTTAGGTCAAGATATTTTGATTAAGAAAAATGGAGATGAATTTCAGTGCAAAGTTCTTGAATTGGGTCCCGAAAAAATTACCTACTTGTATAAGAATGCTAACGACAGTGCAAGTTTCGATACGCTAAGGTTGTTGAAGTCGGAGGTTTTTATGATTCGTTATGCAAATGGAAGTAAGGATGTTTTTGAAACAGCAGCACCTGTATCAACACCTTCAGAATATGTACAAAGCTCAAGCGAATTGCAGGTTCCGGAAAGTGAGAAAATAGAAATTCATGGTAGACGCTTTTACTACCAAAATCGTCCAATCGGGAAGAATAGGGTAATGCGATTAATGCGTGCTGAAAAGAATAAGGATATTAATGCTTATATAGCTAAAAGTATAGCATGCTCAGTATTTTCACCCATATTAAAATTTGCTTCCATTCCAGCTGGTGTGGTTGGCTTTATTATTTTGGGTATTGGAACGAACGACAATGCTGCTTTTAACGAGACCGAACTAGATAAAGGCAGAGCTTTAGTTGCCGGATTTTTTTTAGCACAGGTAGGTGGATATACAGTTGAATATTTCCAGTACCGGAATCTGAAGAATGCCGTCAAACTTTACAATACCAAGCATCCTTAACCCATTCAAAAGTTAGTGAATACACACATTCCCGAAATAGAGAAGAAGCCTATTTCTGAAATTATTGAATTTCAAGAACAAGCACTTTCAAGCTTTTTACATTATTTAATTAAGCATTCCAAGTTTTACAAGGAACTTTTTAAGCAACACACTATTGATATTGCTTCAATAAAAAGCTTAAAAGACTTGCAACAAATTCCTACTACCGATAAAGAGGATTTGCAATTGCGAAGCAAAGATTTTTGCTGCGTAGGACCTGAAAAAATTATCGATTATATTACTACTTCAGGTACCTTAGGCAATCCTGTAACATTTGCTTTAAGTGAAAATGATTTGCAGCGTCTGGCTTATAATGAAAGTATTTCTCTTGCATGCACAGGAGGTAATGAGCATGAAATTTATCAATTGATGACTACCCTCGACCGCCGATTTATGGCTGGGTTGGCTTATTTTATGGGTGCTCGTAAGTTAGGAGCAGGGTGTGTTCGTGTTGGTTCCGGCATTCCAGAATTGCAATGGGATACTATTTTTCGAATAGCTCCAACAGCAATTATAACAGTACCTTCCTTTATTTTAAAATTACTTGATTACGCCGATCAACATAAAATTGAGTATAAAAATAGCAGTATTAAAAAGGCAATTTGCATTGGAGAACCTATACGTACCGCCAATTTTGAATTAAATGCACTTGGCAAGCGCATTGCCGAACGTTGGAACATTCAACTTTATTCTACTTATGCTTCTACAGAAATGGGTGCAGCATTTACAGAGTGTGAGCAGGGAAGAGGTGGGCACCATCATCCTGAATTGTTACTAGTTGAATTTTTAGACGAGGAAGGTAAACATGTAAAAGAAGGAGAAGCCGGCGAAATAACAGTTACTACTTTAGGTGTTGAAGCAATGCCATTGTTAAGATTTAGAACCGGAGATATTTGTAACTACGAAACATCTACTTGTTCATGTGGTAGAAATACCCTGCGAATTGGGCCAATTATAGGCCGTAAAAAACAAATGATTAAGTACAAAGGAACAAGCCTGTATCCATCTGCATTTTACGATATTTTAAATACCATGGAGCATGTTGAAAACTATGTAGTTGAAGCTTCTACCAATGAGATTGGAACAGATGAAATTTTGATTCGAATAGGTTGTCGCTACATACCCGAAAATTTCGAAGCTGAAATCAAGGATCATTTCAGGGCAAGGCTTCGCGTAAGTCCATCTATAGTATTGAGCTCTGTTGAAGAAATAAATAAATTACAATTTCACGATAATAGCCGAAAACCAATTGTTTTTATCGATAAGCGATAGATTAATTACATCCTCGGAATTCAGCCTTTATTTGTACCTTCGTTGCAGTTAAAATCACATGAAAAAGATTGCTTTATCTATCACGCTTTTCGTACTTAGTATTCATGCATTTGCTCAATCAATTAATGTTGAGGAAGCGAGGAGTATGTATGTGAAATCTGCCGAGAATAAAGACGTTTGTAAGAAGCTTTACGAAAAGCTGGCAAAAATTGACGAAGCAAATCAAAATCTATTGCTTGGATATAAAGGTGCAGTATTGGCTGAAATGGCAAGACATGAAAAGGATGCTCCTAAAAAATTGAAATTATTTAAAGAAGGAAAACGAAAATTGGAGCAAGCAATAATTAATGATTTAGAAAATGTTGAATTACGTTTTTTGCGTTTAAGCATACAATTGCATACACCCGATGTGCTTCACTACAACGCGCAAATTAAATCCGACAAGCAGTTTATTGAAAGTAATCTCGAGAAATTGAAGAATGAGAAACTTAAAAAGTCAATCGCTGAATACATAGCGAAAGTTAATCTCAACACCGAAAATTCTAGCCCTAAGTAACTATGCTTCAAAGAATATTTATCCTTTCCTTACTTCTATTGTTTTCTGCAAGACTGTTGCCTGCGCAAACTACTGAGGATTTAACTACATTTAATGCTAGGCGAAATACAATTGATTCGAAAGGAATGCCGGTTTTAGGTGCTTGGGGCTTGGCCAATGTAGTAGTTGGTGTAACCGGAACAATCACAACCTGCGCAGAAACTGATAAGTATTTTCATCAAATGAACCTATTTTGGGGAGGCATAAATTTGGCTTTAGCTACTGTTGGATATCTGGGTGCTAAAAAGGATAAAAAGAGTTATGATTTAGCTGCTACATTCAAGAAGCAACAATCTATTGAAAAAACTTTTTTATTCAATGCTGCACTCGATGCTGTTTATATTTCAGCAGGAGCCTATTTACTCGAAAAATCAAAAAATTCAACAAGTCGTAAGGAAATGTATAACGGTTATGGGCAGTCATTAATATTGCAAGGAGCATTTTTATTGGGTTTTGACGCTGTTATGTATAGGGTACATACCAAACATGCTAAGCTTAAACTAAGCCCCTTTCTCGAGCATATTAAATTAAGCAGTAATGGAATAGGGCTGTATTACCAGTTGTAAGTTTGAATTATTGCAAGTGAAATAAAACTGAATTGTACTATTTGCTCATTCAGCATTCATACCATACAGTTAAGCAACTTTTTTTAGCAATATAACGAACTATTAATTAGTATTGAATATTCATTCTTTTAAAAAGAAATCAAATGAAAACACTCATAACTTCATTGTTCGTATTTTTAATAGGTAATATTTGTGCCTTCTCGCAAACTACTCTGATAGCTAAAAGTAGTTCTTGGAAATATTTGTCAAATGGTAGCAACCAAGGAACTGCATGGCGAGCAACTACTTTTAATGACGCAAGTTGGAGTTCGGGTAATGCTGAGCTTGGTTATGGTGATGGTGGGGAAGCTACCATTTTAAGTTATGGTGCTAGTTCCAGCTCCAAATACATTACGTATTATTTCAGAAAATCATTTACAGTTACTAGTCCACTTCAATATTCATCCTTAGTGCTCAACTTAATGCGCGATGATGGGGCTGTAGTTTATTTAAATGGAACTGAGGTAGCGCGTTCAAATATGCCTTCAGGTACTATAACTTATACTACCCTTGCTTCAACAGCCGTGGGTGCATCGAACGAATCTACTTATTATCCATTTACAATTTCGGTTAACAATTTACTTGCCGGTACCAATGTACTTGCAGTTGAAATTCATCAAAATACAAAGACAAGTCCTGACCTTAGTTTTAATTGTAGTTTAACAGCCACCACCGCATCACCTTTGCCAGTTTTAACTCGTGGACCATACCTACAAAGTTTATCTCCATCAGGAGTATGTATTCGTTGGAGTACCAATATTGCTTGCAACAGCAAGGTGATGTACGGAACCAGTTTGGCTTATGGAGCGCTAAAGCAAGATGTAAATTTAGTTACCGATCATAGTATCACCTTAACCGGATTAAATGCAGCTACTAAATATAATTACAATATTGAAACTACTACTTATGTTATACAGGGTAATGCTAACAACTTTTTTAAAACAGCTCCACTTACAGGAACTGTAACTCCTGTGAGAATATGGGCTACCGGAGATTTTGGGACTGGAACAGCTGCTCAATTTGCAGTTAGAGATGCTTTTGCCGCATATACACTTAATTCACCTGCTAACTTATGGTTGTGGATGGGTGATAATGCCTATGCTGCCGGATATCAAAGCGAGTATCAAAGTAAAGTGTTTGATGTATATCCGGAGCAATTTAAAAATATACCGGTGTTTCCTTGTTTAGGAAACCATGATTATGCTAACGTTGGATACCAATCGACTTCGGCGTTAGGAACTAATTTTCCATATTTTTCAATTTTTACAGTGCCTACAGCTGCGCAATCAGGAGGCATTGCTTCAGGTACTGCGAAGTATTATTCTTACAATTATGCTAACATACATTTTATTGCGCTGGATAGTTATGGTGCTTTAAATACTTCTGGAAGTCCAATGTATACCTGGTTACAAAGCGATTTAGCTGCCAATACTCAAACTTGGACCATTGTTTATTTTCATCATCCACCTTATTCAAAAGGAACACACAACAGTGATAGTGAAACAGAGATGATTAACATGCGTCAAAATATTGTGCCATTGCTCGAAACATACCATGTTGATTTGGTGCTGAACGGCCACTCACATTCCAACGAACGAAGTTATTTAATAAAAGGTCATTATGGACTTGCTGCTAGTTTTACCAATGCTATGAAAATGAGTAGTTCACCAAATTCCTTTGTAAAATCATCGCCTTACAATGGTACGGTTTACGCGGTTTGTGGTACTTCAGGTCAAAATCCGGGTGGAACATCTGCAGGTTGGCCAATGCAGTGCATGAATTTTAACGACAATGCTACCAATGCTTCGTTAATAATTGACGTAAATGGTACCAACATGACTTGTAAATACCTTGGCTCAAATGGAGCAATTGTGGATCAATTTTCAATTACACGTGTTCTAAATGCAGCGCGACAAAGTGATGAAAACTTTAAAGTATATCAAAACAATGATCAGCTTGTAGTAAAAATTCCTGAAGTTAATGCAACTGCATTCCAAGTTAGTTTTTACAATTTAAGTGGGAAATTAATAAGTAGCTATGAAGTAGCAGACCTTGCTGAACAAGAGCAATTAACTATTCCCAAATCCAATTTACCAAATTGTAAGAGCGGTATTTATCTTGTTTCATTAACAGCGAATTCGCAGAGTTATACAAAAAAGATATTCATCAATTTTGAATAACTATTTTGTATTCCAACTAGGTTTAGAATGTATGACTTTCTTATAAATCGGACAATCTTCGGAATGTGCGCCTTTTAAGAATCCGCAGCTCATTAAAAATTCATTTACAATTTCTCCACCTGTAAAGCGAAATGTTTTTTTAAACAATTTCGTCCATTCTTCCTTAGTTTTTGGATGATGATGTTGTAACCACTTTTGAAATGAACCGAATTCCTTTTGCAATAGTAAGATGGTTTTAGCGTTCTCAATAGCAGCATTTACTTTTAATTTGTTGCGAATAATTCCAGCATCATTGAGCAATCGATCTATATCAACCTGCGTATAGGCTGCAACCTTCTTAATATTAAATTGGCTATAAGCCGCCCTAAAATTTTCTTGTTTTTTTAAGATAGTCGTCCAGCTAAGCCCTGCCTGATTAATTTCCAATATTAAACGACAAAATAATTCATCGTCTGAATGAATTGGAAAACCATATTCTTCATGATGGTACTTTCGGTGTACATTGGCTTCGTTTGCCGGTAAATTATTTACAAAATTGCAGTAAGGATTCGTAGACGCATTCGCCATGTGAAATTTATTTTTTCTCAAAAATAGAATTTTCTGCAGCTAATCCTAATCTACTTAATAAACAACACGAAGTATACAAACGTTTAAACCTAATGTAGGTATACAAATTTTGTTGAAACGATAAATTCATGCAACTTGCTGCATTAAATTACGATAACTATATGCCTAATAAAACACCTAAAAAATCAGCCGAACAATTATTTCTTGAAGGACCCAGATCGCGTTGGCAGGAACTTGTATTTACCTTGAAAGTATTTATTGAATTTGTAAAGGGGTTTCGAAAGTTTCATTTTTTAGGACCTTGTGTTACAGTATTTGGATCGGCTCGTTTTACTGAAAATCATGCGTATTACGAAATGACTCGCAAAGTCGGAAATGCCTTAGCACAAGTTGGTTTTACAGTGATGACAGGCGGTGGACCGGGATTAATGGAAGCAGCCAATAGGGGAGCTAAAGATGCACATGGAAAATCGGTTGGTTGTAACATCACACTTCCAACTGAACAACATGCCAATCCTTATTTGGATCAGTGGGTAACCATTGAGTATTTTTTTGTACGCAAAGTACTGTTGTCAAAATACTCCTATGCATTTGTTGTGATGCCCGGAGGCTTCGGTACACTTGACGAATTTTTTGAAGCAATAACATTGATTCAAACACATAAAGCAAGAAATTTTCCGGTGGTAATTATGGGCAAAGAATACCATAAAAATTTGATGGCACATTTTGATTTGATGGAAAGAGAACAAACAATTTCAGCTGCCGATAAGCAACTCTTTTTATTCACCGATAACGTTGAAGAAGCTATACGTCACATAGAAGTAAATGCGATTCAAAAATATAATTTACGTACCAAGAGAACCTATTTTCCATTTCGTGTTTTTGGCGAAAGTGGTATTAAAAACTAAGGCAATTTTAGCCAAACATGTTAATTTGGTTTGGTTTTTTATTGAATATTGGAAGGTAAAAACAACTTGTTAGCTTCTCACAATGTTATCTTGTTCGTAAGATGTATCTGATTACTTGGTATTTGTTGTTGTAAGATTTTGTTAAAAAAATGCATTAAATATATCGACTGTAAATACAGCTATCCATTTAAAATTGAAGCTTTGTTGGTGTGGTATAAATTCACAACGGATTTTTATTCGATTCTTTATAAAATGCCGCATAAAAAAGCTACTTTCGTCCTGCTTTTTAATTGTGTTAAATGCAGCTGAATAAATTGTCGTTGTTGGGTTTTAAGAATTATTCCGAAGCCGATTTTGTGTTTACCAAAAACATTAATTGTTTTGTAGGAAATAATGGTGAGGGCAAAACAAATTTGTTAGATGCCATTCATTATCTAGCTTTTTGCAAAAGTTTTTTTAACCCCAACGATAGCCAAAATATTTTTCACGGTAATCCTTTTTTTGTAATTCAGGGAGAATTTTTATCCGATGATGCTACAAAGGAAGAGGTTTACTGTGGCTTTAAGCGAAATGAAAAAAAGCTATTCAAAAAAAATAAAAAGGAATACAGCCGATTGGCCGAACATATTGGGTATATCCCCTTGGTAATGGTTTCACCGGCCGATTCAGAATTAATAACTGAAGGTAGCGAAAGTCGCCGCAAATTCATGGATAGTGCGATTGCTCAATACAATAAAAAATACCTTGAGCAATTATTAGCTTACAACAAAGTTTTAGCACACCGAAATGCGCTTTTAAAAACCTTTGCCGAAGGTCGTTATTACGATAAAGAAACCATGGCGGTATGGGACGAGCAACTAATACCGCTGGGAATTTCCATACATAAGGAACGCACACTTTTTATAGATAAATTTATCCCGATATTTAATCACTTTTATCAATTAATTTCGGGAGGAAAGGAACTGGTAAGTATTGAATACAGTTCGCAATTAAGTGGTCAACAGTTTGATGCATTGCTTGAACAGGCAGTGAAAAAAGATTTGCAATTAAGTTACTCTTCGGTAGGAATTCATAAGGATGATTTGGTGTTTAAAATAGCTGATTTTGCTGTAAAGAAGTTTGGTTCACAAGGGCAGCAAAAATCTTTTTTAATTGCTTTAAAATTAGCCCAATTTGAATTTTTGAAAAACATAACTAAAAAAATGCCGTTGCTTTTGCTTGATGATATTTACGATAAACTGGATGAAAACCGTGTACAACAGCTAATGCAACTAGTAAGTTCGGATGGATTTGGACAATTATTTATAACCGATACGCACGACGACAGAATAGCACGCATATTTAAAAAAATCAAAACTGAATTTAAATTGTTTAAAATTAAAAATGGGAGCATCGAAAACTAATGGCTGCATCTAACGAACAATCGCTCAAAGAAGTAATCAATGAATTGCTTGCTGCATACCGTCTCGATGGTAAGTTACATGAAGTAAGACTCATAAACTCCTGGGAAAGTTTGATGGGAATATCAGTTGCTAAACATACCACCAAAATTTATATAGCCAAAAGGACACTTTTTGTTGAATTAAATTCAGCAGCCTTACGCCATGAATTGAGTTATGCAAAAACAAAACTCATCGAATTACTTAATAAAGAAGCCAATCATGATGTGATTTCTGAAATTGTATTTTTATAAACTGTTTAGTATGAAAAAAATTTCCTTCCTAATTTGTTGCTTGCTAAGTATACAGCATTTGTTTGCTGGGCAAGAAGATTCATTAATGATTCGCAGAATTTTTTCAGAAGCGTTAACCAAAGGTGAGTCCTATCAAAATCTACAAGTGCTTTGCTCAAGTATTGGCGGAAGGCTATCCGGATCTGAGAATGCAGCTAAAGCTGTTGAATATATTTCATCAGTAATGAAGCGATTAAATGCAGATTCAGTATACAAACAAGCTTGTATGGTGCCGCATTGGGTGCGTGGTGATGCTGCTGAAGCAAAAATTATTGCTAAAGATAAGGCTGTATCACTTCCTGTTTGCGCTTTAGGAGGAAGTATAGGAACAGGAGCAAAAGGACTTACTGCACAAATAGTTGAGGTGCATTCGTTTGATGAATTAAAGAAGTTGGGAAAGGAAAAAATCAAAGGAAAAATAGTGTTTTACAATCGCCCCATGGACCCAACTTTAATTAATACCATGCATGCCTATGGAGGAGCTGCAAAGCAACGCTATTCGGGAGCTATGGAAGCTGCGCCATATGGTGCAATTGCAGTTGTTGTTCGTTCCTTGTCGCTCAGCAAACAAGATATAGCGCATACAGGTGCTATGGGTTATGCCGATACCATTGCTAAAATTCCGGGTTGTGCCATTAGCACCAATGCAGCTGATTTATTAAGCGAATCATTGAAAAAAAATCCGGAGCTTAGTTTTTATTTGAGACTCAATTGTGAAAGCCTTCCGGAAGTTCAATCCTATAATGTGGTTGCAGAATTAAAAGGACAATCGGAACCTGAAAAAATAATAGTGTTCGGCGGACACCTTGATTCATGGGATACCGGACAAGGTGCGCACGATGATGGAGCAGGTGTAGTGCAATCCATTGAAGTTATACGCATCTTAAAAGCGCTCAACTATGTTCCAAAGAATACGATACGTGCGGTTGCATTTATGAACGAAGAAAATGGAAGGAGGGGAGGATTGAAATATTTAGAACTTGCCCAAAAAAACAAAGAGCAGCATATAGCTGCATTGGAAAGTGATGAAGGAGGATTTGCCCCACTAGGATTTTCAATGGATGCAAGTACAGAGGTTAGAAATCGTGTAAAATCGTGGCGCCCTTTGTTAGAACCTTACGGAATCTATAATTTTAATGAATCGGGAAGCGGTTCAGATATTGATCCGTTGGTAGATACAGGTGTTCCTGGCTTTTCATTGCTTCCTGAATCGCAACGCTATTTTGATTACCACCATTCACCTGAGGATTCTTTTGATAAGGTAAACAAACGCGAATTAGAATTGGGAGCAGCTGCAATGGCGGCATTTATCTATTTAATTGACCAAAAAGGATTGAAGTGATTTTCTTATTTCGCAACTCCTTTACCACCAGTTAATTTTTTGCTTGTTTCCGCTTGAGTCTAGTTCTATTGAAAAGATATGGATAATCATTAACAGAGTAAAATCCGCGAGAATCAGTAAAATCCGCCCAATCAGCGTTCCATTAAAAATTCAATTTACAAGAGATTTTTTTAAATCAAATTTATCTTTAAATACAGTAGCGTTGATGGATGTAATTTTTGGCCAACTACGTTTATTCAGCTATTTTTTTGTGATTTACTTTTAAGAACAATTCGGATAAATAATAATAGCTGATACAGATAATTCCACTTATAAAAAAAAGTAAAGCGTAATCTCGTAAACCATCTTCAAAGTAAAATTCTCCTAGCATCCAAACCGAATTAGCACATATCCAGCATACTACAGCAGCATTGTGTAGTCGTTCAACTTTTTCGGACCAATGCAAATACAAAATATAAATAGCCAGCAACAAGGTTGGAATTATTAGCAACAAGCCCATCGTTTTTGCATTACTGCACCAACACAAGTCTTTAAAAAGCCATAATACAATGTGAAAATTTTCAAGTGCTCTGTACCGAGGATACTTGTTTACTTGTTCTTGCATACGTTTCAGTTTTTAATTTAAGATGAAATTAATTCTATAAATAAAAAATCCCTCTGCTTTGTGGCAAAGGGATTTTACAGCAGTTTATTCCAGTTTAAATAGCCGCTATTTTTTCGCTCATATACTGACCAGAAGTAAGTTTATGATAAATTTTGCTGAATGCATCTATGGTGTATTTTACATCTTCAAGAGTGTGCACAGCAGTAGGAATGAGGCGTAAAATAATTACACCTTTAGGAACCACCGGATACACAACCATGGAACAAAAGATGTCGTAATTTTCGCGTAAGTCTAAAATCAAATTGGTTGATTCTGGAATGCTACCATTCATGTAAACCGGAGTTACCGGAGAATTGGTTGTACCTATGTTAAAACCGGCAGCTTTTAAACCGCTTTGCAAGGCATTGGTAATTTCCCACAGCTTATCTTTTAATTGTGGCTGAGTGCGCATTAATTCAATACGCTTTAGGGCTCCAACAACCAAAGGCATTGGTAATGCTTTAGCAAAAATTTGAGAACGCATGTTGTAACGCAAGTATTCAACCACTTGTTCATCACTCGAAATAAATCCACCGATTAAGGCAAATGATTTAGCAAACGTTCCAAAGTAAATATCAATACCATCTTGGCAACCTTGTGCTTGTCCGGTTCCACCACCTGTAGCTCCCATGGTACCTATTCCGTGTGCATCATCCACGAACAAACGGAATTTATATTTTTTCTTCAGTGCAACTATTTCTTTTAGTTTACCTTGATTTCCGCTCATTCCAAATACACCTTCGGTAATTACTAAAATTGCGCCTCCAGTATTCTCAACGAGTTTGGTAGCACGTTGCAATTGTTTTTCACAGCTTTCAATATCGTTGTGTGCAAATACATAGCGTTTGCCCATGTGTAGGCGAACACCGTCTAAAATACAAGCATGACTTTCAGCATCGTATACAATAACATCGTGGCGATCAACCAGGCAGTCGATTGCTGAAACCATTGCCTGATACCCAAAATTACAAAGTATGGTATCTTCTTTTTCAACAAAAGCTGATAATTCGGCTTCGAGTTGTTCGTGTTGATTTGAATTTCCACTCATCATGCGGGCACCCATTGGTAAGGCAAAACCATACTGAGAAGCAGCATCAGCATCAGCCTTTCGCACTTCGGGATGGTTGGCTAAACCAAGGTAATTATTCAAACTCCAGTTCAATCTTTTCTTGCCTCTAAAAACCATGTGAGGTCCAATTTCGCCTTCTAATTTAGGAAAGGTAAAATAGCCATGCGATTCTTTGGCGTGTTGACCAATAGGTCCGCGGTTTGCTCTAATTTTTTCAAATAAATCCACAGTATATCGTTTTAAGTTAATTACAAAATGATTGCGAAATTAATTCATTTTTTGGATAAATACCTCAGTTATTTTCTACAATAGATGGGAATCATTTGCACTCTTGCACCTGTGCTCCATATAGCACATAACACTTGTAAGTTTTTGAGTAAATTGAAAGCTTTTCATCTTTCGAAATAAAATATTGTTTATAAATATAGTTGCATGAATAAACATACTCGATTTAGTGATTTGAAAGATGCAGTTTTATTGCAAGCCTTTATTCACCCCTAATCCAAACAATGCAAAATCGTATTTAACCGGATCGTTTGCATCAAACAACTTTAAATTAGCAGTTAATTCAGCGCATGCTTTCCAGTCGTTTTGAGTACGCTGCAAGAGGTTTAATTTGCGAGCTATAGTGCCTGAATGTACATCTAAAGGGCAGGAAAGTACAGCTGCAGGAATTTTTTTCCACAAGCCAAAATCAACACCTTTTGTGTCTTTTCGAACCATCCAACGCAAAAACATATTGATGCGTTTGGCAGCTGAATTTTTCGCCGTGTCGGCAACATGTTTTTGTGTACGCTTGGGATGTTCCAATTCAAAAAAAGTGTTTCTAAAATGAGCAATGGCTTGTTTTAAATCACTGTCCTTTTTATTGTAGCCTTTTACGAACAAACTTTCCATATCCTTATTTTCTCGGTAAATATGCTGTAGGGCTAAGATGAAATAAATCAAATCTTCACCATTAAATGTGCGGTGTACAAAGTTTTTTAAGTTGGAATAGGAGGCTTGTGTTTCAGTAAAATTTAATACAAATTCATGCGGTGTATTGTTCATCAGCTGCATTATTCGCTTTGCATTTGTGAGTATACTGCTGCGATTTCCCCAAGCAATAGTAGCAGCTAAAAAACCGGCTATTTCTATGTCTTGTTTTTTACTAAAAAGGTGTGGAATAGATATTGGATCGCTAACAATAAAGTCCGGCTGATTGTACAACAAAAAACTTTCCTCAAGTAAATCGCGGGTTTCGGCAAAGGAAAGTATTTTAGAGTTCATTCAACAGGTTTAAAGTTAGCAAGAAAGAAGTGATTCCGCGATGTTGCAGATACTTATTTCATTTTATTTTTTTTGCCTCAGCTCTTAACTGTTTCGATGTTTTGCTGTTGCCATCGTGACTCCATCCCGGAGGATAAAAGAGGTATTTTAATTTTATTGTAAGGGGTAACTTTTTTTTCATATCTGCCACAATATTTTGCCACTCATGAAAAATAATTTTAACCGGATGGTAAGGTTGATCAAGCTTTTTAGTTAATCCAAATTGAATTGCTTCATCACGGTTATCCTCTTCGGCAAAAGTGCCAAACAATTTATCCCAAATAATAAAAACCATTCCCATGTTCTTATCCAGGTATTTAACATTACTGGCATGATGCACACGATGGTGTGAAGGAGTTGCCATAAACCATTCAAGAAAACCTAATTTATCAATATATTGTGTATGAATTAAAATGCCATATATCTGAGTAATCGAATACATTAGCATGATATCCTCACCTTTAAAACCCATTAAAGAAAGCGGAATAAAATAAATGAAGCGGTACAAAGGTTGAAAAACCGAAGAGCGAAAACCAGTTGTTAAATTAAAAAAATCGGATGAATGATGCGTAACATGAACTGCCCAAAAGAGGCGTGAAAAATGATCAACTCTGTGTTGGAAATAAAAGGCTATATCCAGAAATATCAACAATAGAAACCAATACCAAAAAGGCTGTTGCAGTTGAAAAAAATGAAAACGAAAAAAATACGTGAGCACAAACAGGCATGCAGCTCTTAAGAGTACATCAAGTACTAAATTTAAACTCATTAAATACACGTTTGTAAGTGTATCCTTTAGCGTGTAGAAATGCTTGTGGTGTAAGCTGCTCATCAGCATTTCAAGAGCAATGAGTACCAGGTATACCGGTGTGGTAATTAAAATTACTAGCGATTCTTTAAATTCCTCAAACATAATTTTAGCGGCGCAAAATTACTATTTTTAGCAAAAATTTCATGTATTCAACTCACAGTATTCATACTTTTCTTGAAAGTAACACACAGTCAGCTATAATTGATGTACGCAGTGAGGCTGAGTTTAATCAAGGACATATACCGGGAGCCAAATCAATTTCATTGCTTAACAATGAAGAGCGCGCAATTGTTGGCACCACTTATAAACAAGAAGGAAATCGCAAAGCAGTTGAAAAGGGGTTTGAACTGGTAGGTGCTAAATTCGCCACCTACATTGAACAAGCAAAGTCGTTGGCTGTGAACAATAAAATTCATGTGTATTGTTGGCGAGGTGGATTGCGTAGCAATATAATGGCCTGGTTATTTTCGACTGCGGGATTTGAAGTTGTACTTTTAAAAGGAGGTTATAAAGCCTTTAGAAATGAAGCAATTAAAGGAACTGCCGATAAGCGGAACTATTTAATTCTAGGAGGAAAAACCGGTTCCGGTAAAACTGAATTGTTAACTTATTTAAGGGCCAAAGGTGAGCAAGTTATTGATTTAGAACAATTGGCACATCATAAGGGTTCTGCTTTTGGGGGTATTGGTCAAGAAAGCCAAGTGAGCAATGAACAATTCGAAAACGATTTATTTATGCAGCTTCGGGCTTGTGATGCATCAAAAACTATTTGGCTCGAAAATGAAAGTAGAGTAATTGGTGGCAACAAAATTCCGGATGCATTGTATTTGCAAATGCGTCAAGCTAAAGTAATTGATCTAGTGCTTCCTATTGAATGTAGGATAGAAAGAATTTGTAAGGAATACGGAAATTTTTCGAAAGAATTGCTCGAAATGGCTACTAAGAAAATTGAAAAAAAATTAGGGAATTTAAGGATGCGGCAGGCATTGACATACCTGCACAACAATGAATTAGCGCTATGGGCAGAAGTTTTACTTGGCTATTACGACGATTTTTATTTGTATGGAATGAGTAAACGTGATACTTCGAGCATTTATACAGTCCAACTTAATAGCTGTATTAATGAGGAAACAGCAGAAATTATTCGAAACATACATACTAAAGAAATTGCTGTTGATGCAGTAAGGTAGCGAATTTGTAAATGGAAAAAATTAAATTAACTCAGTTTAGTAGGGCGGCAGGATGTGGCTGTAAAATAGCACCTTCGGTATTGGAGAGCATTTTGAAATGCAACGAAGATAGCGGCGAAATAAAAAATTTATTGGTGGGCAATCGAGAAAAGGATGATGCAGCAGTGTTGGATTTGGGCGATGGTACAGCAATTATAAGTACAACCGATTTTTTTATGCCGGTTGTTGATGATGCTGTTGATTTTGGGAGAATAGCCTCAGCAAATGCAATCAGCGATGTTTATGCAATGGGGGGCACACCCTTACTCGCAGTTGCAATTTTAGGATGGCCAATTGAAAAACTTGATGCAACAATTGCCGCGCAAGTATTGCAAGGAAGTCGTGAAATATGTGCAAAGGCAGGGATTCCATTAGCCGGTGGACATAGTGTTGATAGTATAGAACCAATTTTTGGCTTGGCTGTAACCGGACGAGTGAAAATTGCTCATCTCAAAAGAAATAGTACTGCAAAAAATGGCGATGTGTTATTTTTAACCAAAGCGATTGGTAGTGGAATTTTAGCAACTGCCCTAAAGCGAGGTATATTAAAGGAAAGCGACTATGCTGTTTTACTTGATACAATGAGTTCTTTGAATAGCATTGGTCAAGAATTAGCAAAGTTGGAAGGTGTGCATGCAATGACCGATATAACCGGTTTTGGATTACTTGGGCATTTAATTGAAATGTGCGAAGGAAGTGGAATCAGTGCGGAGCTTAATTTTAATGCTGTGCCGCTAATTAAAGAAAGTCAAGTTTATGCTAGCCAATTTTGTTTTCCTGACAATACAACGCGAAATTTTAATACTTACAAGAATAAAGTAAATGGGATGGAGGCGCTTGAATTTATTTCGCTTTGTGATCCGCAAACAAGTGGTGGATTATTGGTTGCTGTTGACCCTGATAAAGTTGATGCGTATTTTAATTTAATTAGAGAATTTGGTTTACCTGAAATAGCAATTAAACCGATAGGAAAAATGATTGCGAAACAAGAAAAATGTGTGTATGTGAAGAGTTAAAATAAGTTGTGAGGTACGCTCAAAGCAAATATAACCACCATGAAAATATAGAGCTTACGAATTTCCCTCACAACTATTTCTTAAAGTTTTTTTGTTTCAAAGAAACCTTAAGATTAAAACCAGAACTAAACCGAGAACCAAATTAATACCTGTACAAACGCTTAACTAATATTTTTTTCCGAACGGGAAATAAATTACTTTGAATAGATATTTATTGATAAGGTATCCATGCTTTGTTAGTTCACTACGATTTCTGTTTTAGTTTTTATTGTCTCAAAAATAAAATCGTCAACTAGTTAACTGCTTAAGAATAGAGAAAGAGGTGGTAGATAAATTTTACTAGGTAACTAGATTACCAACCTAAAATAATTTATTCAACAACTTAATTCTAGCCAGATTTAGGCGGAGTTGTTAAATGCAGTTCAATGAAATCAGGACTTGAAATCTAACCTATATTTTTATTCCGCTTTTTAAACTTTGATTCACTATTTTAGTTGCCTTAATTAGATGAATGAAACGAATAATTATTGCCTCATTATTTTTTGCTTCACTGGGAGTTAACACTTCATTTGCGCAGCAACAGCAAGAAAAAAATCCCGATAAGGAAAGACTCCCTCGATGGATTTTACTTATGGATGATACACTTGCCAATTATTTCGAAGCACAAAAATCATTTGAAGATTTTTGGAAAAATCGACCATTACCGATAGAAGAAGAAGAAATTATTGGACATAGCGAACAACCCGCAGCGCAGCGAAAATCAAGGCTTCTACAACTTTTTACAACCAAGCAAGAGCGACGAGCAGAAGAATCAGAACGCTTTGCATTTCAGTACAAACGATTTAAACATTGGGAAAGAGCCATGCTTCCTTATGTGCAAGATGATGGTAGTATTCTAACTCCAACACAACGATTAGAAATATGGAAGCATCAACGAAGCAATTAATTCTGAACTGTATGATCAAATTAAAACACCTATTTATACTTTGTTTCCTAACGTTTTCGGCAAATGCACAAATAACAGCTAATTGGCATGCAACAGGACCAATAGCTTTTCCGATAAATGTTTCCGGTCAAATAAATGGAATTGGCCGTGTGTGTCAACTCAAATTTCATCCTACGAATCCGTCTAAAGTTTATGCTGCAAGTGCTTCTGGTGGTTTATGGGTAAGCAACAACGGAGGACTGCTTTGGAAAAATAAAGGAACCGATTTTTTACCCGCTACGGCATGTGCTTCTGTATGTATTGATTTTACAAATGATTCAATACTCTACTTGGGAACAGGGGATCCAAATTACTACAATACTAATTATGGAATTTGGAAAAGTAGTGATGCAGGTGCTACATGGATTCCGGCGAATTCAGGAATAGGTAACCGCATGGCTGTTGAATTACTGATGAATCCTAACAATCATAACGAATTAATTGCAGCAACCGACGATGGCATTTGGAAAACTTATAATGGCGGACTAAACTGGTCGTTGAAAAAATCAGGAGGTGCATTTAAAGACATGAAATTTAAAGCATCAACAAATAGCGATACCGTTTTTGCAGTGACCAGTTCTCAATATTTTCGTTCGTTAAACATGGGCGAAACTTGGTCTTTAATTACGAATGGTGTATTGGTTCCCAATGGAAATGGTGAAGGTATGCGCATTGCAGTATCTCCAGCTAATCCCGATATTGTTTATATTGGCATGGTTGCCGATGGAGGTACAATTTTAAAATCGACTGATGCAGGAAGCAGTTTCACTACTGCTTACCACAATCCTGGACAAATGTTAGTTGGTTATACAGCTACAACTTCGGGACAAGGAAATTACAATTTTGGAATGACAGCCGATCCACTAAATGCCGATAAAGTGCTAGTAGTTGCGCATTGTGTTTGGCGCTCTAACGATGCAGCGCTCACATGGACCAAACTAACTGACTGGGCCATTGATTGCCACACAGATATGCACCAAATTATTTACAGTCCATACAATCCTAACAATTTACTGAATGCCAACGATGGTGGTGTTTTTGTGAGTCACGACGACGGCGATAATTGGGATCCTTTTAGTGATGGTTTAGAAGCTACCGAGTGTTATCATGCAGCACAAAGTCCAATGGTTACGAATAGTATAAGTATTGGAACGCAAGATAATGGTGAGTTATATTTTGACAATCAATGGAAAACAAATAGAGGAGGAGATTGGACCGATAGAATGGCCTATGATTATTTGATTCCGAACCGTGTATATTATTTTAGTGGAAACAGAAGAGTAGTGAATGGGAGCGATCAGCCTTGGGGAAATCCAATTTCGGGAAATGCGCGTGCCATGGTATTTAGTCCTTTGCAACCCAATGCTGCATTTGTAGCCTCCTCCAATGTTTATCGTACCTTAAATTTAAATGCTTTTACACCAAGTTGGACAGCGATTTTAGCTAATAATTCAAGCGTAAAAGCAATGGCTGTTTCACCAAATGATGCTAACGATTTATATGTTGTAACCAATAACATGCAACTAAAACATAGTGTAAATGCACTGGCTGCTACACCAACATTTACAACATTAACAGCTCCTTCAAGTACTGCGAATACAGCCAGTATAGCCATAAGCAAACTCAATTCAAATGTGGTATATTTAACTTGCGGAAGTAATGTGTATCGATCCATTAATCAAGGTAGCACCTGGGTTGCTATTAGTTCAGGTTTACCACCGGTGAATATTATTAAAATTTATTTGGATGAATATTCGCCCAATGAAGCTGCTTATGTATGCTCAGCTGCCGGTGTGTATTATAAAAACGATACCATGAGTTCCTGGATAAATTATTCTCAAGGCTTGCCAACGATTGCCGACATTCAGGATTTTATGCTGACACAAGATGGAGCAGGAAACAGCATTTTGCGTGTTGCTTATTATGGCAGAGGAGTTTGGGAAAGCGGCTTGTATCAACCTTATTTGGCACCTGTTGCACATTTTACGGCACTCGATACAATTATTTGTAGTGGTGATGGAGTGCAGTTTCAAAATTTATCAAGTACAAATGCGTTAAGTTATTCATGGACGTTTCAAGGAGGAACTCCTGCAAGTTCTAATCTGCCAAATCCACTCGTGCATTATTCTATCGCAGGTGATTATTCTGTAAGCCTTTGTGTATCGAATAATTTAGGAAGCGACACCACTGTTAAACAGTTGTATATTCATGTTGAAGGAAACAACCCGTTGCCTTTACAAGAAAATTTTTCGGGCGTTTTTCCTCCTTCGGGATGGAGAATTATTGATGCGTTTAATGATGGTATAAACTGGCAGCAATCGTTTATTACAGGAGGTTTTGGAACAAGCAATGAATGTTTGTATTTTGATAATTATAACATAGATGCTCAGGGACATCGCGATGCTGTGCGCACTCCAACTTTTAATCTTAGTAATTCAGCACACGCACAACTTAGTTTTGATGTAGCATATGCTATGAATACTGCACCATTTTATGATACATTGGTGGTGTATGTATCTTATAATTGTGATCAAAATAGAGATATTATTTATTTAAAAGATGCATCAACGCTGCAAACGGCACCTCCATCACCTAATGTTACCTTTGTTCCTACTGCAAGTCAATGGAGAAACGAACTCATCAGTTTAGATTCCTATATAGGTCAATCTAACCTCGCACTAATTTTTGAGAACCGCGGTTACGCTGGACAAGAATTGTATATCGATAACGTAAACCTTGTTGAGCCACTTGGATCAACATCAGGAATAAAGTACAACTCAATAAACGTATACCCTAATCCTAGCGAGTCGGATTTTACGTTAAGTTTCAGCGATTTTCAAAATCAAAAATTGCGGGTTGAAGTATATTCAAGTTCGGGAGTTCAGGTGCTTTCTAAATATACTTTTATAAGTAAGACAACAGAAAATTTACCTTTAGAAATGAATAAATTTGGCAAGGGAATTTATTTCTTACACATTAAAAACGAATCAGGAAAAACAGTATATCAACAGAAATTAACTCATTTATAAAAATGTAAATTGCTATTGGCAGAGTTATTGTGTTAGGTTAACGCTCAACAATTTTTACTATTTATTTACTCAATTAACAACAGTATTAATCAGATTTAAAAATCACAACAATGAAAAAATTATTCTTAGGGACTTTGCTAATAGGCGCTACATTGTCAGCATCAGCCCAAAAAATCGGTAACGTAATTAATCAGGCTACCAGTATATTAAACGGCAGTGGTGTAAGTTTAAGTAACGGTGATATTGTATCAGGACTAAAAGAAGCGCTTACATTAGGTGCAAAGAATTCATCATTAAAAGCTTCAGCATTTAATGGTTTTTACCAGAATCCACTTATCAAAATCCCTTTTCCAAAAGAAGCTAAAGTGATGGAAGATTTGTTGCTTCAAGCTGGTATGAAGAAACAAGTTGAGAATTTTACGCGTACATTAAATCGTGCAGCAGAAGATGCAGCAAAAGATGCAGCACCTATTTTTTTAGCAGCTATTACCAGCATGAATATTTCGGATGGCTTAAGTGTTTTAAAAGGTGGTGATAATGCTGCTACCGAATTTTTAAAAGGAAAGACTATAGAAGAATTGAAAGCGAAATTTAGTCCGGTTATTAAAAGCTCCTTAAAAAAAGTAAATATTACGAAGTACTGGAATCCTTTAATTACGAAGTACAATAAAATACCGATGGTGCAAAAAATGAATCCTAATTTGGATGATTATGTAACTACTAAAGCACTTGAAGGTTTATTCAAATTGGTAGCAGAAGAGGAACTGAAAATTAGAAAGGATCCTGGCGCTCGTGTTAGCGATTTACTGAAAAAAGTATTCGGTTAGAATTTAACTAATAGTTAATTCATCACCTTTCCATTGTAACGTATTTGCTTCACATGAAATGTGGTGTTTGGTTACACCTTTATCCTCTAAAAAATCAGCAGTTGTGCTAACCGGAATTTGTATAAAAACATTTTCAGCAAGATGCTCTACTCCGTTAATTAATACACGCCAGTAAAGCCGATTATCTTTACATTCAGTATTGTAGCGGAGTTTTATTGAATATTTTTTCATATAAAATTAGAAGGCTGTTGAACTAAAAAAAGCAACCCGTCATTTGAGCTATGACGGGTTGTCGTTTTTTGATTAATGGATAAGTTTATACTCCTGAAAATACATTCATTTCTATGTCTGGTTTCAAGCTAGGTTTAACAGTCATTACCGGAATTTTAGAATGATTTACAACTTGCTGCGCAAAGGTTCCCATCAACAATCCAGTTAACTCATCTTCCTGTTCAGTCATAATTACAATTAAATCGGCGTTTAGCGATTCGGCATGTTTTAAGGTAAGGTTAGCGATATTTTCGCCCTTCATAATTTCGGTAGTATGAGAAATACCGTGCTTGGTAATGTAATCTTCTACTTGTTTCAATTTAGCCATAAATTTTTTACGAATATCTCGGTAATCCAGCGTTAAAATACCGGCTATGTGAATTCGTGAATTATAGTGCTTTGCCAACTCAACGGCATATCTCACTTTTTGGCGACTTGCTGCCGAATTATCAATAGGCAATACGATGTCATTGAATCCAACTTTGGTTGAATGTACTTGTACCGACATCACCGGACATTGTGCTTCGGTAACCACTCTGAAGGCATTGCTGCCCATAAAAAACTCTTCAAATCCGGATACTCCATGCGTTCCTAAAATAATAATATCGGCTTGAGTTTCGTTAGCGGCTTCAACAATTTTTTTGGCGATTTTTCCTGCTTTCATTAATATGGTAACACTACCACCGGTTTGATGTTTCACACCTTCAGCCAATTCAGAAAGTCGTTCACGAATCATGCGGTCATCAGAAACATCTTCACCTATTTTACGAATATCAATTTTGAACGAAAATTTTTCAACAACGTGAATCAATATTATATCCGCTATAAAAAGTTTAGCCATAAAAGTGGCATGGTCGAGAGCTAGCAATGCTGTCTCAGAAAAATCAACCGGAATCAAAATTCTTTTTACACTGAAAGTTTCCATAAAGCTTAAGTTTTAATTAATAGTTCAATTTTGATTTACTAGTGGTACGATGCTAAACATGGGTATTTCGATACTGTTTAAAATGCTTTGTGTTGAGTTGCCTAGGTTTGTTGAACTACCTATTTCATGTCGCGTAATGAGCATAATCATTTCACTTTTTACACGTTGTGCATAGTCGGCAACAATTTCAGCTACACTTTCGTGACCTTTAATCATGCGTATTATCTCGGCATTGCAAACAATGTTATTTAGTTCTATTTCTTTTACTATACCTGCTAATTGATGTGTAGCAGTATTAACTTGGTGTTCGTCGCAAACCGGTAATACTGATATAAGATTTACAACTGCTCCTTTCCAAGATTTTGCCAATTCAATAGCTTTAGCAATGATTTGTGAAACGGATTTTGATAAATCAATGGGTAGGATAATTGATTTAAACTCGCCAGTATACGGTTTGTTTTTTACTGTTACAACTTGACACGGCGCTCGTTTTATTACCTCCATAGCAGTGCTTCCTATTTGCTTGTTGGGCTGGTTGTGTATAGCATTAAAACCCATTACAATCATATCGTATGCTTGTTTTTTTTGAGTTTCAATAATTTGATCCACAATGGCTCCAAATTCGATTTTACAAGAAACGATTTTTTTTGAAATAGCAAGTTCTTCTTCAACGATTAAATTTAATTTATCATCGATTTTTTGAAAGAGCGCATCCGCATCAAGTACTTCAAATGTTTTACAAGCCTCCTCAACATCTTCAACTATGTGGAGTAGAGTAATGGCGGCATTATACAACTCAGCAATGCGGCACGATTGAGAAAAAGCAGCAAGTGATTGAGCTGTAAAATCAGTAGGAACAAGTATCTGAAATTTTGACGAAGTCATTTATTTTAGATAGTTTTGAAGTATGGCAAATGTAATGTAAAAAACGACAACAATGAGCAAAATTCCTGAATCAGAATTAATAATCAATCCCGATGGAAGTATTTTTCATCTGCACTTACACCCTGAAGATATTGGCTCTACCATATTGTTGGTAGGTGATCAGGGAAGGGTAGAAATGGTTTCAAACTATTTCGATAAAATTGAAGTGAAAAAGCAAAATCGTGAATTTGTAACACATACAGGTAGCTACAATGGAAAACGCATTAGCGCGATTAGCACAGGTATTGGAACCGATAATTTAGATATCGTTGTAAATGAATTGGATGCATTGGTAAATATTGATTTAAAGCAACGTGAAATTAAATCGGTAACAAGCAGCTTGCAATTGGTGCGTATTGGTACATCAGGTGCCTTACAAGCGCATATTCCGGTTGATAGCTATGTGCTTTCGGAGTATGGTTTAGGTATGGATGGATTGCTCAACTTTTATGATGCCAGTGCTTACTATGAAACTGAAATTAGCAATGAATTTATTCGTCAAACCGGATGGTCGGCCCCATTAAATACACCTTATTTAATTAAAGGTTCGGAACTGTTATTTGGTAAATTAAAGAAGGATTGTGAAACAGGAATAACTGCCACTGCCTGTGGTTTTTATGGCCCACAAGGTCGACAATTACGTTTAAAACCTGCTGTTGAAGGACTGAATGAAAAACTTACAGCTTTTGATTACAAGGGGTTAAAAGTCACTAATTTTGAAATGGAAACCTCTGCTTTATTTGGTTTATCAAAGAGTTTAGGCCATGAAGCAGCTACTGTTTGTGCTATTATAGCCAATAGAATACAAAAGCAATTTAGCAAAGACTACAAAAAAACGGTTAATAAACTTATTGAAAAAACCTTAAATGACTTAACAATTTGAGTTCATATAATGTATAGTTTAGTGCAAACTTGTAGTTGGAAAAGGTATGACAAAAAACGAATTAAGTGCACTCATAAGTTTACTGGATGATCCTGATGAAAAAATATTTCAGGAAATAAGAGAAAAAATTAAATCAATTGGAAGTGAAGTTATTCCATTGCTTGAGAATGCCTGGGAAACATCATTTGACTCCTTGCTACAAAACAGAGTTGAGAATTTAATTCATACCATACAATTTGAAAGTATCAATCAAGATTTAAGCATTTGGGCTCAAGCGGGAGGTCATGATTTACTGAGCGGAGTTCTCCTTATTGCACGATATCAGTATCCCGATTTAAACGAAAAAAAAGTACGGGCACACATTGATCAAATGCGCAACGATGTTTGGCTGGAACTAAATGCCAATTTAACGGCACTCGAAAAGGTGCGCGTAATTAATCATATTTTGTTTGATGTTCATGGTTTTAGTGGTAATACTCAAAATTTTCATGCACCTCAAAATTCGTACATCAACAATGTACTCGAAAGTAAAAAGGGCAATCCATTATCGCTTTCAATTTTGTATACCATCATTGCTCAAGGTTTAAATATTCCCATTTTTGGTGTGAATTTGCCCGAGCATTTTATTTTAGCGTATGTTGAAGAAAGTACTCACTTGCCAATATTGGCAGGCAATCCAAGCCCGAAAGTAATTTTTTACATCAATCCTTTTAGTAAAGGTTCTGCATTTAGTTATAAGGAAATAGATTCATTTTTAAAGCAATTAAAATTGGATCCCGATAAAATGTATTACGAACCATGCTCCAATATTGATATGATTTCGCGCTTGATTCGTAACCTAATTTTTTCGTTTGAAAAGTTGGGATATCCTGATAAGTCAAAAGAGATGCAACTCTTGTTGAATTGTGTGAGCCGTTAACTCAGAATCTTTTTTACAGTAAGAAAGATGAGTTGGATGTCTTTCCAAAAATTTTTTTCTGCTATGTATTTCAAATTTAATTCTAGTTTGGCAGGAAAAACAGTTTCTATGTAAAACTTTTCTGGATCAGCTGCTTGTTTTAGCAATTCACTTTCATTTGAATAAGCAATGGAGGCATAATCGGTAATACCCGGTCTAACACTTAGTACTTGCATTTGTTGGTTGGTATATAAATTCACATAACGGCGAACTTCAGGACGAGGACCAACAAAACTCATATCACCTTTTAATACATTCAAAAGCTGGGGCAATTCATCCAATTTATACTTGCGTAAAAAATATCCAACACGAGTAATCCGTGAATCTTTAGCTCCAACAGTTAACAGTCCTTTTTTTTCAGCACCTTGATGCATGGTTCTAAACTTATAGATATAAAAATCATGATTGTTTCTTCCCACTCGTTGTTGCCTATAAAAAACTCCGCCTTTCGAATCAAGCAGAATTAGTATTGCAAGTAACACATAAACAGGAGAAAGTATTAGTAGTCCAACAGTAGATAAAATAAAATCAAAAGCACGTTTAAGCATAGTATAGTTGAATAAATGCGTGAATTGATTTAACTAACTGTAAACAAGGTAGAATTTTTAAAAACCATTAAGCTTTAATTACTTTTTCAACTGCACTAATAACTGCTGTAAGAACTTGGTTTAATTGTTCGTCGGTTAAATTATAAAATACCGGTAGGGTTATTTCGTTTGCAAAATGTGCGTAAGCATTTGGGTAATTGCTAATGTTGTATCCTTGATTTTTGTAGAAACTCAGCATTGGAAGTGGAATAAAATGCACATTAACTGAAACATCTTGATCGAAAATAAGCTGCATAATTGCATCGCGTTGTATCTCGGTAATACCGTTTATTCGCAAGGGATATAAGTGATAACACGATTCGGTTTGTTCACTTTGAACTTGGTGAACCGGAAGGTTTGCCCAAGAATAATTTTTTAATTTTTGATTGTAAACATCTACTATATGCTTTCGTTTTACTAATGTATCTGAATCATAGCGAGCTATTTCAACTAAACCAATTGCAGCGCACATATCGGTCATGTTGCATTTATATCCGGCTTCAATAATATCGTATTTCCAATTTCCTTTTTGCATTTTAGCTAATGCATCTTTGTTTTGTCCATGTAAGGAACTAATGCATAACTGTTGGTAAATAGCCTCGTTGTCAAAGGGAGCAGGTAAATTAAGTGCCACAGCACCACCTTCTGCGGTAGTTAAATTTTTTACTGCATGAAATGAAAAAACAGATACATCGGTTAGGCTACCCGATTTTTTTCCTTTGGATACAGCACCAACCGAGTGGGCAGCATCGGCTAAAACCAAAATTCGTCCTAGCGTTTTTTGTGCATCGGAGTTGGGAGCAAATTTAGTTTTAACATCAGCTCTATTTACAAGTGCATTTATTGCGTCAAAATCACAAGGCATTCCTGCAAAATCAACCGGCATAATTACTTTAGTTTTAGTAGTAATAGCCTTTTCGATAGCTGCAACAGAAATTAAAAAATTATTTTCGTTTGTATCCACAAAAACCGGACGAGCACCTGTATGCATTACAACATTGGCAGTAGCTGAATAGGTATAGGCAGGTAAAATTACTTCATCGCCTTCACCAACCCCAAACCAACGCAACATAATTTCTAAACCAGCAGTAGCCGAGTTGAGACAAATAGTTGATTTATTTCCACAATACCGAGTAAGTTCCTTTTCAAATAATTTTGTTTTTGGTCCGGTGGTAATCCAGCCCGACAATAAGGTTTCAGTAACAGCGTCAATTATTTTTTGATCAATGCGTGGAGGCGAAAATGGGATCATAGAGTATAGCTTAATTAGTCAGCAAATTTAAGAGGATTTTTATGGATAAAAAGCTTGTTTGAAAATAGATTTTCAACTTGTGAATATTACATTTTCCTGAAAAATAAAAGCGAATTAAAGAAGGCAAAAATAAAAACACCGGCTTCCGATTCGAGCATCGATTCGGTTAGGAAATTCAATACAACCAACAATATAAAGGAAACATACACATAATTTTTGCTTTTCAGAGCAACACTCGCTGGTGCAATTATACTTAGCAAGAATAAAACAAAACCGAAATATCCTAAGGCAACACCGGTTTGTAAAAATTGATTGTGTGCATTTAAGCGGTGCTCCAGTGCACCAGTATATCCATTTAATTTATAGTGTTTAAATAGTTCATCTTTCACATCGCCGGTGCCGGTACCCACCATTCCGTTTTCAAGGAATGCGGCTGTGGCTGCTTGCCAAACTAAAATTCTAACGGCATTGCTTTCAGCATCTGTTTTATCGATGCTGTTGGCATTCAGAACAACGCGTGCATTTTGAATACGTTGATTTAGTTCGGGAACTGTATAAATAATTGATGCAGATGCAGCTATAAATAAGAGCAAAAATACTATTCCGGTAAAGTAGTTTTTCGAATGAAGTATTCGGTAAATTCCAACTCCTATAAATATTAGTAAGCAGCTGATTAATGCCAGTTTAGAAGATAATAGCAGAATGATGAGTGAAAAAAACAATAGTAAAGTGATTCGAACTAAGCTTGAACTTATTCCCAAATTAGGTGCATCCAATAAAATGAAAATTAACGCTAAGTTGATCATCATTCCAAAATAGGAAGGATGCAAGAAAACAGAGAAATCTACATAGTAGAAATAATTTAAATGCTCATATAAGTAATAGAAAGTGGCTCTTCCTAATAAGCTAACAGAGGCAATTACAACACCGGCTAAAAAGAATTGCTGAATTTTTTTTGTTTCCTGTTGTTCGAATTGGGAGAAGTTTAAAAGCAAAGGAAAAAGCAACATGCTCAGTTTGGTTTGTAAATCGGCCCAACCATAGCTTTTATTTTCGGAGTAAAGCATACCAATCAAATACAGTATGTAAAGTGAACAAAACAACAATACCCGTTTTTTGTTTGGAATGTTAGAATATCGGGCATGAAAATTCCCTTCGAGTAAACTGTTCAATACCATTAAAACAACAAAGATTGGCAGTGCAAATTTGAAGGAAAGAAAAAATGCAAAAGCGCAACAGAGATAAAGCTGTACTTTAGTGTGTAACAGTTGGTTTAGCATGAAGGTTTTCGTTTAAAAACGCCCAAAAATTTGCTGCTATTTTATCTCGGGTAAATTTTTCTTTTACGTAAATATATCCATTATTACCAAACTCTAGCAGTTGGTTTTTATTTTCAAGACAATAGGTAATTTTTTGAGCAAGATCGTTTTCATTCTCGGGTTCAAAAGCCCAACCGCATTTTCCTTCATCAATAAATAATTCTTTAGCCTCTCCTTCAACACCTAATAAAATGGGCTTTTTCATTGCAAGGTTTTCGAAAATTTTTGAAGGAATCGCACCTTTAAAAAGGTCTAATTTTTTTAACGGAATAATCGAAATATCAATCGCAGATACAACTGCGGGCATTTCAGATTTCACAATAGCCGGATAAAAAAACACATTGCTGAGATGTAATTCATTTGCCATGGCTTCAAGCTTTTCCTTTTCGGGGCCACTTCCTAGCAAAATAAATTTTAACTGCTTAGTGGATTGTAGCAATTTTGCCGCTTTTAGTATCACTTCTAAGCCTTGTGCATGACCAATAATTCCTGCGTAAAGCATAATGAAATCACTTTCTAGAAATTGGTTTTGTGTTCTCCAATTGCTTGTATTATTTTCAAAATTATACAGACTCAAATCAACTCCATTGGGAAGCCAGGTAATTGTTTTAGAGGGAAATCGATGTTGAATATTTTTAACTATTCCTTGAGTTTGCCCGCTTATTAAAAATGATTTACGGTAAAGAAATTCTTCAAGTAATGTAGCTGATTTTAAAAATGTGCGGTTTGTTACAAGTCCTAATTTATCAGCACTTTCGGGCCATAAGTCAGAAACATTAAAGAGCATTTTTGAACCTTTTAATCTACTTAATAAATAAGCTGTAATTCCTAAAAAGAGAGGAGGGCTTTCACAAAGTAGTAGGTCGTGTTTCTTGAGTTTAAATAATCCTATCCAAAAGGAGCTAAAAACAAACGAAAAATAATTGAGTAAGCGCAATGGAATTGACTTGCTTTTAGATACAAAAATCCAAGCTCGATGGATGGCAAGATTTTCAATTTTTTCGTGCAGGTAAACTTTTGATTTGTAAGCCGGTAAAACCTGCATTTGGGGGTAATTGGGCATTGCAGTAAGCACAGTAATTTCGGCACCCATTTTTTGAAGGCGAACAGCCAATTCAAACAAACGGTTTTGCGGAGCTCCAACTTCGGGTGGAAAATACTGGCTAAGAATTACAATTTTCATTTAGCTAAATCACAAAATACAAATAAGAGAAAAATAGCTCATATATTAAATTTTACCATTCAGAATTAAAATTGATGTATTCAGAAATGAATTGAGTTTTATGTGACAATTGTCATAATTGGAAAGTTTATTCTAAGCTACTTTCGTTGAAAATTATAACCAACCATAGTTCCATTGAAAATAAATAGGTTACAGCTAAATAAAATGAATATAGTCCTGGCTTTTAGGGCTTGTTTAATTTTAGTTAGTCTATTAACTTTTACTTCTGTAATTAATGCTAAATCCACTTTAGTAAGTGATTCAATTACAGACTTAGCCACAGTAAATTTTACAACTACTGAGAAGGATGTTTTTCAATCGTCTTCCCAATTTATTGAAAATATTGGGCAATATGGTGATGGATCATTTTATTCTCCTCAATTGGGTGCAGTTGAATATGGTTTTGAAGGTTTTGACATGCCTGTTTTATTTACTAAAAAAGGGATAGTGTTTTTACAAAGAAAAATTGTTGGACCAACTGAAGAAGAGCGAGAAGAAGCTGAGAGAGCCTTAAAAAAAAGTGGAAAGAAATTAAGTAAAGAAGACGAGCTAGAACATTCAAAATCAATAGATAAAACTATTGTAATGCAATGGATAGGAGCTAATGAACAGGTTCAAATTCAAGCACAGGAGATCGAGCAAGGCTATCACACTTATGGATTTTTAGCAAGCAGAGCAAATGGATATAAAGCTATACGCTATATTAATTTATATGATGGTATAGATGTAGAAGTTCGAATTAATAAAACCCAAGTTAACGGATTTGAATACAGAGTTTTTGCGAAACCCGGTGCTGACTTGAGTGTTATTAGAATGAATTACTCTGGAGATTTAACTAAAATTAAAATTAACCTTGCTAGACAATTAATAGTAACTTCTCAAATTGATAAAATTAAAGCTAGTGCACCAATAGCTTACTATTCGAACAACTTTAATAACTCAAATTCAGTTCAAGAGAAAGTTGAAATTGCTTATGCTCTACAGAATAATACGGTTAGCTTTAAATTTCCTCAAGGTTACGATACTACCAAACCTGTTGTGATTGATCCATTTATTACTTCAACAGCGAATTTAACCGGTGCAAATACAGGGAAAGCTAAGGATATTGATTTTGATTATGCAGGGAATGCATACGTTACAGGTGGGGGAGATGGAACAGTTTACAAACTCGCAAAATTTGATGCTAGTGGAACATTGCAATGGACCTTTAATGGATCGATGACGCTACCAACCTGGAGTTTTGGAACATATTACGGTGGATGGGTGGTTGATAAAACATCAGGAAATATTTATTTGGGTCAGGGATTTGCACCCAGTGGTGGATTTCGAATTATTAGAATTAGTACCACTGGTTTGTATGATAACTATATTACAACTGCCAATCCAAGTTTTCTTGAGAATTGGAAAATGTATTGGAATTGCAATTTAGGCTCTGCTCAATTACTTATTGCAGGTGGGGGTACAAATTCCAATATTAACATGGGTATTTGTTCACCCCCTTCAACAGTAATTAGTTCCAACAATGTTACCGGAATTCCCTATTCAGGAGGAACCGGTTGGGCTCAAGACATGGTGGATATTATTATTGATCCTTTAACTAATGACATGTACACAATATATGGTTCATTAATAGGAACAACATCGCTCACTAATAAAATTTATAAAAATACTGCTCCATACAGTGGCGCTTCAGTTGCATGGAACATTCCTTCAGGTTATTCAACGGTTCAGGAAATAGCTAATCGTCCTTATTTAGCAGGTCCGCAAATAGATAACTCCGGAAACTTATTGGCTGTAAATTCCTCTTACTTTTATTATTGGGATGGAAAAAACCTGAAAGCATTTAACAAAGCAAGTGGTGTAACTGTAGGTACCCCAATTACTTTAGCTGCGAATACAGCTTTAATGAGCGGAGGTATTGTTGCTGATGAGTGCAATAATGTTTTTATCGGTTCAATCAATGGCTTGATTAAAGTTTATAAGTTTAATGGAGTTTTGTTTGATGATGCTGCAGCACCAGACATCTCAATACCTGGCTATGCAACTGCTTCCGTATATGACTTGGCTTTTTACGAATCACAGAAATTACTTTTTGCAAGTGGAAATGGATTTGTAGCATCCATTGATGTTTCAAGTTATAGCTGTAATAATGTTACTTATTCAATTATAGCAACACCTAGTTGTGCAACGCTTTCAGTGAGTGCAACGGTAAGTCCAATTCCTCCAGCAGGTGCAACTGTAACTTATACTTTATTTAATGGAACAACTCAAATTGGTACAAATACAACCGGGACATTTTCGGGACTTACTCCGGCAGTTACTTACACATTAAAAGCATTTATTAACCTTGTATGTAGTGGAGTTGTTACTGTTACAAATTTTGTATTACCCGGTCCAACAATTTCAATTTCAAGTATAAATCCTACTTGTGGAAATTCAAATGGAAGCATTACAGCTGTTGGAGGTGCCGGTACTGCGCCTTTCACATTTAGTAAGGATGGAATCACATTTCAAGCAAGTGGTACGTTTTCTGGGTTAACTTCCAGCGTTTATACCATCACTGTTAAAGATGCAAATGGTTGTACGAATACTGCACTAGTTACCTTATTAAATTCGAATGGACCCACTGCAACTATTAGTAAAACGGATGCTATATGCGGTACATCAAATGGTTCAGTTACTGTAAACTTAACTAGTGGTATAGCACCAATGACCTATAGTGTTAATGGGGTTACTTTTCAAAGCAGTAATTTCTTCACAGGATTAGTTGCAGGCAATTATAGTGTGACACTTAAAGATGCAAATGGGTGTAAAAATGTGTATAGTTTTTCGATTTTAAATTTACCAGGACCACAAGTAACTGCCATACCATCAGCTACATTTTGTAATAGTAACAATGGAAGTATTAATGCTTATGGAACCGGAGGAGTTGCTCCTTTGGAATACAGTATAAATGGAAATATTTATCAAAGTAGCGGATTGTTTACTGCTTTAGCACCTGGAAGTTATACAGTAACTGTGAAAGATGTCAACGGATGCATTAATACAGTTTCTGTTACTGTTGCGAATTCGCCTGCTCCAACTGTTTCGGCAATTGCAACAGCAGCAACATGCAACAATTCAAATGGAACAATTACTGCTACCGGAGTGGGAGGAACAGCTCCTTTATTGTATAGCATAGATGGAATTAGTTTTCAATCTTCTTCTTATTTCTATGGACTTACAGCAGGTGTTTATACCATCACTGTTAAAGATTTTTTTAATTGTATAAATACAGTAAATGTTACTGTAACAAATACTTCTGCACCACAAATTACAGTTACAACTACACCTTCTGCTTGTTCAACTAATACCGGAACAATCACAGCAACCGGAAGTTTAGGAGTAGCGCCACTTCAATATAGTATAAATGGTATAAACTTTCAAGCTAGTACTTTATTTAGTGGATTAAATGCAGGAAACTATTTAGTTCAGGTGAAAGATGCCAATGGATGTATGTCTGCTGCTTTTGCTGTTATTTTAAATACTGCTGCACCGACATTAAATTTGATAGTAACCCCAACCTCATGTAGTGCTAGTGATGGAGTGATTACTGCTAACGGAATTGGTGGTGCAGCACCTTTACAATATAGTATTGATGGAGTAAATTATCAAGCATCTGCAGTGTTTTCGAGCTTAGCTACAGGAAACTATACTATAAGTGTAATGGATGCAAATGGTTGCATAAGTACAGCTTCGGCAACAGTAAATAACATAGCTGGCTTAAGTGTAAGTGCAACCAATGTATCATCGGTATGTACAACTAATAATGGTTTTATTACAGCTGTTGGAAGTGGTGGTGTTGCACCTTTGCAGTATAGCATTAATGGCGTTACATTTCAGGCAAGCCCACTATTTACAAATTTAGGAGGGGGTATTTATACAATTACAGTTAAGGATGCAAATGGATGTAAAGCAACAACAATAGTTAATCTTGCTGTATCAGCTCAGCCGCAACTTAGTGCAACTGTTGTGAATACAAATTGTGCATCAAGCAATGGTAGTATTTCTATAGTTGGGAGTTCAGGAACTCCACCGTATCAATACAGTATAAATGGAGTTACTTATCAATCAAATAGTACATTTTTAAATATTGCAGCCGGTACTTATACAGTTTACATTAAGGACGCTGCAAATTGTATTCAAACAACCAGTGTAACTTTAACAAATAGTGGAGTAGGTCCCGGAATTTCAACTTTTACTGTGTCAATAGATGACGCATACATGTGCAATAGTAGTTTGGGAAAAATTAAAAATCCAAAAGTTAATGGTGCAACTTGTGCTACGTGTACCTATAGTTTAAATAATGGGGCCTTTGTTCCAAATGCAACTAATTTATTTTTAAATGTTAGTCCTGGCACATACACTGTAACGGCCAAGGATGCAAATGGCTGTACAAAAACAATTTCGGTAACTATAGCCATTGCAGTAAATTCAACAGCAACTGCAGTTGTAACACCTGCCAATTGTGGATCAACAAATGGTTCAATTACCATCACAGGTATTGGTCCAAATACTCCTTATCATTCGAGTATAACTGGTATTGGGGGACCATGGGCAAGCTGGGATCCTACCTACACTTATTCAGGATTAGCGCCCGGAACTTATATTATTACACTTGCAGATGATGAGAGTTTTGATATCGGTCCGCCCATTGATCCAGGAGGATGTATTGAAACAATAACTGTTATAGTACCTGCAATTGGTGGTGCAAGCTTATCATTGTCAAAAACAGATGGTACTTGTAATTTAAGTAACGGAAGTATAACTGCTATAGGTAGTGGAGGAGTTGCACCTTATGATTATTCAATTGATGGAATAACTTATCAAAGTAGTGGTTTATTTACCAATTTAGCCGCTGGTACTTATACTGTAACGGTTATGGATGGAACAGGTTGTGAAACAAGTGCTACAATTACAGTAGGAAATTCAGGCGGACCATCAGTTACAGCTACAGTTACACCAGCAACTTGTGGTGCAGCCAATGGTACTATTATAGCAAGTGGAATTGGAACAGCACCGCTTCAATACAGTATTAATACTACACTTTTTCAAGCATCTTCAACTTTCAACGGTTTAGCAGCCGGTACTTATACAGTGTATGTTAAGGATGTTGCAAATTGCTATAGTACCACCACAGTAGTAATTAGTAATGCCCCCAAACCAAAAATTACGGCCTTTGCTGTTGCAGCTACCTGCAATTCAAACAATGGTGCTTTAATCGCTGTAGGAAGCTTAGGGGCTAGTCCATATCAATTTAGTATTGACGGGGTTACTTTTCAAAGTAATACCATGTTTTTAAATTTAGCTGCCGGCAATTATACAATAACTATTAAGGATGCAAATGGATGTATTAGTACAACTGTTGCAACTGTAACTAATTTATTAGCTCCAACACTTACTTTGTTGGCAAGTCCAGCTGCATGTTTCAATGCAAATGGTACTATAACTGCAACTGTAGTGGGTGGAGTTACTCCTTATCAATATAGTTTAAATGGGGGCTTGTTTCAAGCTTCTAATGTTTTTTCTTCAGTAATAAGCGGTTCTCACACAATAACAATTAAAGATGCCAATGGTTGTGTTGCAACAAAGAATATTGTGGTATCGAATACGCTCGGACCTCAAAATCTTACAGCAACTTTTGTTAATCCTAGTTGTGGAAACAATAATGGAAGTATTACTGCTACTGCTTCAGGAGGAGTAGCACCATTGCAATACAGTATAAATGGAATAACTTTTCAAGCAAGTACTAGTTTTACTAATGTTGGTCCTGGCTTGTATACATTAACTGTGAAAGATGTAAATGGTTGTACTAAAAATATTTCTGTAAGTTTAGTAAACCTGCCGCCTCCTACACTATCAGTTTCATCAACAGCTTCTTCCTGTTTTGCGAATGATGGCACAATAACAGTTATAGCTACTGGTGGAACCGGAGCCTTAACTTATAGTATTAATGGTATAAACTTTCAAGTATCAAATGCTTTTACAGGATTGGCAAGTGGAAATTATACAGTAACGGTTAAAGACGCAAAGAACTGTACTGCTACAATTGCTGTTTCAGTTGGAAGTTTAACAGGAGTTTCAGTAACTGCAATTCCAACAGCTGCTGGTTGCATGGCGGCAACCGGAAGTATTACTGCGACTGGTTTAGGAGGCACTACACCATATCAGTATTCATTGGATGGAATCACTTATCAGGCGAGCAATATTTTTACAGGATTAGCGGCGGGTGCTTATACGATTACAATTAAGGATGCAAGTAATTGTATTAATACAACAGCGGTTGTAAATATTGTAAATACGAGTGGAGCAACTGTAACGGCCATTAGCAGCAATGCAACTTGTGGAGCAAGTAATGGAAGTATCACCGCAACAGGATTAGGAGGCACAACACCTTATCAGTATTCATTAGATGGAAGCACTTATCAAGCTAGCAATATTTTTACAGGATTGGCAGCTGGTGCATATACGGTTACAATTAAGGATGGCAATAATTGTATTAATACAACAACGGTTGTAAATATTGCGAATACAAGTGGAGCTACTGTAACTGCTATTAGCAGCAATGCAACATGTGGAGCAAGCAATGGAAGTATCACCGCAACCGGATTAGGAGGCACAACACCATATCAGTATTCATTAGATGGAATCACTTATCAAGCAAGCAATATCTTTCCAGGATTAGCGGCTGGAACTTATACTGTTACAATTAAAGATGGCAATAATTGTATTAGTACAACAGCTGTTGTCAATATTGCGAATACAAGTGGAGCAACTGTAACGGCCATTAGCAGCAATGCAACTTGTGGATCAAGCAATGGAAGTATCACCGCAACAGGATTAGGAGGCACAACACCTTATCAGTATTCATTGGATGGAATCACTTACCAAGCTAGCAATATTTTTACAGGATTGGCAGCTGGTGCATATACGGTTACAATTAAAGATGGCAATAATTGTATCAACACATCTTCAATAATAAATGTAAACAGCAACAGTGGAGCCACAGTAACCGCCATCAGCAGCAATACTACTTGTGGAGCAAGCAACGGAAGTATTACCGCTACAGGATTAGGAGGCACAACACCTTATCAATATTCATTGGATGGAATCACTTATCAAGCGAGCAATGTATTTGCAGCATTAGCGGCTGGTGCATATACGGTTACAATTAAGGATGGCAATAATTGTATTAATACAACAGCTGTTGTCAATATTGCGAATACAAGTGGAGCAACTGTAACGGCCATTAGCAGCAATTCAACTTGTGGATCAAGTAATGGAAGTATCACCGCAACCGGATTAGGAGGCACAACTCCTTATCAATATTCATTGGATGGAATCACTTATCAAGCGAGCAATATCTTTACTGGATTGACAGCTGGTGCATATACGGTTACAATTAAGGATGGCAATAATTGTATTAGTACAACAGCGGTTGTCAATATTACGAATACAAGTGGAGCAACTGTAACGGCCATTAGCAGCAATGCAACTTGTGGGTCAAGTAATGGAAGTATCACCGCAACCGGATTAGGAGGCACAACACCTTATCAGTATTCATTAGATGGAATCACTTATCAAGCAAGCAATGTATTTGCAGCATTAGCGGCTGGTGCATATACGGTTACAATTAAAGATGGTAATAATTGTATTAATACAGCAGCGGTTGTAAATATTGTGAATACTAGTGGAGCAACTGTAACCGCTATTAGCAGCAATGCAACTTGTGGAGCAAGCAATGGAAGTATCACAGCAAACGGATTAGGAGGCACAACACCTTATCAGTATTCATTAGATGGAATCACATATCAAGCGAGCAATATCTTTCCAGGATTAGCGGCTGGAGCTTATACTGTTACAATTAAAGATGGCAATAATTGTATCAATACAACAGCAGTTGTCAATATTGCGAATACAAGTGGAGCAACCGTAACGGCCATCAGCAGCAACACAAATTGTGGAGCAAGTAATGGAAGTATCACCGCAACAGGATTAGGAGGCGCAACTCCATATCAGTATTCATTGGATGGAATCACTTATCAAGCTGGCAATACTTTTACAGGATTAGCGGCTGGTGCATATACGGTTACAATAAAAGATGGCAATAATTGTGTCAATACATCAGCCATTGTCAATATTGTGAATACAAGTGGAGCAACTGTAACCGCCATCAGCAGCAATGCAACTTGTGGAGCAAGTAATGGAAGTATCACCGCAACAGGATTAGGAGGCACAACACCTTATCAATATTCATTGGATGGAAT
>Ga0075163_10000700_pt1 | contig 43880 bp, 47 predicted proteins | sample JI1023141ADNA_FD_71478 | JGI IMG/M metagenome (GOLD analysis project Ga0075163, IMG submission 71478) | Wastewater effluent complex algal communities from Wisconsin, to seasonally profile nutrient transformation and Carbon sequestration -... | ecosystem: Engineered > WWTP > Effluent > Algae...
GATATCGCATAACGCTTTTGCCCGAAAAATGACAGAAAAGTCCTTCGAGCGTTCTCGGCCTGGAGGTATCTCTCACTACCTCAATATAGATCTAACAGAGACAGCGCGGACTTATCTTAAAACCAACTACGGTTATAGTCGGGGGGAAGACCATGATGATTAAGCTCAATGAGCGAAGAGAATTAAAATAAGAATGCCAAGAGAACCTACCGTTCTTGCTGCTTAGCAGCGCTGCCATTCCTTATTCTGAATTTCTATACCTACGCGTGAGAACCTATAAGGATTCTCTCTTTAATATTTATAGAAAAATAAGAATAGAGAATGCCTCAATACATAAACCCCTGATCCTTCAACACTAAGTTCCTATGCTTGAAAGGGAGAATTCTGCATGATTTCGCTACAAACAAGTAGACAGCTAAAACCCATACAAATACGACACGAGCGAATAGATCAGCTGCTGCAATGGACGTACCAAAAGCAACGCGCTGATATTGTTTTAGATGGCAATGGTGGCCTCCATCCTATTGAGCGGTTAGCCTCAGGCAAAATGGTTATTGAGCGCGACTGTACGGGGCGATTTGAAGCAGGATCGGCAGGTAAGCGATTTAGCACGCGCGGCTTTGCCTCAAGAGATATTCATCCTGATGCTGAGCTCATACACGAAACACTAAAGCAGTTTTCTGAATTGGACCGTGCGGCTATCTTTAACTTTGCAAAAACAGGAGTGATACCCGGTATGCCGGAGGCTTTAGAGCACCCAAGGTATGAGCCAAGATATCGTCCCAGTGGTAAACTTTATTATGGCTATAACCGATGGAGTAAATACGATCGCCCCTTGGTATGCTATGTAAACGACCTTGTTAAGCCCGTCCTATTCGCTAGAAAATCTTATACTGAATGGTGGGAAGCTACAGAGCGGTTACGAATAATCTTGAGCCATGGGCCTTCAAAATTAGATGGGATCATCATCGAGCCTCTGGCTATGCCAAAAGAGCCCTGGCTGCAAAATGCTCCTTCTAAAGGAGGCGATAAAAAATGACTTTGTACTCCTTCAGAACCAGTACCCGCCCCCGCCCCGCATGGCGGGTTTTTTATTGCCTTCTTGTAACTGTAGGCCGAGAGCTCGAGACATATCGCCTACGGGTCCTTCCTCGACCTTATTTCCTATACGGGCGGCAAGTGCGCGCAGAAAATCTAGTAGCTAGCTTTGAAATTGATGCAACAGACAACGCAACGTCTTGCTCTGCATCAAACCTTTTGTGTGAAATAGCGACTGAACAGGCTCACTTGATGCCGGTTGCGCGCGCAACCGGATTTTTCTTTCCATTAGTGAAACATAAATACCTGTGCTTCTAAAGCGAAGCAGGGATGTTTAACGTTAAATAGCGAGACATAAGTAACTCATGCCCTCCACCCTGTCCGAATCACTCATAACTCCAGGTAACCGCCATGAACAGCGGCTAACTTTGGCGCAGGTGGCGGAGTTAATGAATGTTTGCAAGAAGACCTTGCAGAACCATGTCAAGGCGGGCAGGCTCCGATACACTCTTTTAGGGGCACGCAGCAAACGGTTTACCTGGGCAGATATCGAGGAATTTGAGCGTAGATTAAGGGAGTTTCAAGAGTGTCGGTCTTCCGTACAAAAAACTCGCCGTACTTCCAGTTTGATACCCAATGGCAAGGTCATCGGCTTCGAGGCTCTACGAAAACAAAGAATAGAGCAGAAGCTAAAAGATATGAAGACGCGGAATTAGACGCGCTCAAGGCTTCTCTTAAGTCATCCCTTCCTTCATTGGTGGAGATGACGCTAGATGAGGCCTGCGGAAAATATTGGGAAGATGAAGGCAAATTTAAAAAAAGCTCCATCGCCATTGAAACCTATTTACTCGATTTAAGCCGTATAATTGGTAAAGATAAATTACTTTCAAAAATCGACGATGACGTCCTTACCAATTTTGTTCGTGAGAGACGCGGCGAAAAAACAAAATACGGCTTTAAAGGTGGCGCACGTCAGACCGAGAAATTCGTCTCTCCCACGACAGTCAATCTCGCAGTAAAATACATGCGCCATGTAATGATCTTGGCCAAGGATTGGAAAGTTAATGGCAGGCCTGTAGCTATAGGCAAGGTTAATTGGTCTAAACACTTACTCACTGAGCCAGACCCGATTGACCAACCACTTAAGGTTGATCAAGAGTTTAGGCTTTTCGATGAGCTTATTGATTACGCAAAGCCTATCGTTGCCTTTTCTATTCTGTGCGGAGTACGGCTAAAAAATGCTCTAACCTTAGACTGGGCGCAGGTAGATATGAATGCCAGGACAATGCGCTTCAAGGTTAAATCAAAGCGGCCAGGCGGGAAGGTTCTGGTTGTCCCTATATCCGAAACGATCTTTTCAATCTTGGTACAGCAAGGACCAATGCCTACAGGTCGTGTCTTCACGCGATATGGTCAGCCGATAAAGAGCATAAGGACCGCGTTCAAGGCGGCTGCACGTAGGGCCGGGATACCCCATTTTCGTTGGCATGATTTACGCCATACCTTCGGCAGCCGAATCATGGGCGCAGGTGTAGATGTCACGATTCTGCAGAAATTAATGGGTCATGCCGATATCAAAACGACGATGCGCTATATCCACTATTCACCAGCACAAAAATTGGCGGCTATGGAGAGCATTTCTCTAAATAATCCCCAGAATTCCCCCAGAGTGGCAAGCACAGACAGCGATCAAGTTATTGATCTAAAAAGGGTAAAGGGCTAATGGGAAATCGTACCCCCAGTCTAGTGCGCTACCAGGCTGCGCTACGATCCGTGCCGCGGAAACTATGGGCTTTTAGGGTCTTTAACAAGACCCGAATTACCCAAGCTTGGGCATTAAGGTATTAGAAGGAAACAACGAGCCTTAAGAATCCCGAAATTTTCCCGAACAGGCTAGCGGCGATGTAACCTGGATTTTAATAAATCCCGCACTTCCACTAGTTCACGCAGTAAGCGGCGCAACTGAACCTGAGTTCGAATATCATTCGCTGGATTTTCAGCCTCTGCTTCAACCTCAATTTCGGTTTCAATAAGAGCTGGTACAGCGCGCTCAATAAGAGCGATATCCGTTATCCGCCCACCGGTTTCCCGCAAAAGCTTTTGAACACCACGGATCGTGTAGCCATTTTCATAAAGCAAGGTTCGGATGCGCCGTAGTAAATCAACATCTTCTGGCCGATAGTATCGGCGGCCACCCCCCCGTTTTAGGGGTTTGACTTGGGCAAACTTCGTCTCCCAGAACCGCAGCACATGTTGCGGCACATCTAAATCTGAGGCGACTTCGCTAATTGTCCGAAAAGCAGCAGAAGACTTGCCAGTACGGCGCAATTCCTCCATGGAGGCTATTTCACCCATGGCTTATCCCTCGTCATCATCTGAGAGAGTAAGATCGACGCCTTCTTTGCCGCTCAAAGACAGGTTTACTTTGCCCTTAAGAACATGGCTGGGCCGAAAGACCAAAACGCGCCGAGGAAATATCGGCACCTCTTGCCCTGTCTTGGGATTACGCCCGACGCGCTTACCCTTTTGGCGTACGGCAAAACTCCCAAACGACGAGATTTTCACCATTTCCCCACGCGTCAAAGCGTCGGCTACTTCATTTAATACAGTTTCAACCAACTCGGCGGACTCGTTACGAGACAAACCTACCTCTTGGTAGACTGACTCACTCAGATCCGCCCGGGTTATTGTCTTCCCGGTCATTTTGATGCTCCCCCGATCCGAGGAAACGAGCCTAGCGCCTGAAAATTATCCCGTCAATTCCAAAGGCTTGGAAGATTTTCTTGAAAGCCTTTTTAGGCGAGCCCGGCAAGCCTCTTTAAACCCTTATAATGGCAGTTTACAAGCGTGCCAGGGCCGCTCCCCAGGCAAGGCCGCCCCCTATGGCCTCCATTAAAATAAGCTGCCCCTGACGTATCCGACCGTCCTCTACCCCACTAGCCAAAGCCAAAGGGATGGAGGCAGCAGAAGTATTGGCATGCTGGTCCACGGTCGAAATAAGCTTATTATGCTCAATGCCCAGCTTTCGGGCCGTCGCATCGAGAATTCGTTGGTTAGCTTGATGGGGGACCAACCAATCTACATCTGAACCCGTAAGCCCATTATGGGCCAAAGCCTCCTCCATAGCGGAAGAAAGCTTTTCAACCGCATGACGAAACACCTCGCGGCCCACCATTTTGACATGACCGACAGTTTGCGTTTTAGACGGGCCTCCATCCACATAAAGCAGGTCCCGGGTCGTGCCGTCAGAGTGGAGATGGGTAGATAAAATACCACGATCAGTCAGCTGACCGGGTGTTTTGGCAGCCGATAATACGATAGCCCCCGCTCCATCACCAAAAAGAACGCAGGTTGATCTATCTTCCCAATCCAGCAGTCGGGTGAATGTTTCTGCGCCAATAACAAGAACATTCTTGGCCTGCCCTACTTTGATAAAGTTATCTGCAACAGCCAAAGCGTAGATAAATCCTGCGCAAACAGCCTGAACATCAAAGGCAAACCCCCCTTGAAGCCCTAAGGCGGCTTGAACCTTAGTTGCGGTAGCCGGAAAAGTATCATCGGGCGTCGTTGTCGCCAAAACAATGGCGTCGACTTTTTGAGGCGCCAACGATGCATTACCTAAAGCCGTTCTTGCCGCTGCTATAGCCAAATCAGAAGTGAGCTCGCCCTCAGCGGCGATATATCGTTGCCGGATGCCTGTCCTTTGCACAATCCACTCGTGATCGGTGTCAACCTGACGCGACAAAGTGTGATTATCAACAGGTGCCCCCGGCAGATAACTTCCACATCCAATAATTTGCGATCTTATCATTGTTTGAGCTTAAGCATCAGGCGTGACCCCGGCAATTGCCGGAGCTTTTGGTGCAGAGTCAATTCGCGCAAGTCCGTCACGAACACGCTGTACAAAGCCATGCTGTGCCATATCAATCGCTACGCCGATTGCAGTTGCAAATCCCAAAGCATCCGTGCCGCCATGACTTTTAACGGCAATCCCATTCAATCCTAAAAGCACCGCACCATTATAGCGTCGCGGATCAACCCGCATCCGAAGTTTTGTCAGTGCGCGTGATGCAAAAACATATCCTATTTGAGCTAGGAACGAGCTTTTAAAGCTTTGCCGCAGAAAATGACTATAAAGCTTAGCCGTGCCTTCAGCTGTTTTAAGGGCAATGTTGCCAGAAAAACCGTCGGTCACAATGACATCAACTGTCCCTGCGGCAATATCATCGCCTTCAATAAAACCGTGAAAATCGAGAAGATCGTTATTGCGCAAAATTTCCGCCGCACCACGAACTTCATCATGGCCCTTCATTTCCTCCGAACCCACATTTAGTAACGCGACCTTGGGTTTTTCTAATCCCAAAACAATACGCGCAAACAAGTCCCCCATAAGAGCGAACTGCACTAAATTTTCGGTATGGCACTCAATATTAGCTCCAAGATCAAGCATAACGCTTTCTCCCCGCATCGTTGGGAAGAAAGACGCCATCGCTGGGCGATCGATTCCGGGAGCTGTCCGCAATACAATTTTAGAAATTGCCATTAACGCGCCGGTGTTGCCTGCTGATACAACAGCACCAGCTTCTCCCGTCTGAACTGCCTCAATAGCAAGACGCATACTCGATTGCTTGCTTTGCCTTAAAGCTTGTGACGGTTTCATATCACTAGGAATAGCATGCTGTGCATGCCGTATTGTAACAGTCCGGTCTGATAGCTGATGGTGGCGAAGAAGCGGAGCAAGACGCGCTTCTTCACCCATCACTAAAAAATGAGCTGAGGGGAAGCGTTCCTTGGCGAGAACTAACCCACCTAAAACCATGTCAGGAGCATTGTCTCCCCCCATGGCATCAAGAGCTATGGTGATAGCTGGCTTCAACGACTTACCCGCCGCGCTCAGAGAAACTGCTTACCCTTTGGGTTCCAGTACCTGTCGACCACGATACATGCCGCTCTTAAGATCGACATGATGAGGACGTCGCAATTCACCCGAATCTTTATCTTCAACATAGGTGGGTTGTTTTAAAGCATCATGCGACCGACGCATGCCGCGGCGTGACGGCGAAGTTTTTCTTTTTGGAACAGCCATGGCTGCCTCTTTTGGTTAACAAGCTATTTGAAAGGTTCCGTTCAATACTCGAAATACCCTTGTGGGGCAAGCCTAGCCTTGGCCCTTTGGTGGGGTCTTTAACTGGGTTAAATCCGCAAACGGGCTAGGTTTCTCCTGATTTTGCTTAAAATCATGGATTTTATTACCTGCATCGGCCTGATATTGCGGGGAAATTTCCGCCATCGGGGTTTTTGGGTAAGGATCTAAAGCCATAGCAAACTGCTGGGTAATGGCCTCACCTAGATCAATTTTTCCATTTTCGATTGGGTCTGGATCATCCGCCTGAGAAGGGTCGATGACAATTTCACTTCCTACTTGGTCATCGGCCATGTCACCCATAGGTGCAAAGGTCAGATTTAGATCAAGGTCTAGCTTTTGAGGCACAGGCTGTAAAGTAACGACACAACGCTGGGCGTATTCCGACCGGAGTTTACCTGTTGCTTGAACCCAATTCGCCCGGCCCGCATCACCAAGAACCGGTCGTACCACAACAACAGCCTCCAATAAATCCAGGCTTTCTAAGTCAAAACGCCTTATTAACCCTAGCCGTTCCGCCTCTGTCGCCACTAACGTTAGTGTCTTATCTTGCCCCAGGTTGGCAACACTGACTGGCCGTGTGAACTCTGGACGAACGCTGCTCATCTAACCCTCGCGACGTGGTACATTGGGTAAAGGACCCCAATTGATATGTCCTTTTAAAATATCACTTTCACTCTGTTGATTTAGATAAGCGCTCGTTTCTCTCATATATTGTGCCATAGAGGACAAAATCCTATCATGGGTCTTTTGTCCCCTATAAAGGTTACGCATTAAGGCCTCTTCTAAACTGACCTGCTGATGAAGGCCTTTGTCATAATTAACTATCCGCCCATTTAATGCCTTAGCCATAGCCTTCACCTTTCGGCCAACCGACAGATCCCCAACACCGATTTCTCGAAGGCTGCGATCCATATCGGAAAACATAATGTCAAAAATATCTTGGCCAAGACGCCGCGCGGTTCGGCTCCCCGCCTTAAGTCTATGTAAAACAAGGAAAACATGAATAGAAATCATGTCAAAACGACCATCGAGACTATCGAAAACCCCAAAGCTATTATAGAATAAAGGCTCACGAGCTCGAACAACAGCAGAGTGATAAATGCCGTGAGCGATCCTGCGACGTGCAATTGAACCAAAAAGCAGATGCCAAACCATTATTGTGCTACCCGTTGACGTAATTGTAAGGCTGCGGCAAGGATAATGAAGTGTCCCGCTGCGGACGCAACTTATTAGAACTTACGACGAGGAGACTTGTGATCGTGTTACGGCGATACCACCTACTCCCAGCTTTATCTGCTACACTATGTACCTTTCTCATGGGGTGCGCCCAGACGATTGTTACCCAAGGCAATATGCTGGACGAAGACCGTATCAAGAAAGTCGCAGTCGGCGAATCCACTCGCGAAGATGTTGCAGCCATTCTTGGATCCCCTTCAGCAGTCGGTACTTTTAGCGATGCTCATTGGTATTACATAGGCAGGTTAAGTCAGAAAACGGCTTTCTTTGATCCCAACATAAAAGACCAACAGATCATCATGGTTTCTTTTAATGATGATGGTGTTGTGACTGAGGTAAAAAAGACCGGCCTTGAAGATGTAAAAGATATATCACCCGTTGCCCGCTCGACTCCTACTTCAGGACAAGAGGTCACCGTTATGAAGCAACTACTCGGTAACGTTGGCAAATTTAACAAAGACTCTAAAAAGTAGTCATGAAAAACCCGGCGCAATGATTGCGCCGGGTTTCTTTAAGCACTTCAATAATCAAGAATGAGCCAAAACCGCTAAAAGCAGCAAGGCGACGATGTTAGTAATCTTAATCATGGGATTAACAGCAGGACCTGCCGTATCCTTGTAAGGATCGCCAACCGTATCACCTGTGACGGCCGCCTTGTGAGCGTCTGAACCTTTGCCGCCAAAGTTACCATCCTCGATATACTTCTTAGCATTGTCCCAAGCCCCACCGCCTGCCGTCATGGAGATGGCAACAAACAAGCCTGTTACAATGACACCTAACAACATTGCACCAACAGCGGACAAAGCCTCCGAACGACCTGCAATAGCTTGGATGACAAAGAACAGCACGATGGGTGACAAGACTGGCAGCATAGACGGAATAACCATTTCCTTAATGGCTGCTTTTGTCAGCATATCAACGCACCGTCCGTACTGAGGCTTAGCCTTCCCTTCCATGATGCCAGAAATCTCACGGAATTGACGGCGCACCTCAACCACAACCGAGCCCGCAGCTCGACCTACAGCCGTCATGCCCATGGCGCCAAAAAGATAAGGCAATAAACCACCAAGCAAAAGACCAACCACAACGTAAGGGTTAGACAAGCTGAAATCGATGACCAGATCTTTAAAGGCTGGGTAATTGCTCGGATTAGCAATGAAGTACTTCAAGTCTTCAGTATAGGCCGCAAACAGCACCAAAGCTCCAAGACCAGCCGATCCAATGGCATAACCCTTAGTTACGGCTTTCGTTGTATTGCCGACAGCATCCAAAGCATCTGTTGTCTTGCGGATTTCTTTAGGCAAATCCGACATTTCAGCTATGCCGCCTGCGTTATCCGTAACCGGACCATAGGCGTCTAATGCAACAACCATACCCGCTAGGGCCAACATGGTTGTTACGGCGATTGCAATACCAAACAACCCAGCAAGGCTATAGGTAGAGATGATACCCGCAACAATGATCAATGCTGGCACTGCTGTTGCTTCCATTGATATCGCCAAACCTTGAATCACGTTCGTGCCGTGACCCGTAGTTGAAGCTTTAGCAATTGAACGAACAGGCCGGAAATTTGTGCCGGTATAGTACTCGGTGATCCACACCAGCAATCCCGTCACTACCAACCCGATGGCTCCGCAATAATAAAGAGTCCGACCTGAAAACATCAGATCTCCAACCTTATATTGAGTTTCCATACCGATAACCCAATCCGTTACCGGCCATAGAATGGCAAGCGATAAAACCGCGGCAGCAATAAATCCTTTATAGAGTGCACCCATAATATTGTTGCCCGAACCAAGGCGCACAAAAAAAGTTGATATTACCGAAGTAATGATGCACGCACCCCCGATTGCCAGCGGATAAGTCATCATGGCCGATGCTTGTGCAGCAGAGAAGAAAATCGAAGCCAAAACCATGGTCGCGACAGTTGTTACGGCATAGGTTTCAAACAAATCCGCTGCCATACCAGCACAATCACCAACGTTATCACCTACGTTATCGGCGATAACGGCTGGGTTACGGGGATCATCTTCAGGAATACCTGCTTCAACCTTGCCGACCAAGTCGGCACCAACATCCGCACCCTTGGTGAAGATACCGCCGCCCAATCGCGCGAAGATGGAAATCAGCGATGCACCAAAGCCTAACGCTACTAGCGCATCGACCATTTCACGGCCTGTGGTGCCTACGTACAAGAGAACAGCATAATAACCGGCAACACTCAACAGAGCGAGACCCGCCACCAACATTCCTGTAACTGCACCGGCACGGAAGGAAATCTTTAGGCCGTGAGCTAGTCCTTGACGTGCGGCTTCAGCCGTACGGACGTTAGCCCGAACCGAAACGTTCATGCCGATGTATCCGGCAGCACCAGAAAGAATAGCACCGACCAAAAAACCGACGCCCACCTTAATGCCAAGCAAATAAGAAACCAGAGCAAAGATAATGACCCCAGCAATAGCAATCGTGGTGTATTGACGGTTTAAATAAGCGCGCGCGCCTTCTTGAATAGCAGCCGCAATTTCCTGCATCCGTGCATTGCCCGGACTTGAAGCAAGTACGCTTCCCGCTGTGACGATTCCGTAAAGTAATGCGAAAACACCACATCCGATGGCGAACAGTACGACGTTAGACATCGTTCCCCCTTAATATTAACAAATCAACCTAGCCAAGATTAGGCCGCACGGCCTAATCCCAGCGGGCGGACCATAAAAGGTCCCGACGCCAGACGCAACGATGACAATGCCGATTCGGCAAAGTTTATGCAGAAATAGGCCGTCTTTTACGTCCCACTGACAAAATGACCCCTATTACTAATAAAACAGGAATTAAAGCGCCTGATAAAAGGCTATTCCAACCAAACCATCCCTGTAATGGCCCGGAACTTAAGGCTGCAAAGGCCATAGTTAAGGCTACTATAGTATCATTAAATCCTTGTGCTTGGGCCTTTTCCTCAGGTCGGTAGGCTTCCGTCAAAAGATTTGACCCACCAACAAAGAGAAAATTCCAGCCAATTCCTAATAAGAGAAGCGAAAGCCAAAATTGCATCAATAGGCCACCACTTAAGGCGACGGCGATGGCAGCCATCATGAGAATAGATCCTATAATCATAACCTTCCGGACACCCAGAAATTCAATAATCCGTCCTGTAACCAGCGATGGCGCAAACATTCCCAAGGCATGCCATTGAATAACAAAGGCCGTATCGCTTAAATCAAAGTCGCAATCTGCCATAGCTAGTGGCGTGGCCGTCATGATAAAGCTCATAACGGCATAACCTATGGCTGAACCCATCATCGCCACAATGTAGATAGGTTGTTGGATAATTGTTAAAAGCGCGCGTCGAGGCTGTGTTAAGGCTATATGGGATGCTTTCGGCAAAGTGACAAATTGCAATAAACAACAAATAATCATGCCTAGAATAGCATATGCGATATACGCACCTGCAAAAGGAATAAGCGGTAAAAAATCATAACTCGTACGAGCCAATTGGGGGCCAAACAAAGCCGCAAGAATTCCCCCGCCTACTGTCCATGACATTGCACGAGCTTTTGCCGAAGGAGGAGCAATCTCCAGTGCCGCAAACCGATAAAAACTGCCGCAACCTTGGAAAACGCCCAAGAAAATTGCACCAACGCACAACAAAACAAGAGACCTTTGATGAAGTGCGAGAGCAGAAATTACGGCGCCTCCACTTCCTGCAAGCGCCCCTAAAGAAAATCCGGCTCGACGACCAAAACGCCGCATGAAAAAAGATATAGGAAGGGCTGTGCCCATCGCTGCTACGTATTGGCAAAAGATAGGAAATGTTAGCCAAATCGAGTCTGCGATAATGGTTTTCGTCGCTAAGGCGGAAACCACGATAATAATAGAATTCGCCATCATGGTCAGCCCCTGACATAAAGAGAGCAAACCAATTCGTCCCCATAAACTCGACGGACTAGGATTCAAATTCGGACGAGTCGAAATGAGTATAACCCTTAAATGACAGGGACAATTCTTGCCCCCTTAGATCGAGAATACGCACAGCCGCTCCTGCAGCTATCCGCCCTATACGTGTCAGGGAAAGATCAATATTTTTTGCTAAATACTTGATTTGATCTCGCATCGATGGCGGTGCGGTAAAAATCAACTCATAATCATCACCACCCGATAAAATCCCACTGAATAAACTGGATTTTTGCGATAAGATTTCGGTTGCTGGCAAAGATAAGGGAATAAGCTTGCTCTCGACTATGGCACCAACCTTGGATGCCCGGCAAATATGCGCTAAATCTGCAACTAGACCATCAGATATATCTACTGCAGCCGTCGCAATGTTCCGCAAGCCTTGCCCTAATTTTAATCGCGGCTGGGGTAGTTCATAACGCTCAATCAAGAAATCGCGCGCCGAGGATGTTATCTCAGAAAACTCACCTCGAGATACTCGAAGACCCAAAAATCCGTCACCAATCGTACCACTGCAATAAATATCATCGTCGATTTGAGCACCGCTGCGCAAAATCGCTTTGCCTTCAGGAACGAGCCCAAAAGCCGTCATTCCCAAGACAGAGGACCGTGGCAGCGCCAAGCTATCGCCGCCAATCAGTGACCACTTGAACTCTTTTTGATCTTGCATCAGTCCTCGCGTAAAACTTTCAATCCATTCTTCTCTTGTTTCTTGCGGCACAGCAAAACTCAGGTTGTAGGCTAAAGGGTCTGCACCCATAGCTGCTAAATCAGATAGATTACGCCGCGCCAATTTTTGTGCAACACGCGCGCCTAACTCGTCACCTCGATAGTGTACACCAGCAACGACACTATCATTTGTAACGATGAGCTCTTGGCCTGGGGGAATTTTTAAGACGGCCGCATCATCTAAAAGATTAAAAGCTCCCGGAAGTTGGGTGAGCGGTGCAAAGTATTGCGTAATCCGGGAAAACTCTTCCGGCAAATCAATCGTATTTTTCGAAGAATTAACCGACATCAGGCGGAGAATTGAATTCATGAGGCCTTAATTCATGGGCCAAATGATCCAATACGCCATTAATCATTGCCGGTTCCTTGCCACCAAAAAAGGCATGAGCGATATCAACATATTCATCAATAACTACTCGAGCCGGGATATCCGACAGATGATGCAACTCGAAAATACCCGCTCGTAAAATGGCGCGCATTACTGAATCTAATCGTTCAAGAGGCCATTCTGTGGGCAAGGCAGTTACCAGAATCATATCTAGAGAGTCTCGCTGTTCAGCGACGCCGCGCACAAGTTTTTCAAACCGTACACGATCCATTTCCGGAGTTTGTATACCCTTGGCATCAAGCTCGGGTGCCATACCGCGAAGACCAAATTCAAATAAAACCATAGGGGGCCGGGCCCCCGTCAGATCCATCTGATACAAGCCTTGAACAGCCGCCAGTCGCGCAGCGTGATATTTCTCTACGCCGTTACCCGATTTTTTCGCTACCGAAGCCGGAGGCTTGTCCCCAGCCATGATTACCTCTCAGAGTCTTGAAAAAAATAACGCTGCAGCTCAATCATACGAAGACAAGCCAATGCGGCCTCTCCGCCTTTATTTTTTTTCGTCCTATCTGCACGCGCCCACGCCTGAGCGTCGTTTTCAACCGTTAAGATACCATTTCCAATGGCAAGTCCCCAGTGCAAAGCGAGGTCTTGCAGACCTCTTGCACTTTCATTAGCAACTGTCTCGTAATGCGTGGTTTCGCCGCGAATAACACACCCCAAAGCTAGGTAACCATCATAAGGTTTTGGCAACAAATCCTGATCGCTTGCCTCAGCTGCCAATCGAATGGTACCCGGGATTTCCAAGGCGCCGGGAACAGGTAATTTCTCATAACTAGCTCCAACCTTGTCAAAAGCTTCCTTAGCACCGTCAAAAAGGGCATCAGAAATATCAGCATAGAATCTCGCTTCAACAATCAGAATGTGTGGACGAGCCATTTTTATACTTTCAAAGAGGGTAACGGGCGTCGCTCAACGATGCGCATACCCCAACCATCCAAAGCGATGACGGTACGTTGGTTATTTGTCAGCAAAACCAAATCTTTGATCCCCAAATCCAAAAGAATTTGCGCCCCTACGCCATATTCGCGTAATTCACGTCCAGAACTATCTCTCCGATCACCGTGTGCAGGTATAGTTTGGCCACGGCGCACTTGATCCGAAAGCGCCATGGGAACGGCTTCACGCAATAAAACTAGGACGCCTCGACCCGCCTGGTTGATTGCTCGCATTGCTGATTGCAAATGCCCCGTTCCTGTATCGCGAATGGCACCGAAAAGATCATCCATTGCATTTAATGCGTGCATACGAACCAAAACTGGCTCTGGCGTTGTGATATCACCTTTAATCAAAGCGACATGCTCTGCATATTGAACAGAATTAGCGAAAACGGCTAACTTAAATCGGCCGCCCCACAAAGTATCGATTTCTGTTTCTGCGATTTTTTGAACAATGCGGTCATTCCGTAGTCGGTAAGCAATCAAATCCTCAATGGTACCAATCTTAAGAGCGTGCCGCTGAGCAAAAGCGATAAGATCGTCGCGGCGCGCCATTGTTCCATCTTCATTCATAATCTCGCAAATGACGGCTGATGGATTGAGACCTGCTAATCTTGCCATATCTACACAAGCTTCCGTATGGCCAGTCCGGACTAAGACACCTCCTGGACGTGCAGATAAGGGAAATACATGGCCCGGAGTTGCAATGTCATCTGGCCCACGGGTTGGATCAATTGCTACAGCAATTGTGCGCGCGCGGTCAGGTGCAGAGATTCCCGTTGATATTCCTTCGCGAGCCTCAATCGAAACTGTAAAAGCAGTCTGATGACGACTAACATTATGGCGCGACATTAATGGAAGTCTCAGCTCCTCAATACGCTTCTCCGTCAAAGCAAGGCAGATTAGCCCGCGCCCGTGGGTGGCCATAAAATTTATCGCTGAGGGAGTCGCCATTTGCGCTGGGATAATGAGATCGCCTTCGTTTTCGCGACTCTCACTATCGACCAGAATAAACATCCGGCCATTACGCGCTTCTTCGATAAGCTCTTCAGTTGGTGATTTGAGCTGGCGGAAGGTTACCCGCCAAGTCTCCTCTTGGAGCTGCCGATTTTCCATATAGAATACCCTTTACACCTATTTAACCTGGGAAAGCCGTTCAAGATACCGCGCCAACATATCTATTTCCACATTAACCCGATCTCCTGGTCGAAACCTGCCAAAGCTTGTTTGCTTAGCCGTATAAGGAATAATGTTGACTACGAATTGGGTCATTTCCTGCAAATCTTTTACTGTATTAACAGTCAACGACACACCATCGAGCGCGATCGAACCTTTAGCCGCGACAAAACGACCAAGCTTTTTGTCCATTTGGAAAGTAATTTGCTGGCTATCACCAACAGCCTCGATTTCATCTATCGTGGCAATTCCATCAACATGTCCGTAGACAAGGTGACCCCCAAGCTCATCCCCCAGTTTAAGAGACCGCTCCAGATTTACCTTCGTGCCCTTGCTCCAAGCACCTACTGTCGTGCGCATTAAGGTTTCAGCCGAGGCCTGCACTTTAAACCGCCCAGAAAACGCTTCAATAATGGTAAGACATACGCCATTGCAGGCAACCGATGCTCCTAAGGGAATAATCTCTTGATGAGAGCATGATATTTCAATGACGCGGTCATCGTGAGGAATGATGTCTATTACTTCGCCAAGATCAGTCACTATTCCTGTAAACATTACAAGATTCCTCTAGTCGATACCTGTTCATAGTCTAGTGTTGATTGGCGATTAAATTGAAACCATTCAATATAATCATTACCCAGAATAAATGGTTTGTCCAAGCGGTTAAGGCGCACGGATGAGCCGAGCTCTTTTATCGCAAGCGGACCGCAAACGGGGATCGCATCTCCTCCCAATATAATTTGAGATCTAATCCATACTAATCTATCGACAAGCTGTGCCTTCACTAAGCTAGCATTTAGTCGAGCCCCACCTTCAATGAGAAGACGGGTCAGTCCGCGCTCCCCGAGGACTAACAATACTGCTTTAAGATCTAAATGACCATTTGGAAGCGAGGCAACTTGAATAATTTCAGCCCCTGCTTTCTTTAATTTGTCCGCTGCAGAACTAGATGCGTTTGCCGTTAAAATCCACGTAGGCGCCTTATTTGATAAGATCTTAGCGTCGGGTAAAATCTTTAAGTGACTATCCAAAATAACTCGAATAGGCGACCGACCTTCTAATCCTGCTAGTCGGCATGTCAATTCCGGATCATCAGCGCCAACTGTTGCGCCACTCACCAAAATTGCATCGTATTCTGCGCGTAAACGATGCCCATAAGCTCTACCCGCCTCACCCGTAATCCACTGACTCTTTCCGTTTTCAAGAGCAATCCGCCCATCCAAGCTGGTGGCGTATTTTAACGTCACTAAGGGGCGGCCATGTTGAATACGCGAGAGAAATCCCTCATTCAAAAAAGCCGCTTGGTCTTTCATCAGGCCAACATCGACATGAACATTTGACCGGCTTAATGCAGCAATACCTTGCCCCGCCACCCGGGGATCAGGATCTTCGATTGCAATAAAAACTTTAGTTACACCTGCGGAAATCAGCGCTTCCACACAGGGTGGCGTTTTCCCATGATGGCTACACGGTTCAAGAGTAACATAGGCTGTTGCCCCCTTTGCCGCGGGGCCGGCATAATTCAATGCTACTGTTTCCGCATGAGGCCGGCCGCCTGGCTGAGTAAAACCACGCCCAACGACGATGTTATTTTTAACAATAATGCACCCGACTGCAGGATTAGGCCAAGTTTGACCCAATCCGCGTTGCGCAAGACCAAGAGCCACCTTCATATAATGACGGGATTGCTCCTGGGAGTGATCTTGTAGCATTTTTAATCAGAGGACTTATCACCCTGCCGGATGCGGGGTGATACAGTTTCTTCCCCTGCCACCTCATTACCGACGAAGGTTTCGAAATCCTTAGCTTCGCGAAAGTTTCTATAAACCGAGGCATAGCGAACATAAGCCACAGGATCCAAGCTTGATAAAGCATCCATAATCATCTCGCCAATGGCCGTACTTGGCATCTCACTCTCACCCGTGCTTTCTAAACGGCGGACAATGCCATTGACAATTCTGTCCAAACGCTCGTCATCGACGGGTCTTTTACGCAAAGAAATGCGCATAGACCGGCGCAACTTTTCCCGATCGAAAGGCTCACGATCACCATTCACTTTAATAACAGTTAATTCACGTAACTGGATCCGCTCAAAGGTCGTAAATCTTGCGCCGCAATTCGGGCAGAAACGACGTCTGCGAATAGCAGAGTTGTCTTCTGTTGGGCGTGAATCTTTAACCTGGGTATCGCCGTGGCCACAGAACGGACAGCGCATTATCTCTCTCTTCCTCGTTATGCCTGATAGATTGGAAACTGCCGACAGAGACTCTCAACCTCTTTCCGAACCTTTCCCTCAACCTGGCTGTTGTCTTCTTTATTTTTGGCTAAGCCGTCTAATACCTCGGCGATAAGATTTCCAACCTGTTTGAATTCAGCAGGGCCAAAGCCTCGTGTTGTTCCCGCTGGTGTTCCTAAGCGTATACCTGATGTCACCGTTGGCTTTTCCGGATCAAAAGGAATGCCGTTCTTATTACAGGTAATGCCTGCATTTTCCAGACTCTTCTCAGCGATATTTCCGGTTAAACCTTTTGGTCGAAGATCAACCAGCATTAAATGCGTATCCGTTCCGCCCGAGACAATAGCGAAGCCTGCATTAGATACAGTGTCCGCAAGTACTCTAGCATTTTCAACAACTGTCTTGGCATAGGTTCTAAAGGATGGGTGCAAGGCTTCCTTAAAAGACACAGCCTTAGCCGCAATCACGTGCATAAGCGGCCCACCTTGAAGCCCAGGGAAAACGGCCGAATTGATTTTTTTACCCAACTCTTCGTCCATTGAAAGAACCATCCCGCCGCGAGGCCCCCGGAGAGTCTTGTGTGTTGTGGTCGTTACGACATGCGCATGGGGGATTGGGCTTGGATGAACCCCACCCGCAACCAATCCGGCAAAATGAGCCATATCTACCATCAGATAAGCGCCCACCGCATCAGCAATTTTACGGAAACGTGCAAAATCTATAACGCGTGGATAGGCTGATCCACCGGCAATGATCATCTTGGGCCGATGTTGCTCCGCCAGTTGTGAAATCTCATCAAAATCAATAAGTGCATCTTGGCGCCGAACCCCGTATTGAATAGCCTTAAACCATTTACCCGATTGATTGGGCGCCGCACCGTGAGTGAGATGGCCGCCAGCGGCCAAACTCATGCCCAAAACTCCATCGCCTGGTTTTAGTAGAGCCATAAAAACCGCTTGATTGGCTTGAGCTCCTGAATGGGGCTGCACATTAACAAACCGACACTCATAAAGCTGCTTTGCGCGTTCGATTGCTAATGCTTCGATAACATCGACGTATTCGCATCCTCCGTAGTAACGCTTACCTGGATAACCTTCCGCATATTTATTAGTTAAAATAGAACCTTGCGCCTCCAGCACGGCGCGCGAAACAATATTTTCTGACGCAATTAACTCAATTTGATTTTGCTGCCGATGCAGTTCACTACGAATCCCCGAAAAGATTTTTTCGTCAGCACCAGCCAAGCTCTCCGAAAAGAAAGCCTGGGGGATGATGGATGCAGATTTAAAATTTGACATATAAACCCCGTCTTTATCTTACAAGTATTAACCCATTTTCTCGACACGCCGCTGATGACGGCCGCCCGAGAAAGGTGTTGAAAAAAACACCCTGACACATTCCTTAGCTACGTCCACACCAATAAGACGCTCACCTAAAACAAGCACATTACCATCATTATGTTCACGGGCTAGGCGTGCTGATAGACCGTCATGACATAATGCCGCACGAATACCAGGATAGCGATTGGCTGCTATGCTCATTCCAATGCCAGAGCCGCAAATCAAAATGCCTGAAGCCCGTTTTTCAAGAACTTGTTCTGCAAGTACCTTAGCAAAATCAGGATAATCAACGGAATCAGGGGTGTGGGTACCTAAGTCAATTGGATGATAATTTAACTGGATGAGCTCATCCTTTAGAATCGACTTAAGAGCGATACCTGCGTGATCTGCCGCGATAAGAACATCCCAGCTAAGGTCTTGAGATTGCGCCGGCTTCACGACTCCCGCCCCATTTATTATTCCCCCTGTAACAACGCAGCCTACCACATATTAAAAGTCCAGTGAAAGCATGTCGTAAAGAGAACTAGCGGTTAAGCTCTGACTTTGTTATTAGCTCATTTTTATCTATATTTGTAACTATTGTAGAAGAGAAGCAGTAAAACAGACTTCATAATTGACAGAACACTTTACCCATGGAAGGATTACTTAAGTTTTTGTTGACAGTGATTAAGGCGAGTTAAATGAACAATACTTCTTCTCCTGAGAATGAGAATAATCTCTTGCGCATGACTGCTGAGGTTGTTGCAGCATACGTTAGCCGCAATGAGATAGAGCCAAGCCACCTGCCGAGCCTCATTAGATCTGCTTACGGCGCTTTATCTGGTATACAGTACAGCAGCTACAGCAGCATCGACACTGGCAATCATAAGCCAGCGGTTCCCGTTAAAAAATCAGTTACAGATGATTACATCATCTGCTTAGAGGACGGTAAAAAACTAAAAATGCTTAAACGTCATTTACGGACTTCCTATGGAATGTCTCCGGAAATGTATCGGGCCAAATGGGATTTACCCCCTGATTATCCAATGGTAGCACCCAATTACGCTGTTCAGCGTTCAGTCTTCGCCAAGAAAATCGGTTTGGGTCGAGGCTCTACAGGCCGTAAGAGACGCAAATCTAAATAAGAATTAGTCTAACTAAATAAAATGGCCCGAAAAGATTACTTCTCGGGCCATTTTTCTTTTCCGTAACTAGATCTTATCTCTGCTTATAGTCGCCATCTTTCCAAGCATAGAAAACATACTGGGCATTAGCGACATCGCCTTTATTGTCATATTGCAAATTGCCGATGACAGTATTGAAGGTCTTGCCATGGATTTTTTCTGCAACCTTGGCTGCATCGAAACTCCCTGCATCCTTAACAGCCTGCGCCCAAACTTGGAATGCGGCATATGCATAAAGCGTATAGCCTTCAGGATCATAACCTTGGCTCTTGAATTTATCTACGACAGCTTTGGCTTCTGGCTTGTTACGTGGCTCTGGTGCAAAGGTAAAAAAAGCACCATCAGAGGCAGCACCAGCAATTTTGCCAAATTCTTTGTCATTAATTGCATCGGCTCCGATGAATTGAGCCATGAGACCTTGCTCACGCGCCTGACGAAGAATAAGCGCACCTTCGGTATGATAACCACCCAGATAGAAAGCATCGATACCAGCGGCCTTCATCTTTGAGACCAGAGCAGAATAATCCTTTTCACCAGCCGTGTATGATTCATTCATTGCTTCCTGAAGACCAGCAGCATTCATGCTTTTTTTGGTTTCATCGGCAACGCCTTTGCCATAGGTGGATTTATCATTCAGGATCGCGACCTTTTTGCCCTGGAATTCTTTTGCCAACCATTGGCCTGCAAAGGTCCCTTGCGTATCGTCACGGCCGCAGGTCCGGAAAACGGTCTTGATGCCTTTTGTCACGGCGTCTTCAGTCAATACCGGATTGGTCGACGCAGGCGTGATTTGTAGAATATTATTTTCGGCATAAACTGCTGACGCTGGGATAGAAGAACCCGAGCAGAAGTGGCCGGAAACGAAAACAGCTTTCTTAGTTGCCATTTGATTAGCAACGGCAACGGCTTGCTTAGGGTCGCAAGCATCATCACCGATTTCTAATTTTAGTTTTTTGCCGAGGATACCGCCCTGAGCGTTGATATCAGCAACGGCCATTTCTGCGCCACGCTTTAATTGCTCACCAAACGCGGCCAAACCGCCCGACATTGGACCTGCAGCACCAACGATTACATCTTGCTGCTTCTCTCCACACCCCATTGTCATGGCTGCCAATGCAGCGACGACTAACCCCTTCATATAACGCATAGACATATCTCCTTAATGATCAAACCTTTAAAACACCCAGGTTCTTAGGGCCATCATTGCTCTTGTGTATAAACTCCGTATAGCGAGCGACTGTACGAGGCAGGCACGGCGCGGGCAAGAGACTCATGCCTTTTCGGAAGGCACTTCTTTTGCCCGCCACGAGAAAAGGGTTACGCGTTCATAAAGCCAGGGATATTGCGTAACCATCTTGTGAACTTGGGTTAAGCGGTAGGCCAATAAAACAATGGCAGTTAAAATAAAAGCTGAAAGCAGATAAGCAGGGATAGAGATAAGTATTCCTTTAAATAGGAAAAAAGTCATTAAACGATCGCCAACTGCCAATAAAATGCCGTAGGGAAATACCTGCCACATTGGCCGCCATGTACTGGCAAGAGCTTGCCCCGTCATAAAGGCTGCCCAGCCAAAAAGAATAACAGTCATTCCTATAAAAACTGTCAGAGAAACATTGGGGATCAAGATATCGACCATTCCTATTTATGGCCCCCTTCCAAGTAAGCTGAACGAACCTCCGCATTACTAGCCAGATCGGAACATTTACCAGAAAGAACGATGCGACCATTCACAATAACATAACCGCGATGCGCTAACTTTAAAGCTAAATGAGCATTTTGCTCTACGAGAAGAATCGTCATCCCTTGTTCGCGGTTAATTTGCGCAATAGCGTCAAAAATTTGGCGAATGATCAAGGGTGCAAGTCCTAAAGAAGGTTCATCAAGCAACAGAAGTCGCGGACGACTCATCAATGCTCGAGCAATCGATAACATTTGCTGCTCACCGCCAGATAGCGTCCCTCCACGTTGAGCTTGTCGTTCCTTTAACCGAGGGAATAAAGCAAAAATTTTCTCTAGATCTTCAGCAAAGTGAGTCGGACCAGAAATTGCCGCTCCCATCTGAAGATTCTCATAAACGGTCATTCTTGCGAAAATCCGCCGACCTTCTGGAGACTGAGCAATACCCTTTCGAACAATTTCATATGTTGGTTTTTGAGTAATATCTTCTCCATCTAAAGAAATACGCCCCTTACTTGCGCGCGGGTTTCCGCATACCGTCATTAACAGTGTCGACTTACCAGCTCCATTAGCTCCGATGAGCGTAACGATTTCTCCCTGACCCGCCTCAAGATCCACGGAATGAAGAGCCTGAATATTGCCATAGAAGGTTTGCACCCCTTCGACTTTTAATAAGGGCGTCATATAGGCTCGCTTTCGTATGAGCTATCATCTTCGCCCAAATATGCTTTAATCACTTTTGGATCTTGGCGGACCTGAGTGGGGGTTCCATCAGCTATCTTGCGACCATAATCAAGAACGATGACGTGGTCAGATATCTCCATAACCACACTCATGTCATGTTCAATGAGCAATACCCCAATTCCAATGTCGCTTTTAATGCTTAATAAAAGAGTATTAAGCTCAGAAGACTCACGCGGATTTAAACCGGCAGCAGGTTCATCCAAACACAGCAAAACAGGATCGGTGCACATAGCACGGGCGATTTCAAGCCGGCGTTGAGCTCCGTACGGTAGCGCACCTGAATCATCATCAGCACGACTTGTTAAACCGATCCGCTCCAACCAATTTTCCGCTTTTTCAATAGCAGCACGCTCGGCGGCTTTATAACTTTTAAAGCCTAACAACCCACCAACAGTATAGGCTGAAGCGCGCATCAAATGATTATGCTGTGCTACAATCAAATTTTCCAACACACTCATGCGCGGGAAAAGTCGAATGTTTTGAAAGGTTCGCGCCACCCGCGCTTGTTGCGAAATACGAAAACCTTCCATTCGCTCTAAATATTTTACATCACCGTAAGGCTGCAGAAGCAGCCTGCCAACGGTTGGCTTATAGAAGCCAGTTAAACAATTGAATACCGTTGTCTTACCTGCACCATTAGGGCCAATAAGCGCAGTAATTTCTCCTTTGCCCGCTGCAAAAGAAATATTATCTATAGCAACGAGGCCACCAAATCGCATCGTCAAATGCTCAACAGCGAGAATCACCGTTTTCCCACTTGGCAAAGTAACATCTGGGATTGAGTCGATGGAACTCATGTCTTGCCTTTTGCCAACCGTATAGTTGGTGACCGGCTAGCCAATAAGCCGTGGGGGCGCCAAAGCATGATCAACACCATCGCCGCACCAAAAGCAATCATACGATAATCTGATAATTCACGAAACCATTCAGTTCCGCCTATTAGAACTATTGCAGCAATGACAACGCCAACCTGGCTTCCCATTCCTCCAAGAACAACAATAGCGAGAATGACTGCAGACTCAATAAAGGTAAAACTCTCTGGGCTAATAAATCCTTGGCGCGCAGCAAAGAATGCTCCTGCAACCCCCCCAAACATCGCACCAATAGCAAATGCAGTTAGTTTTGTATTAGTCGGATTAATGCCCAAAGCGCGACAAGCAATTTCATCTTCGCGCAATGCTTCCCATGCTCGACCGATCGGTAGTCGTCTAATACGCAAAGTAAAGAAATTAGTTATCAGCGCTAAAATCATAATAACATAATAAAAGAAAATAGTGCGGTGAAGCGGGTCAAAATCAAGACCAAAAAACTGATGAAAAGTTTCAACACCTTGGGGAGCTGTTCGAGCAAAAGGAAGCCCAAAAATTAGGGGCCGAGGTATATTAGGAATGCCATTAGGGCCGCCAGTAAAACTCGTCCAATTCGTCAAAATAATACGGATAATTTCACCAAAGCCTAACGTTACAATAGCAAGATAATCGCCCCGTAATCTCAACACAGGAAAGCCCAAACAAATACCAAAAGCGGCGGCAAACATCCCCGCAAAGGGCAAGCAGGCCCAAAATGACCATCCATAATGCTGAGCAATTAGCGCATAAGAATAAGCCCCAACTGCATAGAATGCGACGTAACCTAAATCCAGTAGTCCTGCCAATCCGACAACAATATTTAAACCCCAACCTAACATAATATAGGTCAGCACAAGCACCGCTACATCCATCGAATGCGCTGTTGCCATTGGCGTGAAGGGCATAATTACTGCAAAACCTAATCCTAACGGAATAATAAAGCGGAAAGCAGGCTTAAGCTTTTCATTGAGGCGAGTTTGAGCCGAGTTCATACGAAGAGCTACACCTTGGCTTCCCTGCCAAAAATGCATTACCAGCCTGCCAAAGAAAACAACAGCAACCCAAATAGCCACCCAAACCCATCTTGTATTCAATAATAGTCCGTCTTGGGCGTTGACAACGCGCAATCCAATCATGGGCACGATTAAGGCCAGCATAACCAGAGCTGCAATCAGACTATCTTTTAGTGCAGCGGCAAATTTTGACGGCTGTGGGCCGGGATTGATTGCAACCATTTTTAGACCTTTTCGATATCTGGTTTTCCCAATAAACCCGTAGGCCTAAAGATCAAAACCATGATCAAGATCGAAAACGCTGCAACATCTTTGTATTCAATCGAGAAATATGCCGACCACATTGTTTCGATAAGGCCGATCAATAATCCGCCAAGCATAGCTCCCGGTAAAGAACCAATACCCCCCAGAACTGCGGCAGTAAATGCCTTTACTCCAGCAAGAAAACCGATAAAGAAATCGATTACACCATAATAAAGCAGGAACATAAATCCAGCGACTGCAGCTAAGCATGCACCCATAACAAAGGTGGTTGAGATTGTGCGATCAACATTCACTCCCAAAAGCGAAGCCATAACTCGATCCTGTTCGCATGCCCGTTGGGCGCGGCCAAGCGAAGTGCGCGAAATTATAAAAGAAAATACGCCCATCAACGTTACAGTCATCACAATAATAATGATCTGAAGATAACTTAATGAAACAGCAAATCCGTTACTCTCCATTAAGGTAATTCCGCCTTTGATCAGTGGCTGGATAGGTTTCACGCGTGCACCCTGAGCCAACTGCACATAATTCTGGAGAAAAATGGACATACCAATTGCACTAATTAACGGGGCCAATCGAAATGAACCACGCAGTTTACGATAAGCTATGCGCTCTACTGCCCATCCATGAAGGCCCGTTAAGATCATTGCCGCTAAAAGCGCAACCAAAAGAATTAACGGTAAAAAACCGATCCCCAAGGCGCCCAGCACGAGAATAGTGATCAAAGCAATAAAGGAGCCGATCATAAAAATATCGCCGTGAGCAAAATTGATCATGCCAATAATGCCGTAAACCATGGTGTAACCTATGGCAATCAGCCCATAGATCATCCCCAGCGTTACGCCATTGATCAATTGCTGAACAAAATATTCCATCATCCCCCCGGATACCTTGGCCGCCGTTGCTCCCTTAGCTGAAGCAGTCATTAAATGCCAGGTTTCCGGAAACCTACCCATCCAGCGGCCCCTCGGCAAGGCAAAACCTTTAATATCAGGCTTGGCAGCTTGATTTTGCAAATTTACACTAAAATCTTCTCCCTATCTTAATTCAACCTTGGATTTCATGATGGCCACCCCTCCCTCAATATCAAAATCCCCTCTCCCTACCCATTCCATTAAGAAATTTCGCTGGGAAGACCCTCTCCATCTAGAAATGCAACTTTCTGAAGATGAGAGACTGATTCGAGATACTGCTGCGGATTATTGCCAAGATAAGCTCTTCCCTCGGATCCTCGAAGCCAATCGTCACGAAAAATTCGACCGAGCCATTATGACGGAAATGGGGGCTCTTGGCTTTCTAGGATCAACTATACCTGCCGAATATGGCGGTGCCGATGCGTCCTATGTGGCATATGGATTAATTGCGCGGGAAGTCGAGCGCGTTGACAGCGGCTATCGTTCTGCCATGAGCGTCCAATCGAGCCTCGTTATGTATCCCATTTATGCCTATGGGTCCGAAGAACAAAAACAAAAATACTTACCAAAACTTGCCACTGGCGAATGGGTGGGTTGCTTTGGCCTGACCGAGCCAGATTTTGGTTCTGACCCAGGCGGAATGAACACGCGCGCGCGTAAGACAAATGATGGCTACATCCTGAAAGGCAGCAAAACCTGGATTACAAATTCTCCGATTGCTGACGTTTTCGTAGTATGGGCCAAAAATGAAGACGGTGATATCAAAGGTTTCATATTAGAAAAAGGTATGTCCGGCCTATCTGCGCCAAAAATCGATGGTAAATTTTCACTTCGTGCTTCTGTGACAGGCCAAATTGTCATGGAAGATGTTTTTGTGCCAGACGCCAATCTATTGCCCAACGCATCGGGGTTAAAGGGTCCCTTTGGTTGTCTAAATCGTGCACGATTTGGAATAGCATGGGGAGCGTTAGGTGCAGCCGAGTTCTGTTGGCATGCGGCACGTAGTTATACATTAGATCGCAAACAATTCGGCCGGCCACTTGCTGCCAATCAACTTATTCAGAAAAAGCTTGCCGATATGCAGACAGAAATCACCATCGGCTTGCAGGCCTGCCTACAAGCAGGCCGCCTTTTCGATCAAGATCAACTTAATCCAGAAACCATATCGCTTATTAAGCGAAATTCATGTGGGAAAGCTTTGGACATCGCCCGAACAGCGCGGGACATGCATGGCGGTAACGGTATTGCTGATGAATATCACGTTATCCGCCATGCCATGAACCTTGAAGCCGTTAATACCTATGAAGGCACTCACGACATCCATGCGCTCATTTTGGGTAGAGCACAAACGGGCATCCAAGCATTCTTTTAGTTCGTCTTAAGCAGCTGACCCGGATACCTGGCTAACACCCTGAAGGGCATTGATCCAGAAACGCTCGAGTTTACTCATTGTAGCACTTACATTAGAAAAGTCGGCTGCAGAGACATGACTCATTTGCAAAGAGGCCGTTTGGCGATCAAACATACTATCCAAATGCCGCCATAAAGTTCGACCCTTAGGTGAAAGCTTAATATGGATCGACCGACGATCTCGTGTAGAGCGTTCGGGCACAACATAACCGTTCTCAACCATCTTACGAAGGTTATAAGAAACGTTAGAACCCAAGTAGTAACCGCGATGGCTCAACTCGCCAACAGTCAGCTCCTCGTCACCAACATTATAGAGGATCAAGGCTTGTACGTTATTTATATCGCGAATTCCTAAGCGATCCAGCTCAAGTCGGATAACTTCTAAAAACTGGCGATGCATTCTCTCAATCAGTTTGATTGATTCAAGATAAGCATTCTTCATGTTAGTCTCGTTAGCTGGTGTGTTTGAAGATACGACATTCATTGCTTAGACTCCCGTCAGGCAACAACTGGACTGTTGTTGCGCATATGAGTCACTTATTTCATAAATTTGAGTAATCCGCGGTGATCGTATACACACCAAAGCGGTGATGATTTTCACACAGAATCCGTGATGCTTCACACATAACAAGAGTGATCTTCATCACACCTGATGTGATCTACATCACACCTATTTCAGCTAAGTATTTGTCTTAAAAGAAAAGCAGTTTTAAGAATAAATTTCTGCTTTTTAGTCCTGACCGAGTTTCGTCACACCTGAGCTGTGATCTTGGTCACACCAAGGGTGTGAGCTAGATCACACAAAAGGCAAAAAAAGTTATAAAAAGATGGAATATCCTTATTTTCTGCGCGTTACGAGGGGGTTTGTTGTGACGCCCTGGCGCTTGCGAAGATCTTTTTAACCTTTAGACTACTCGTTAAAGGGGGAATCAAATGATTATCGATCATAGCAGTTATCCTGCGCGGCGTATGCGTCGAAATAGATCGCAACCTTGGCTAAGGCGTATGGTGGCAGAAACTCATTTGAGCATCGATGATTTGATATGGCCTATCTTTATTGAGGAAGGTTCTGGCACAAGTGAAATTAAGACACTCCCCGGTGTCGTGAGATATGGAATTGAACGGCTCGCTGATGCTGTTGCTCCGCATCTTAAATGGGGAATTCCTGCAGTTGCTCTTTTCCCTTTTACTCCTGAAAATAAAAAAACGGCGTCCTGTGAAGAAGCTTGGAATCCAGATAACTTGGTGTGCCGAGCCACAAGAGCATTAAAAAAGTCTTTTCCAAATATCGGAATTATCTGTGATGTTGCCCTAGACCCTTATAATAGCTCCGGCCATGATGGGCTTGTAAAAGATAATCGTGTGTTAAACGATGAAACTGTGGATGCACTTGTCAAACAGGCGCTTACACAAGCTCAAGCTGGATGTGATATTCTTGCGCCGTCCGACATGATGGATGGTAGAATAGGAAGATTACGCCAAGCGCTCGATCATAAAGGTTTTATCGATACGGCATTGATGGCATATGCCGCTAAATACGCTTCAGCTTTTTATGGTCCGTTTCGTGAGGCAGTTGGATCTGCTGGTGCATTGGCTTTTGATAAAAAAACTTATCAAATGGATTCCGCCAATACAGACGAAGCTTTACGTGAAGTCGCATTAGATCTTGATGAAGGCGCTGATATGGTGATGGTAAAACCAAGCCTGCTTTATCTTGATATTATTCATCGCGTGAAGAAAAAATTTCGTGCACCTACTTTTGCCTATATGGTTTCAGGCGAGTATGCCATGATCGCTTTGGCCGACAAAGCCGGAGCCCTTAACGGCGATGCTGCATTGTGGGAGGCGCATCTTGCCATAAAACGCGCTGGCGCTGATGGCATTTTAACCTATGCCGCTCCTCGAATTGCCGAACGCATTTCCAAAGGATAGTTTCATATACAGAAAATTGCTAATCATGCCTGTTTGGCAAGCCAGTTTTGAATTGCATTTATCTGATCCGGTGCCCTCAAACCTGGGGCATGGCCAGCTTCCTTAATTTCAATTACGGTAACTAAACCTTTCCGACCAGGGCCTCGCTTACGCATTTCTTCTACTGTATGGGGTAATAATAAATCTGACTCAGCCCCTCGTATAATGAGAATTGGGCAGATAATTTGATCCCAAATTGTCCATAAATCTATATCTTGCGCTTCTACACTGCGCAGGGCTTTACCAATACTTGGGTCATAGGCAAGAGTATATCCGTTCGACGTTTTACGCGCCGTGTGCAAAGCCATGTGACGCCACTGCTCATCTGTTAAAATTCCAAACGGCGCATGAATACCCCGAAGATATTCTTCCACCGCCCATAATGTTGGAAACATAAGATCATTTCCGACATAACTTTGGAGTTTTTTTATAGCGGCTTTAGGGATAAAGGGTCCTATGTCATTTAGCACAAGGCTCTTGATCGGCGTGTGAGGGTATGCCGCCAGAAACATTCCTATAAGGCCACCCATTGATGTTCCAATCCAATCTACAGCTTCAGCTTTTAAATGTGCTAGAAGAGCAGTGGAATCACTAATATATTGAGGGTATCCATAAGCATGGATACTAACCGGCGGTAAATAATCGCTGTCGCCGCGTCCAACAATATCGGGACAAACAATACGACGGTCGCCCGTTTGAGCTAATGATGCTGCCAACCAATCGAAGTCCCGGCTATTTCGAGTTAAGCCGTGAACACATATACAGGTTTTATCCGCATTAAAATTACCCCATTCATTATAAGCAAGAGTATGAAATCCTGCTGGCCCTAAGCTAAGGTATTGGCCACGGCGTGCAGGATCACCTGGAAATGCTTTCATACCTAACTCCTTATCGGAAAGTCATGTGCCAAGAATAACTTTCGCATAATATTTCGAATGTACTTTTTCTTATTTAAATAAAAGTGTAGGTTAGTTTAACAATCATTCGAACGTATATATAACAAAGTTTTACCGCATCATTTTAAAACCATAGAGTTAAATCTCATATGAGACGCCGAACCTGGTTTATCGGTTTTCTAGTTTTATGTCTTCTTTTAATAACGACTGCTTGCGTATGGTTGCGCGCTAGCTTGCCCAAGACAAATGGGCAGCAAATTATATCCGGGCTTGAAAAGCCCTCACAAATTATTCGCGACCATTATGGGATTGCCTTTATTAAGGCTGAGACTCTTGCTGATGGCTATCGAGCGCTTGGGTATGCCCACGCACAAGACCGACTTTGGCAGATGGAACTTATGCGTCGATCTGGTGCCGGCAGGCTGTCTGAGGTTTTTGGCAGCAGAACTCTCGCCATTGACCGTTTTATTCGCACTCTGGGCTTACGGGAAAAAACCGAGAAAAGCATGGCTGCATTATCGCCTGAGATTATGTCAGGGTTAGTTGCTTATGCCGAGGGCGTTAACGCGTATCTGATCGATCATAAAAACCATCTACCTCCTGAATTTGTCTTTTTGAGGGTCGAACCAGAGTCTTGGAAACCTATTGATAGTCTCGTTTGGCAGAAACTAATGGCTTTAAGCCTCGGCCATAACTGGCGTAATGAAGCTTTACGAGCTCAGCTGAAGCGGCAGCTTTCAATCTCAGATATGCAACTTTTTTTACCGATGGCCAACCATGATCTTTCCAATAAATTATCTGACTTAACTTCAGATTTCGATAAATGGGGTGAACTGAGAGAATCTTTCCCTTCTTTTTTACAAAATTACGGCGCATCTAATGTATGGGCCGTTTCAGGAAGCAAAAGCACAACGGGAAAACCTCTTCTTGCCAATGATCCCCATCTCGGTTTGGAACTTCCTATCCTTTGGTATTTAGCGCGCATTGACACACCTGAGATGAGTCTTGCCGGTGCTACTGTTCCCGGGGTTCCTTTCCACGTTTTAGGCCATAATAATTATGTAGCATGGGGCTTTACTTCTTCGGGAGCTGACGTAGAGGATTTAATTGTTGAGCACTTAGACAAAAATAATCCCAATAATTACATGACGGAGAACGGATCTCTCCCATTTCAAAATCGTAAAGAAACTATCAAAGTGCGTAATGCACCAGATGATATCTTGATCGTCCGTGAAAGTCGGCACGGCCCCATTATCTCAAACCTAATCAACATTACACCTGATAGAAACGAGATCGTTGCCCTTCAATCCACAGTTTTATTAGCAGAAGATCAGACCGCTGAGGGTCTTTATCAGCTCAATAAAGCGCGCACTACCGCAGGCGTTAATGAGGCTTTAGATCTCTTTACGGCTCCCGTTCAGAATGTTCTTTTCGCCGATATATTGGGAACTATAGAGCTTAGAATGGCTGGACATGTTCCGTTGAGATCTTTCTCTGATCAAGGACCTATACCCATTGACGGATCCCACGCCGACCGGCGATGGAAGAACTTTATCCTGCCAAAAGATCTTCCGCGTTTTAGCAATCCTGCCAACGGAGTTCTTAGTAACGCTAACGAACCTCTCTCTTCGGCAATTCTTTCCGAGTACGACCCCCCCTATCGCGCGATCCGTTTAACCGATCTATTGGCGCAAACGGGTCCTTTCCAAATACGGGATATGGCAAAATTACAGATGGATACACTGACCCAAGATGCCAAAATTTTATTGCCATTTATGACTGCTATAACGCCATCCACTCTTCAGTCCCACATTGCGATTAATCTGCTGAAACAATGGGATATGCACATGAGTCGCGAAAAGCCTGAGCCACTTATATATGTAGCTTGGCTTTCGCTTATACAGGCCCAGTTGGCACAGGATGACCTAGGTGAAATCTTTTACGTCTATAAAGGCCTTCGTCCTGAGTTGGTTCATCGTATTTTGAGCTCAAATCCATCGCGATGCGACGACAAACGAACGCCTGAAGTGGAAACCTGTGAGCAACAACTAACCAGCTCTTTAGAGGTTGCCTTAAATATTCTGACCCAAAGGTATGGCTCAGATTTAACTACTTGGAGATGGGGCGAGGCACACAAAGTGCGGTTTATCAATCGATTACTAGACGAAATTCCTTTCGCCAAATTCATAGCCGGCCAAGAAGCCGCTACTGACGGCGGCGATTTTACTCTAAATCGGGGGCAAACAGACCCTGATCTTTGTTGCAATTCTGATACTTTGCCCGCGCAATGGCCCCATATCCACGGAGCCGGTTTCCGAGCGGTATATGATTTAAGCGACCTTAATCGGTCCGGATTTATGACAGCCACAGGACAGTCAGGAAATACTTTTTCTGCTCATTACACTGATATGGTAGATTCATGGCGAAGCGGCGCTATGATAACGTTACCAGACAAACTTGAAGGGCCTCGAGGCCGCGGTCTTTCGATATTTACTTTAACTCCAGAGGCTCGGCCATGACTGTGACCCTTGCAGATATCCAAAAAGCAGCAACTCTCATTGAAGGGTCCGTTGTTCGCACACCTCTTGTTCCTATGCAGCATCTTCATGATCTTTTAGGTTTTGAGACTTTCCTAAAGTTAGAAAATCTACAAAACATTGGTTCCTTTAAGCAACGAGGCGCTCTCGTAAAATTAAAGAGCCTTTCCGCCAAAGAAGCAAAGGCTGGCGTCATCGCTATGTCTGCCGGAAATCATGCGCAAGGTGTTGCCTATCATGCGCAAAAACTTGGGATACCCGCAACTATCGTAATGCCACAAGGAACACCTTTTGGTAAAATTGAAGCTACAACACGTTATGGAGCCAGAATTATTCTTGAAGGTGATAGTGTTGACGCTGCTGGCAGCCATGCTCGTGATCTTGCAAAGAAGAATGGGTTAATTTTTGTTCACCCTTTTGATGACGAACATATTATAGCTGGCCAAGGCACTATCGGTTTAGAATTATTGGCAGATTGCCCCGACATTGACACAGTTATTGTTCCCATTGGAGGTGGTGGAATCATTGCGGGCATTGCCACAGCGGTGAAAGCAATTAAACCCAGTATTGAGGTCATTGGAGTTGAGTCAACACTTTATCCTTCAATGTACTCCGCCACAAAGAGCGAAACGCCCGTTGTTGGAGGACCCACCTTGGCTGAAGGTATTGCACTTAAAGCCGCAGGTACGATTCCCAAGGAAATCGTTTCCCGATTAGTTGATGACATTTTCTTAGTCGATGATCTCCTGATAGAACGAGCCGTTCAGCTTCTCGCCGAACGTTGCCATGTGGTAGCCGAAGGAGCTGGCGCTGCATCTCTGGCAGGAGCCTTAGCAAATCGGCAGAGATTTTCTGGAAAGAAAGTGGCGATGGTTATTTGCGGTGGAAACATCGACTCTCGAATACTTGCCTCAGTTCTGCTGCGCGGAATGCTCCGAGAAGGCCGGATGGCGTCTCTCAGAGTAGAAATCTCTGATCGACCAGGAACTCTTTCTAAAGTAGCAAAAGTTATCGGCGATACCGGAGGGAATATTGTTGAGGTAATACACCAACGGATGTTTTACGATGTCCCTGTAAGATCGGCCGAACTTGACTGTGTTGTGGAGACAAAGAATCGCGAACATATTCAAGAGATTGTTGCACGGCTTAAAGAGGCCGGCTTTCCAACCACAGTGCTACGTGCCACCCAAAGTGAAGCTTCTTAGATAATAAAATGACGCAATTTCCTACTGGCGCCGGAAAAACCAACAAGACTTGGATTAACGCCATCAAAACATCTAATCTTTATGATGGCCTACTAAGCCGGCGAATTTTTGCTTATCTTATCGATATTTTTCTCATTTTCTGGCTTGTTATTGCAGCAAAAATTGGTGTTGCGATTTTCAGTATCTTATCATTTTTTCTCTTAACACCTCTGCTCGTGACTCTTTTGGCCCTTATACCCTTAGCTTATCATACCTTCACTATAAGTGGGTCAAGGGCAGCTACGCCTGGCATGCGTTTAATGGGCTTAATTGTGCGTGATTACGCAACTGGTCAAAGACCCACTATGCTTCAAGCCCTTATTACAACAATTCTTTTTTACACAACGACTGCGGGAACAGGTGGGATTATCCTATTTTGGCCTCTTTTCCATACTCAAAGACGCACAATTCACGATATATTGGCCAACACTATTGTTTTACCCGTGCGAAAAATTCGTTGAACTATTGATATATTGGCAATGAGTACATCAACTGAGCCTGTGCCAAAACTAACATCGCATACCGCCTCTATTCCCTTAGGAAAGCAGGCACAGATATTTTATCGTACTGCCGGCGCGCCATGCCCTTATTTACCTAACAGGATAGAGCGCCATATTTTGGCTGATTTAACGGGATCCAATGCTGAAGCCATTCATAACTTTTTAACGACCGCCGGTTTTCGCCGCAGCCATCATTTAATTTATCGTCCTTCTTGCCTTGACTGTTCTGCTTGCATCCCGGTACGAATCATTACTGCTAAATTTACGCCTTCACGGACTCAACGCCGTACTTTTTTGCGCAATAGTCATCTGCAGGCAAATTTAATTGCCGCAGTCGCAACGCAGGAGCAATTTGATTTATTCAAACAATATCAAAAAATGCGCCATGATGACGGCGAGATGGCCCGGATGAGTTTTGAAGATTTTCGACTGATGATTGAAGGCAGTCCTGTTCACACTCGAATCGCAGAATTCCGTGATTCAAATGGCCTTTTAAAAGCAGTTTGCCTTTTAGACATTTTAAAAGACGGATTCTCCGCTGTTTATAGTTTTTTTGACCCAGAAACCCCGCTACAAAGTCTTGGAACTTATGTAATTCTTTGGGCCATTAGAGAAGCTCAGGCTCACCAATTTTCGTATATTTACTTAGGCTACTGGGTAAGTGGTAGCCCTAAAATGTCCTATAAAATTAGATTCCAGCCCCTAGAACAATTTAGCCAAGGCCATTGGAAACCCTTTTCTAATGGCTCTGTTGCCTAAAACTTAGAGATTATTATAGTAGCAGTGTCCCGAGCAGCTTGAAATGGCTGCCGGTTTCACTGATAAGGCTTTCCTTGAGGGACGAATGGGGGGCGCCATATATGGAGAATGGGATGAAACGTCATAGTGAAATTAAGCGCCGTCAGTTTCTTAAAGGTTCAACTTTAGCCGCCGGAGCTGCCGTTGCTTCTGCCGCTGCTACCAGTAGCTTTCCAACGCCTGCTTTATCCCAGGGTAAAATGGAATGGCGAATGGTTACATCTTGGCCTAAAGGATTGCCTGGCGTTGGTACCGGTGCGGAACGTTTGGCCGAACGGATTGGCAAACTAAGCGATGGCAAGTTAACGGTCAAAGTTTTTGCTGCGGGCGAGCTTGTACCAGCGCTTGAATGTTTTGCGGCGGTGTCCAATGGCACAGCGGAAATGGGTCATGACGCTTCTTATTACCATTTAGGCAAACACCGCAGCACACCTTTCTTTACCTCAGTCCCCTTTGGCTTCACGGCGCCGGAAATGACTGCCTGGATTAACTATGGCGGTGGACAGGAAGTTTGGGATGAGCTCTACGCGCAATTCGGTATTAAAGGTTTTCAAGCAGGTAATACGGGCTGCCAAGCCTTAGGTTGGTATCGCAAAGAGATAAAGAGTGCCGCCGACTATAAAGGCCTTAAAAAGCGTATGCCTGGCATAGGTGGCGAAGTCTTAAAGAAGCTGGGCGGTGTAGTCGTTAATGTCCCCGGTGGCGAGATTTTCCAATCGCTTCAATCAGGAACGGTGGACGCCGCTGAGTGGATCGGCCCTTATAATGATTTAACCTTTGGTTTTTACCAGGTCGCCAAATTTTACTATGGTCCTGGATTTCACGAACCCGGCTCTGCACTTCAGCTTATGGTTAACAAGGCAAAGTACGATGCGTTACCGAATGACATAAAAGAAATCATTAAGGTCGCATCTCAAGCTTCCCATGATGATATTCTAGCCGAATACAACATGCGCAACGGCCCTGCCCTCGAAACCCTGACTCAGAAGCATGGTGTCAATGCAGCACGCCCCCCAAATGATGTTCTTATTGCATTTGGTAATGCTTCAGGAGAAGTAATGGCAGAAGAACGTGATAAAGCTGATGCGATCGGCAAAAAGATTTTTGAGTCTTACCTTGCTGCGCGTAAGCTTCTAATTCCGCAAACGCGTTTCTTGGATCAAGCATTCCTCAACGCCCGCGCCTTGGCCTACAAATATATCGACTAGGCTATTATCTATTCAAAAAAACCCGCTACGGATCCGTAGCGGGTTTTTTATTGCTCTGCTTTAAATTTAAAACCATGCATCAATAATCATAGAAATAGCCAAGATTAACACGACTATGTGTGTGAGCAGTAGATATTCTCTATTAAGTTCACTGCGTTCAAGCCACCCTGGCAGTTTCTTGGCGCGAAAAACTCTCATAAGAAAAATTCCACTGAAAACATAAAGCAGTAACAGAATAAATCCGCCCGAACCTTCCAAGGCCAACATTACTTTGTTCCTTCTTGGTTATCGGGGTCATCGACATCCATAAAATTGGATTTTCCCGCACCACCACCCTCTTTTTGAATTTGAATTTGCTCATCACGGAAAATCTTGTGGGGCAGCCATGTTGCAAGCGGGGTAAAGTACCAAACCAATGCTAGGCCAAAGACCTGCAAAAACGTCCACGAAATAGAACCAATCCAAATTTGGCTTGTCGTTACCGACTCAGGTGCAACGCCTCGCATATAGAAAAGCGTAAAACCGAAAGGTGGCGTCAAGAAGCTGGTTTGCAGATTCACGCCGATCATGACGCCCAGCCATATAGGATCCAAACCTAAGGTTAGGAGAGGCACGCCACAAATAGGTAGCATAATGAAAATAATTTCAAAGGTGTCGAGAAAGAATCCCAAAATAAACATGATGAACATAACAATCGCCATGGCGCCAAAGGCCCCACCAGGCATATTACGCAGCGCGTCTTCAACTAAGGCTTCACCACCAAAACCTCTAAACACCAAGCTAAAAACTGAAGCGCCGAACAAAATAACAAAAACCATGCAGGTGGTTACTGCCGTATTTACTGTTGCCTGCTTAATCATGGCAAAGTTTAAACGGCCTCGTGCCGCGGCAAGAATCATTGCCCCTAGCGCCCCCAATGAGGCCGATTCTGTTGGAGTGGCGATACCAAAAAGAATGCTTCCTAACACCGCAAGAATTAAGGTTAGGGCCGGCAACAAAGCCACTGCCACCCTTCCCCACAATCCCTGACGTGATGATGCATCAGACGGGAGAGCCGGACAGGATTCGGGCTCAAATACCGCCTTGTAGGCGATCCAAAGTAGATATAATGCCGTTAGAATAAGGCCTGGGATCAGGGCGCCAGCGAATAAATCTCCGACTGAAACTGTTTCAGGGGCAAAGTTCCCCATTTTGCTCTGCGCCGTTTGGTTAACGCTTTGCAACATATTGGCGACAAAGATCAGAACCGTAGACGGTGGGATAATCTGAGCAAGGGTGGATGATGCGCAGATGACGCCTGTGGCGAGCTTGGGGTCATATCCCGCGCGCAGCATAGCCGGCAAACTGATGAGTCCCATCGTCACGACTGTGGCGCCAACAACGCCTGTCGATGCCGCCAGTAAAGCGCCAACCAAAACCACCGAATAGCCTAAGCCGCCCCGGAGGCTACCAAAAAGCTCTCCCATCGTGGTGAGTAGTTGCTCGGCCAAACCTGATCGCTCGAGAATCATCCCCATAAATATAAAAAGAGGAACTGCGACAAGAACCTCGTTCATCATGACCCCGTAATAACGGGCAGCCATGCCATTCAAAATGTGGAAATCCAAAACCCCCATTGCCCAGCCAATACCGGCAAAAATTAGAGCTGTTCCGGCAAGCGAAAATGAAATGGGGTAACCTAAAAGCAGCGTCGTACAAACACCGATAAACAATAAAATACTGAGGATCTCGCCTATGGCTACAGGATCCATGATGACTTCCCCTTAATCATTTGGCAGAGGTGGCAGCAATTCCTCACGGCCCTTAAGAATTAAAATTGAACGTGCGACTACTGCTAATCCCTGAATAGCCAGCAGAAAAACGCAAATTAACAAGGCTGTTTTTATAAGGAAAATACCCCCCATGCCTCCCGATTGACTGGATGGCTCATAAATACGCCAAGCGGAAATGACAAAATCCAGACTTGAAAGGCCCATCACAACAAGCCAAGGAAAGAGAAAAATAATACACCCGACAATTTCTGCCCAAGCTTTTTGGCGACGCGTCATCTTGCCCGATACAATATCAACGCGAACATGCTGATCTTTCATATAGGTATAGCCTGCGATTAAGGTGAAGCTTACCGCAAAGCAGGCAACATAAAGTTCCTGCATCCAGACATAACCTATCCCTAGGGCGTAACGGAGAATTGCCGTTAACGCACAGATAGCCACACTTAGAAAGATCAGCCACGCAGCAACAATGCCAACCCGGCTATTAATGGCATCAACAATACGAATATAACCACCAAGTAGAGGCATTATTCCCCCTTAACGCCATATAGTATTCTCGGGTTATTCTTGCCCCTTCATGTGTTTCACTGCGTACCATACCGCTGGCAAAGTTAGCGCACCTAACAGCACCTTTAGAACATCACCATAAACAAATGGCACAACACCCAAAGTAAGGGCCAACTTAAAGGCTTGAGTAAAAGCTAGTCCTTTCGCGACACCTAAAACATGCGCCAGCCAAGTCGCCCCACAAGCAAATATAATACCTTCAGCAATGACCATTGCCGTAAGGCTGTTTATAAAACTGCGATCCCATCCTCGTTCGGCTAACCAACCTAAAACAGCAGCGGCAATCATGAATCCCATGAGAAATCCACCTGTCGTGCCCATGGCATAGGTAAGTCCACCACCCCCAGAAAAAACAGGCAACCCCATTGCCCCTTCAGCTATATAAAGTGCAACGGTCAGAACGCCCAACCGCATACCATATGCCATTGCCAGAACAGCAACCGCATAAGTCTGCATCGTCATAGGCACAGGCCAAAAGGGAATATGAACCTTAGCGCTTAGAGTCAAAAGAGCCGACCCCAAAAGCGCCAGACCAAGACTGCGGATCCATGACGGTATCCGGGAAACAGGAGGGCACAACCAGGCAATGAAAGTCGCAGGTGATGTTGCATAGATCATGGATTTCCTCCTGTTTTTGGCAACTAATGGCGGTTTTTAGACCAAATTAGGCGCCCCGCAAACCCAGAATTTACGAAAATTTGTTAGTCTTTGGAAAACCTGTAGGCGGTAGCCGGCCAGCAGCGGCTCTCTTTCCTATCCAGGGCCGCATATCTGTTTCAGTTCGCGTCCGCTCGCCAGCTTGCCAAGATAAACCTTCAGCCAATCGAAACGCCTTAAGATCAGAAAGACCGCCTGATTGATACTTCTGCAGAACGACACCCCGCCCTCGGGCCATCTCCGGCAATTCCGATAAAGGAAAAACAAGCAATTTCCGATTATCACCGATTACCGCGACGTGAGTCGCTTGTCCGGGTATCATCGCACATACTGCAGCACGCGCCTTATCCCCCAAGTTGAGGACTTGTTTTCCTGTACGCGTTTGCGCGGTAACGTCTTCTTCTTTGACAATAAATCCTCGACCATCATTCGAGGAGATTACAAGACGTTGGGCAGAATTTTGTGCAAAGATGGCAATAACATCATCATCGTTGCCTAAATCAATCATCAGTCGCAACGGCTCACCATGCCCCCGGCCACCAGGCAATTTGTCACCAGCGATGGTATAGAATCGTCCATTGCTTGCAAAAATTAATAGCTTATCAGTCGTTTGCATGGGGGCAGCAAAACGTCCTGAGTCTCCTTCTTTATATTTCGCGTCAGATATTCCTGCAGAATCTAAATGGCCTTTGACTGCACGAATCCAACCCATTTTAGAGTATAGAACTGTTATCGGCTCCCGCTCGACCATAGCTTCAAGAGGAACGGCTACAGCCACAGGCGCTGAGCCAATCTCTGTGCGACGTCGGCCTAATGCCGTTGTGGGACCAAACTGTTTTTTTACCTCGCCAAATTGATCAGCAAGGGCTTGCTTCTTTTTATCATCGCTCGCGAGCAGCTCTTTTAGCTCTTTGCGCTCTTGAGTTAATGCCTTGTGCTCAGAGCGAATTTCCATCTCTTCCAGCTTGCGGAGTGAACGCAACCGCATATCCAAAATAGCATTCGCTTGGTTTTCATTAATTGAAAACCTTTTCATTAAAACCGGTTTTGGCTCATCCTTGTCGCGGATAATACGAATCGTTTCATCCAAATTAAGATAGACAGCTAAGTAACCTTCAAGAACCTCGAGACGGCGTGCGATCCGTTCAAGCCGGTGTGTCGTTCTGCGTTCAAGAACTTCGCGGCGGTGATCAATGAAATGCGTTAAAACCTCGCGTAAGGACACAACCCGGGGTGACTTTCCATCAACCAGGACATTCATGTTCAACGAAAATTTGCTTTCAAGGTCGGTTTGCCGATAGAGGCTTTCCATTAAAACGTCGGGCTCAACAGTACGGGATTTTGGCTCTAAAACCAAACGGACTTCGGTTGTCGACTCATCCCGAATATCCCCTAGCATAGTTAATTTGCGCGCTTGCAAAAGTTCAGCAATTTTCTCGATCAGTTTAGCTTTTGCAACTTGATAAGGAATTTCGGTCACGACAATTTGCCATACACCGCCCTTTAATTTCTCAACAACCCATTTTGCACGGACCCGAAAAGTACCTCGGCCCGTCGAATATGCTTCTTTAACGGCCGTTGAATCTTCGACTAAAACACCCCCAGTGGGAAAATCAGGTCCAGGAATAAATCCCATTAATGTTTCGGGCGAAGCATTCGGATGCTTTAGTAAATGACGTAAGGCGTCACAGAGCTCAGCGACATTATGGGGCGGAATACTGGTAGCCATGCCAACAGCAATGCCCTGTGCGCCATTAGCTAATAAATTTGGAAAGGCAGCTGGAAGGACTAATGGTTCTTCTTCCTCACCGTCATATGTAGTTCGGAAATCTACTGCGTTTTCGTCAATGCCTTGAAGTAACAGTTGAGCAACTTCTGTAAGACGCGCTTCGGTGTATCGCATCGCCGCTGGGTTATCGCCATCAATGTTACCGAAATTTCCTTGTCCATCAACGAGAGGATATCGAACAGCAAAATCCTGAGCCAGACGTACAAGGGCGTCATAAACCGCCTGATCACCATGCGGATGATACTTACCAATAACGTCACCCACAACACGGGCACATTTCTTAAATCCACCCGTCGGATCAAGGCGGAGCTGACGCATTGCATACAGAAGACGCCGATGAACCGGCTTTAGCCCGTCACGTAGATCTGGCAAAGACCGACTGGTGATCGTGGATAGAGCATAGGTAAGGTACCGCTCGCTTAAGGCATCAGCCAGCGAGGTATCCCTGATCTCTGCAATAGACCTAGATTGCGCCATCTTTCCTCCCAACCCCCAAATATTGGCGGTTCCGGAAGGTATACGTCAAGATTTAGCCTTTGTCCTTAATCTATTGGCCAATCTTTCAACCAATCTACCCCGTGCTTGAGGAATTTTACGGTTATGAGGCTGAAATACGTGCCGTTCCAGGAAAAACCCCGTTAGGTGGAAACCCTGATTCATAGCCTCAGGAGTAATTCCTGACGAGTCCATGTTCCGGTTGGTTAAAAAGCGCGGTAATTCTAATAATCTTTCTCTATAAGGCTCACCAGCACCTGCAGATATAGCGCGCCCTGTTTTCGGAGAAACATACACAAGATTGTTGATGTCTCCTGTTGCTGCACAATGAGATAAATCAAGGCCAAAGCCCAAATCTGACAAAAGATCGAGCTCGAAAGTAATATAACGAGCTGGCCAATCGGGTCCGTTTAAACATTCTAATAAATCTAAAAATCGACCATAAAGTTTGGGATGAGCTTCGCGTTCAGGTAAGGCAGAATCAACCACGGCACACGCTGAAGATAATCCTGCTAAACGATCTCCATCATTAAGGAGTGGTGCTGAATAAGCGGTGATCATCTCGCATTTATAAAATCCCAAATGCTCTTCAAGACGCGCACGCCACTCTGCATGTACCAAATTGCCTGGCTGATATAGACCTCGTCGCGACTTATCAACTAAGCTACGGATAAGACCGGCATGCTTGCCGCGTTCGCGGGTAAGTAAGGTGATTACACCGCTACTTTCGCCACGTCGTAGAACAGACAGAATAACGCCCTCTTCTGTCCATTCCATTTATTTTAGCCCTCAAAATTTAAGCCCCACGAGCGATAGCGCTCAGGGTCATCTTGCCACTTTTCTCTGACCTTAACTGTAATAAATAAATGAACGCGACGATCCAAAGCTTTCTGAATCTCGGCTTGGGCTCGCATCCGGCTGGTACGAATCTGAGCACCTTCTTTACCTAAAATGATCGCCTTCTGACTTGGGCGCTCTACATAAATAACCTGAGAAATCTTGACGCTGCCATCTTTGAAATCTTCCCATTTTTCTGTTTCGACAGTCAAAGAATAAGGAAGCTCTTCATGCAATTTTATAAACAATTGTTCGCGTGTTAACTCCGCCGCCCAAAGGCGCAACGGCATGTCCGTCAGCTGATCTTCCTCATAGAGCCATGGCCCCTTAGGCAATTTTTTAAAAAGCGCAACAAGAAGATCCGACACGCCACTTTTAGTTAAGGCAGATATCATAAAGGTGCGATCAAATGAGAAGATTTCATTAAGGCGTGACGCGCGCTCTAGAAGTATTTCATGTTTGGCCCGATCAATCTTGTTTAAAACTAAAAATATCGGCTTCTTTATAGAAACTAAAGCTTGGGCAATTGATTGACTATCTTCATCTAAGTCACGTTTGCTCGCATCATGTAGAAAAACTATGACGTCAGCATCACCAGCTCCTTGCCAGGCTGCATCCACCATGGCGCGATCTAAGCGACGCTTTGGCGTAAAAATTCCCGGCGTATCCAATAAAACAAGCTGGGCCATATCTTGTATTGCGATACCAAGAACACGCATTCTTGTCGTCTGCACCTTAGGCGTAACAATCGAAACTTTGGCCCCAACCAAAGCGTTAACAAGTGTCGATTTTCCCGCATTTGGGGCGCCAATTATCGCTGCATATCCGCAGTGCCGCTCTTGGTCAGCCACTACGGGCCTCAATAATTTCAAACAAACCCGCAGCGGCTTTCTGCTCTGCAGCTCTCTTGCTGGAACCTTGAGCTTTTACCTCGGGATACCCTGCTATGCTAACCGCAACAGTAAATATTGGTTCATGAGGAGGGCCCTCTCGAGATATCTCAATGTAGTTTGGCAACGGCAATGCCTTACTCATTGCCCACTCTTGTAAGCTACTTTTCGCGTCCTGGGGAGGCGTTGATGCCGAAGACATTGCAAGATGCCAATGCCGCTTGATAAAAGACGCTGCGCAGGCAAGTCCGCCGTCCCGGTAAAGAGCAGCAATTACAGCCTCTAACGCATCAGCAAGAAGGCTTTGATTCTTTTCGTCAGTGCGATCATTTTTAGCAAAGATCAGATTTGGGCTTAAATCAATCTCGCGGGCAATTTGCGACAAAGTTTCACGACTTACCAACTTAGCATGACGCTTGGCAAGACCACCTTCAGCTTCATCAGGATAACGCTCTAACAATATATCAGCAACTACAAGGCCTAAAACACGATCTCCTAAGAACTCTAAGCGCTCATAATTTGTGTATATTAAGGATCTGTCTCCTTGCCCGCGAAAAGGTATGTTAGCCGAAGAATGAGTTAGAGCTTCATACAGCAATGCTATATCGACAAATTCATGGCCAAGTGCTTCTCGAAATTTTATTGTCGGAACAAACGATTTATTTGCACGACGCATGCATTTTTACTCAATCTTTTTGAAGAGGCGATCAAAACGAAGAGTCCAGGGCCAAGTCCAAAATTCCCAAAGATGAGTTCCGGTTTCAACAGAGAAAACTAAGAATTCGGCACGGCCTACCAAATTTTCGCGCGGGACAAAACCTACCGCAGAAAGAACACGACTATCTTGGCTACGATCCCGGTTATCCCCCATAGCGAGATAATGCCCTTCGGGAACGACATAAACTTGAGTATCATCAAGGATACCTTCGTCAGTTACCTCCAAAATCATATGCTTACGACCACCTGGAAGCGTCTCATTATAACGAGTCGCCGTAACCGTCTGGCCAAAGCCATCACCGATAACATAATCGTCAATCTTCTCTCGGGTAACAGGAGCATCATTAATATATAAAATGCCTTTCTGAACTTGGATACGATCGCCCGGCAAACCAATAAGGCGTTTAACATAATCTGTTTTGTTATCTGTCGGCAGTTTAAAGACAACCACGTCACCTCGGCTGGGTTCACGGAATAATACGCGCCCGGGTACAAGAGGTAGCCCAAAAGGAAAAGAATATCGCGAATAGCCATAAGAATATTTAGAAACGAAAAGATAATCACCTACCAATAACGTAGGAATCATAGAGCCAGATGGGATATGAAAAGGCTCAAAAGCAAATGTTCTAATAACGAGGGCGATAACAATAGCCCATATTACCGTCAATATAAGCTCACCGATACCACCTGATTTTTTGCGTTTCATTTATAAAACCCCTAAAATTTATTATCTTGCGCAGGTACGATATCTGCATTGCTTACCGTGGAAAGAATAACGATAGCATGAGCCAAAG
>Ga0075163_10000701_pt1 | contig 43873 bp, 49 predicted proteins | sample JI1023141ADNA_FD_71478 | JGI IMG/M metagenome (GOLD analysis project Ga0075163, IMG submission 71478) | Wastewater effluent complex algal communities from Wisconsin, to seasonally profile nutrient transformation and Carbon sequestration -... | ecosystem: Engineered > WWTP > Effluent > Algae...
TCCACAATAGAAGTCTGAAATCTGCTATTGAGGACATGATGGAAACGGTAGAGCTTCAACATCGTAAGCTCACGCGTCTGCTAGATAGAACCTTCATCCAGTACGAACAAGAGCAAAAAGCAGAGGAAAAGCCTGACGAAGCTACGGCTCCTGCACCACTTGAACCTTCGGAGTTTCCAACAGAATGGCACCACTTGCAAAATCTGACCAAGAATACAGACTGATCCTTGGCTGTCTAGCAGCTCAGTGCAAACTGAATCATTCTTTCCGAGAGATTTATATCTGGCTGATGGACTACACCTATCATACAGAGCCTGCGGAAACTATGAATCTTCTGCCTGAGCTGGTAGACTGGATTGTCCAAGAGCGCAGGCGGAAAATTGATCAGTCTAACTTCCTGGACAGAACCTGTTACATGACAGATGTAGGTCACGCTTGCAACGCAGTAGGCATAGCCTATTCATTAGATGAACAGCGCCAGATTCTACAGATGCTAACCTCAGAGTCTGAGAAGGGGGGTTGACAGATTCCCGGAATTCCCGTATAATCGAGCCAATTTCGCACATAATGTGCTTATCCCATTTAGGAGCCCGTATGACTGATGTTATCAAATCGTTGGACGAAGAAGCCACCGAAGAAGAAACTAGCGCAATGCGCTTTGACGAATTGCTCAATGCACTCTACGAAGTGCGTGAGCTTCTGATCACCGTTCCTCTGGATCAGGTGGACGAATTGAAGGAAGGCTTGCGCTCCTGCAAAGGCCGCCACAATTATGCCATTCGTCGCAAAGGAGGCATCCCTCCCACTGAGATGCTGGAGTTCGCAGACTATCCTGCAAAGAATGACCAAGGCGAAGTGCTCAATGGTCAGCAGACTGTGCATGTCAAGCTCAAGCCGCGCAAAGCTGTGGAAATCTATTCCATCAAAGTGCCGGATTCTTCTCTCTGATAGGAGCATCAAGATGGTAGACTTCGCAGCTCTTCGCAAGAAAGCCAATGAGCGAGCCGCTATTGAGCGTGGCAATGCTCACACCGAGCGTATTGTACGTCGCAAGACTCAGAGGGAATTGCTGGATGAAATGTACTCCGCAATGGAAGAAGGAGCTCTGAGCTTCAATGCTTGGGAACAAAGTTTTATCACTTCTTGCCGAGGCTATCTCAGAAGCCGCACTCTGCAAGATGGTCTGTCTTTTAAGCAGCGTACTTGCCTCGGAGAGATGGTCATCAAATACTCCATTGATCCTGAGATTGTGATCCAAGAAGGAACCAAGCCTCAGCCTGCCACTCCGCGAGACTATTCTGATCTCGAAGACGATATTCCCTTCTGATTCTTTCAACCCGTTCACTACAAGGAGCAACGTATGACAGTCAAAACCAACCAGAACGCACTGCGCAATGCACTGATCGAGAATAGCAGCATTCGCCCTGCTGTGAATAGCTCGCAGGATAACAACTTCAAGCACGAGGACAAGCAGAAGAGCATGGCCGCTGCGATTGCAGCTCGTCGCGCTTCCTTTGCAGTCGCACAGAAGGAGCAGAAGAATGGGGCTTAAAGAACTTCTGGCAGCCAAGAGGGCTGCTGCCGCTGCCGCAGAGGCTCCTGCTCAGCCGGCTCCTGTTCCTGCAAAGACAGAAGTCGTCACTCCGCCGGCTCCTGTCAAAGCTGAGCCTGCTCCTGAGCCTGCGCCCCAGAAGCCTATGAGCTTTGCAGAGAAGATGGCTCTCAAGAAGAAGCAAGCAGAGGCCGCAGTCTCAGCTCCTGCTCCGGCTCCTTCCTCTGCACTCGCAGCCTTGGATATCGAGGACACCATTGTCCAAGAAGCTCCTACTGTTACGCTCTCTCCTGACCAGCTTTCCGTGATTCAGGAGGAGGAAGATTCTGAGCTGGCACAAGCCTACTCTGACCTTGCTCTCACGATCAACAAGCTCAAGTACACTGACGATGGTGACGATCTTACCAACGCAATGACAGAGCTGAAGAAGGCGCTCAAGAAGAATCCCTCAGCTTCTATGCTGCTGCTGGATACAGACATCGGCCAGATGACTCTGGCTCTTCGTCGTTACACTGGCCTGGCTATCTCAGACGCCAAGGAAAGCAAAGAGAAGGCCAAGCCGGGTCGTAAGCCTGCCAAGGCTTCTAATGTTCCTCTCACTCCCGAGCAGATTGCTGCCGCATTGGATGACATGTAATGGACTCCTTCAGTACCCACACGTATGTTGTCACGTACAAGCGCAACAAGTCCGATCCGCAGGCTACTGAGTCTTTCAAGACTGCTGAAGCTGCGTATCATTTCGCATTGACTGTGGAAATGGAAGGTGGTATCACCATCGTATCCATGACCCAGCAGAAGAATCCCACCACCCAGAAGCCTTCGCTTCGCTTTGATTAAGGAGTATTCACTATGAACATCAAGAAACAGACTGAACCTGCGCTGGAGCGCGTCGTTCTCAGACTGCCAGCAGCCTTGGCAGAATTTGTGGAAGCCAACCCTCTGCAAGTGCAGGTCGTTCTGGGGGACTGGCTCGATAAGAACTGCGCTCTGACAGGAGAATGCGAAGAAGAACCTATGCTGCACAGGGCACAAGCCTTGATCCAAGGCCCGCGTCAGGAAGACTACGGCGACAAGCTCCAGAACTTCTCACAGATTGCTATGCTGTGGCAAGGCTATCTCGCACCGAAGCTCCAGCATCATGCTGCAATCACTCCGGAGGATGTTGCACTCTGCATGATTCTGGTCAAGATGGCCAGACTGTCCAAGTCTCCGGACCACAAGGATTCTGTGCTGGATATTGCAGGCTATGCCGGCTGCTACGACATGCTTCAGGCAGAGCGCGCTTACGGCCATTTCCTGGCCGGTGCTATTCGCGATCCTCGCACCGTCTGACATGACTTCGCAAGTCTATCCCTTGCGTCTTTCCCATTCCAGCCGCGAGCTTCTGCATGTCTGCGAGCGTAAGTTCCAGATAGAGAAGCTTCTGGCTGGGCCAGTGGCAAAAGAAGAGTCTGCTCACTTCTCCTATGGTCATGCTATGGGGGCAGGAGTAGCGACTTATCTTGCCACTGGCAGCAAGGAAGCTGCGCTCTATCAGTGCTGGATCAACTACTGGCCAGTAGTAGAGAATGATCAAAAGACAGAAGCATTTGCTCTGCATCACATGATCGGTGCATTCACAGCATTGGACAATCTGCTCCAAGACTACGAGGTTGCAGAATTTCGTGGTGCTCCTGCTGTAGAACTCAGCTTCAAGCTGAACATCAATCCCACAAAATATTACGTCGGTCACATTGACGTAGTGCTCAGACACAAAGCCACCGGGAAATACTTTGTGCTTGAGGTTAAGACCACAGCCTTGCAGCTCCTAGATATTGCTCCACTCTACAAGCATTCTGGGCAGGCTGTAGGCTATTCCATTGCGCTGGATCAAATCGTAGGCGAAGAACTCTCCACCTATGGAGTTCTCTACTTTGTCATTCAGTTGCCCCACTACAAATCTACAGATTTTCGCTGCAAGTATCACATTCTGGATTTCCCCAAGACTCTGGTTGACAGGCTTAATTGGTTTGTCGGCCTTGGTCTGGACGTTCAGCATCTAGAAGCCATGCAGCAACTCAACATCTTCCCACAGCGCGGAGGATCTTGCGTGCAATACAATAAGCCCTGCTACCATTACGGTACTTGCGGCTTGCAGAATTTCGATGAGCCCAAACAGTTTGAACCAGACGACAAGGAGTACACATTCGAGTATGATCTTGACACGTTGATCGAATCTCACATCGACAGAATTGCGCGGCTTCCGCAGACTGCTGCAAAGAACGTCAAACTCAACACCATTCTCAACCTGGATGATCCAATATGATTACTGTGACTCGACTAACATCTCCTGCCCCTGAGAGAGAAGGCAAGGGCGAATGGACTATCGGCTTTTGCATTGTCGTTGACAGTGCAGAAGATATGGCAGCATTTCAGCGGATGGTTCATCGCGCTACGAATCTGTGGCCGGATGCTCCTATCTCCATCAAAGAATTCTCCGACGAAGTGATTCACGGTGAACACATGCAGAATTATCAACAACTCTACGGAAAGAAAGGACCTGCAAAATGAATATTCCCAACCAGCCACATTCTTCTCAACCGGAAGTGACTCTGAACCTACGTTCATTTGTCTCGCAGATTGCCTATTTCAATGGCATGTACGGGCTGCCTCTCGCACCGTACCCAACTGTGACGCACGAGATCGTGTGGCAGAATGCGAAGAGTGCGCGGCACTTGGATGACAAAGAAGCTCTCACTGCGCGTCTCTCGGAGTTCCAGAAGATCCTGACAGACGAAGTCAACGAGGTCAATGACATCATCGAATGCCTGAACAAGCAGGAGTATCCCACTGAACTGGATTTTCTGACTGACATGGCAGACTGGCTCGGTGACATGATTGTCTACTGCGCAAGTGAAATGGCTCGGTATGGTATTCCTTTTGACCAAACCTTGCGCACCATCATGCAGTCTAACTTCTCCAAGCTCGGAGCAGATGGCAAGCCTATCATCAAAGATGGTAAGGTGCAGAAGGGTCCGAACTATTGGAGGCCTGAGCCTCTGCTGCGTCAGATGCTGGAAAACGAAGTTCAATTCTGGAACTCTCCTAAGAACGCAAGTTCCGCAGGAGGTATTGATGGAAAATCCTGACTCTCCTAAAATCCGTATCGTCGGCTTGGCTTCTGACGAGCGCAAGGAAAGAATGCGCACGGAATTTCAGGAGATTGTGGAAGCTATGAAAGCCCGTGAAGGAGAACACTACAATGATGCAGTACAAGCTGCATTCAACACCGTGTGCATCCTCCATGCTTTTACGGAGATGCTGACACTCTGTATTCGCGTTATGCCTTGTCCGCAAGAGATGGTGAAAGAAGTATTGTCTCTGGTAGAACAGGGACCTACTGTAGCTGGGCAAGTTCGCTATCTCGCAGCCACTAGCATTGTACAAGCCAAGCGCTTGTCTATGAAAGATGCTTATGATGAGAATACCAATTCAGAGTTTGCTGCTGCTCTGACTAAGTTAAGCAGCGAGGTCATGCTTATGGTCCGCAAGCAGGAAGAATATCACAAAGGCAAGAAATGAAACTGACACAAGTAGCAGCAGCTGTTGCAGCAGCTCCTTCCAATCATTCCATTCTCGTATTCGGGCCTCCGAAGTCTGGCAAGACGCGGCTAGTAGGCACTGCTGCAAAGCTGCCTGAGGTAGAAAACATCTACTGGTTCGACATCGAGAATGGCTCCGACACCCTCCTGCACATGGGTTTGACAGAAGCTGAGATGGACAAGATCACTCTGTTCAAAGTGCGCGATACTAGGGAGAATCCCATTGGGGTCGAGACAATCCTGAAGTGCATCGGACGAGGCTCTCACAATGTCTGTGACATGCACGGTAAGGTCGATTGTGCAGACTGCCGCAAGGCAGGCTATCCTTTCACCACGTTTGATCTGAGCAAGTGTACTCACAATGATCTCGTGGTGATTGATTCTGGCTCGCAGCTAGGAGAGTCCGCTATGGCAGCAGCCTGCATGGGGCAGTCTGTTCTGTTCAAGCCTACCTTCGATGAGTTCGGCATTCAGGGCAAGTACCTGTCTGACATTCTTTCCACCATTCAGCAGGCTGTCTTCACCAATTTCGTTGTCATTTGCCATGCACTTCTGCAGGAAGATGATGACGAGAAGGAGAAGTTCTTCCCTCTGATGGGCACCAAGCCATTCTCTATGCGTGTTGCCGGTAAGTTCGGCACAGTAATCTACTGTGAAAAGAAAATGAACAAGCACACAGCAGGATCTTCCTCCACTTACAGAAGCAACATCGTTACAGGCTCTCGTGTGGAAGCGAAGATCGAGAATGCCAAGGAAGTTTCTATGGCTGCCGTTCTAATCGACGGCGGTATTTTGAAGAAAGGAGTGAGTTCTACACAGAGGGCAGAAAACGCCGGTGCATTCAAGCAGGCTTTCGTAGAACAGTCTGCGGACGCCGTGGTGGAAGTGAAAACAATAGCAGCTCCTACGGGACTTGCTGCTCTTTTGGCAAAACGCAGACAGGAGGCTGCAGAGAAGAAACAGTAAGTACGAACCTACATTCCCCAATCCTTTTTCTTTTTCGCTTTTCTTTTTCAACCTCTCTTTTAATTGGAGAATATCATGGCAAACGAACTGAAACCCAAGGCCGTCATTCTGGACCTCGACGAGCTGATGGACAAGAAGATGAATGATGTGCAGACTCTGCCTGACTACATCACCCCGCCGCCCGGCCTCTACATGCTGGCCATCAAAGAATGTACGACTGAAAAGTACGACATCAAAGAAGATGGCAAGGCCACAGGTCAGAAGGGTACGCGCATCAAGATCGTGTACGAAGTGGTGTCCACTATCGCTGTCAACGAAGGCGAAGAGCCTGTTGCAGAGAAGAGCCTGTTCAGCGAATCCTTCCAGGGTTCAGAGCAGGGTTTGGAGTTCTTTAAGAAGGCTGCGATGAACATTCTGGGCGTCACAGACTTCGAGGGAGCTTCTGTCCGCGATGTGATGGACGGCATCAAGGGCGCAGAATTCAAGGCCAAGATCACTGTGCGCAAGACCAAGGGCCAGGGTGACAAGGTGTACGAGAATCTGACCATCCGCGCTGCCAATCCGGTCGTTGCCACAGAGTAACCTGGTTGTGAATTGGTAAGTTCAAAGGGCTACTACGGTGGCCCTTTCTGCATTCTAATTCTCTCAACCGCCGCAAGGCATTTACTAGGAGCTAATGATGGTAGAAACAGCAAACAATGACGGCAGTGTGACAATTCAGATTGAGGACTTCACTCTGACCTTCAAGCACAATCCGCACACGCAGACAACCTCGTACAAAATCATTGATTCTTTTGAAGGTACGACAGATGAGGTGACTGTCCCGACTGAGAATTTCAATCTCGCTCTGCGTGCGTTCAAAGACGAGAAACTCACTGAAGCAGAGTATGAGCTCGCAGAAGCAGCTCTTGGTCCTAACGTCCGCTGGATTCCCTAAACTGTTCTCTCTTTCCTGAAAGGAAACAATGCTAGTTCTCGTAAACATCAGTCCTGAAGAAGAGCCGCATCTTCCTCAGCTTGCCTACTTTCTTAGGAGAGCGGGCTTGGAAGCTATGTCTACGAAGAAGTCGCTGGATCTAGGGAGTCTGATCTCCCTAGCCAAGCGTGCCAATTGCGCTGCTATTCTACTCTGTAATGAAGAAACTCTGCGGCACTGCGTACCTGGCAACAAGCCCACACTAGACAACTGGCGTGGGTCCAGACTGAATTTCTCCGTACCGACTATTGTCATCAATAAGCTCGCACAGATCAACAAAGTTCCTCATGCCAAGTGGCTTCTGGAAAAAGACCTGGAGAAGTTGCAACATTTGAAGAAGCGGCCTATGCCCTTCTCCTACACCAAGATGCTAAATCCTGATGACTTTCCTGACATCATACAGGATCTTTCAGAGAGCATCGCAATCTACACTGACGTAGAAACCAAGACATTCGATCCAGTTCCCACTATGTACGAAGGTGTAGAAGAGGTCGGCAAGACTGTCATTACTTGCTCAGCCTGGACAGGCATCTTTGAGAATGGCCAGCTTCGCACGTACATGCTACCTTTGATAGACTATGACGGAGATCACTGGAGGGATGATCCTGCCTATTTCAAAGCTCTGCTCACGTTGAAGCGCATCAATGCTCTGCCTGTTCCCAAGGCAATGCACAATGGCATGTACGATTCCACGCATCTGCTTGTCTACAACGCTCCGCCTCTTGAGTACACGCTGGACACTATGGCTTTCGCTCATGCAGAGTTCGCTGAGCTTCCCAAAGACCTGGCCTTTGTAGCATCGTACAGATTGTATGACTATATGAACTGGAAAGACGATGCAGAGATCGCCAGCAAAAGCCGTGACCAAGAAAAGTATTGGAGCTACAATGCAAGAGATACTTGGATGGGCGCTCGCATTCTTGTAAGCCAGCTCCGAGAAATGCCAGCCTATGCTTTCAAGAACTACAAGACCAAGTTCAAGTTGGTATATCCCGCTCTGTACGGGAACTTCGAAGGCTTCAAAATTGATCAGGCTGCCAGACTGAAGGTACGAGAGAAGGCTGTGACGGATCTGGAAAAATCGCGCGCTTCAATCAGAGTGCAGATGTCGGATCCTAACTTCAATCCAGGCTCCTGGCAGCAAGTAGAAAAAGCTATCTACGATATGTTCGGAGCCAAGAAGCCTAAGATCGGCAAGAGTAAATCTGGCACTGATGAAAAGAATCTCCTTGCTGTCATGGAACAGCATCCTCTGCTTGCTCGTGTCATTCCCAACATCCTGACGTACCGAGAAAGTCAGAAAGCGATTGGAACGTACTATGACTACATACAATGTATCGGTCGTCTACTGTGGGCCCTTAATCCTTTTGGAGCAGAGACTGAGCGAATGGCGTGCAATGCTAGCTCCTTTTGGTGTGGAACTCAAGTACAGAATATCCCAAAGTACGCCAAAGAAATGCTCGTTGCAGATGACGGTTATGAACTATTCGAGGCAGACAACAAACAGAGTGAAGGCCGGACCACTGCGTATTGCTCACAAGAAGAAGCTCTCATCGCTGCTCTTGAAGATGCAGAAAGAGATTTTTACAAAACACTTGGCACACTGTTCTTCTCTATCCCTTATGAAGAAGTCACGGATTTCTTTAGGAATAGTGTGCTCAAGCGCATTGTCCACGGCACCAACTACATGATGAAAGAGCGCACCTTTATCGAGAATATCGGGGTGCGTGTTCTGCTTGAGACTGCTCCTAAGCTGGGACTCAAGATTGTAGAGATTCCCGAGAAAGGATCTACCAATGAGTACACTCTGCGCGGATTCGCTGGGCTTTTGTTGGAGGCTTATCATGGGCCTTTTCCGAGAGTCCGCAAATGGTATGACGAAATCAAGTATGAAGTATCTTCTACTGGTTTCCTCGTATCCCCTCTTGGCCATACTCGTCGTTGCTTCGGTGATATTGAGCGGGATCATGCTATGCTGCGTAGCCTTGTTGCTCACCAGCCGCAGAACCTTTCTGTGGAGATTCTGAACAAAGGATTCAACAGGCTTTACACAGGCTATGTGCTCAAAGACAATGGCAACATTCGGCTCAAAGCACAGATCCATGATTCTATTCTAGGGCAAGTTAGGATTGGAATGCGTGATCATTACGCACCTATCATCCTAGAGTGCATGAACAATCCTGTTCAGGTTCATGGGCGTACTCTACGCATTCCTGTGGACATTAAGTTCGGTACCAACTGGCGCGCAATGAAAGAATGGAAACCCTCGAAGGAGGGTGTATGAATCATGACTTTTTCACAAGCTATCTTACTTTCTGTAATCTCGATCAGTCTGAGTGTCCTGCTATCTACCATCGCTGGAGCTGCGCTTCTGCTGTCGCTGCATTACTTGGGAGAGCCGTTTGGATACCATTCGGTTCTTCTACCATCTATCCTAATTTGTACATGTTGCTTATGGGTCCTCCAGCAAGCAAAAAAGGAACTGCTATCTCAGTTGCCAAAGGGCTAATAAAGGCGGCAGGATACACCCGGTTTGCAGCGGACAGGACTTCTAAGGAAGCATTCCTGAAAGAGATGCGCCAGCACGAGAAAGGCACAGTAGAAAGTATTGAGGACCTAGAAGCTCTTGTGCTTGACACTCCTTCTGAGACATACATCTGTGCCGGCGAATTTGTAGACTTCATCGGGCAAGGTGACACTGGCTTCATGATGACACTGACCAATCTCTGGGATAATCTGGATGACTACACGCATCCTAAGATCACAGGAAAAGACGTGTATGTCTACAAGCCTACTGTCAATATGATCGGAGGTTCCACTGCAACTACGTTTGCTTTGGCTTTTCCGCCTGAAGCACTAGGATCAGGGTTCATGTCCCGAGTCCTTCTGATCTACAGTGATGGAACAGGCAACAAGGTTCCTTGGCCTGCTGCCCCAGATAAGGATCTGAAAGTAGCTCTTGTGGAGCGTTTGAAAGAAGTTCGTCTATTGAAAGGAGAGTTGTCTTTTGTAAAAGAAGCCAAAGCATTAGCAGGAGAAATCTACAGGAACTGTATTCCAGTAGATGATGCTAGATTCATACACTACCAAGAACGACGCCATATCAATCTCATCAAGTTGGCCATGATCCAGGCTGCTCTAGACCTGCGTATGGAAATTCATGAGATTGATGTTCTGCGCGCCAATACCATGCTAGCTGTTGCAGAGATCAGAATGCCCAAGGCTCTAGGAGAGTTTGGGGCTTCTCGCAATTCTGCTGCCAGCAATGCAATTCTTCAATTCTTGCGCAGTAAGACGCGCCCACAAAATTCAGGAGATATTTGGAAAGCAGTACACAACGACATAACAAAGATGACGGAACTGACAGACATACTAACATCTCTTTGCAAAGCAGAAAAGATTCAGGTCGTAAAGATCCTGGGCAAAGTAGGCTATATGCCTGTCAACAAAGTAGAGGTGGAGTGGAATGGTAAATTTCTCGACACCAGTTGGTTAACGGAACAGGAACAAATCAAATGAACATGCAATCTACAACAGGCGTACTCGAAGCAATGAACATCATGAGCGACAAGGAAGTAGGAATGCGCATTCAGAATCTCACAGCGATGGTGCCTCGTGAGAAAGCTATCGTGATCTACCATGCCAACTGCTTGGATGGTTTCGGCGCAGCCTATTGCTTTCATTATCTGAAGGAACACATCCCGTACGATCTTGAATTCTATCCTGCCAACTACGGGCAGGAGCCTCCGTACAAGGAACTCGCAGGCAAGCATGTGTTCATCGTTGACTTCTCTTACAAGAGGAATCAAATGATTGGCATTGCTTTGCAGGCTGCTTCTCTTGTTGTGCTGGATCATCACAAAACAGCAAAGGAAGAGCTGGAGGGTTTGGAAGAAGCTATTCGCCAAGAAGAACAGATCCGAGCAGCAGAGCTTGGCAACAATGGCGTAGAGGAAGATGATTACGTAGCTTGCTTTATCCACTTCAACATGAACCGTTCCGGAACTGGCTTGACGTGGGAGTATCTCGTAGCAACATATGTTCCATTGAACTACGCCATCAAACCTCCAGGGCTTCTGAAGCACATCGAAGATCGTGATCTTTGGAAGTTTGAACTGCCAAACACCAAAGCTCTCATGGCTGCATTGCAGAGTCTGCCTATGACCTTTGAATCCTGGGATTCAGTGATGTGTTTGGGACCCTACGATGGTATGATTATGCTAGGTCAGAAGCTCCTGGACCAGCATCTTCATCTTGTCAAGATGGGCATTGAATCAACCAAGCGCATGATGAACATTGGAGGAGTTTATGTACCTGTTGCTAATCTACACGGTGTCTTTGCTAGTGACGCTGGTAATCTTATGTCGGCTGAATATGCTGAGGGCAGCTTATTTTCTGCTACTTACTACGATACTGCTGATGGCCGGATATTCTCTCTACGCTCTCAGCCGCACGGAACGGACGTCTCTGCAATCGCTGCAAAGTATGGCGGTGGCGGACATAAGAATGCAGCAGGATTCAAAGTACCCCGCGAGCATAACCTGGCTTCTCTATAACCCAGTACATGAAAGGATGTGCGAAAATGAGCAACAACGAAAGTGGGCAAACCGCGCCGGAAACTGTGCCGGAAGGAAAAACAATCCGTGAAGGACGACATTTTCTGAAAGTGCAATTCTGCTATGGATGTCAGAGTTGCATGAACATTGACTCAGAAGATCCGGAGTTCCCTGACGGCAAGCTTCTCAGAAGCGAGCACGCAATAGGAATCTCTGATGTCACTCCAGAAGTTGAGTACATGATGTCATTGATCGGACAACTGCACAAGAGTCTGACAGAAGCAGGTGTTGAAGTCGCATTGAACAAGGTAGAACAACCATGAGCAAAGAACAGAAGTTCAACTTCAAGCACAACAATATCATTCGTGGCGTAGATGGAGGAAAGACTGAATCCTTCAAGCGCCCGAATCATCCTGACTTCATGACAAGCTCTGAGCTGAAGCGCATGGAGTGGTCAGGAGTTCGACAGAATGAGATCACACGCGAGTGGGAGTTCTGGATTGTAGGAGAAATGAAGGTAGCCATTCATGAGAGTGTTGCTACTCCTGCCAAACTGACTCAGACTCACTTGGAACTGTTCGGACTGCGCGGAGAATTCTTCTCTGGCGGACCTAGAAGAAGCTGATACTGCTCCAGCTATTGAGCAGCTTTTTGGAGAATACAATGAAACGATCTTTGAGTTATCACAGCCTTCTGGCAATTGCAATGATTTGCCATGAAGCTAACCGAGCGTATTGCGCAACACTAGGGGATCACAGTCAACCGGAGTGGAAAGACGCGCCAGACTGGCAGAAGGAGTCAGCAGTAGCTGGTGTGCGCCTGCACGCTGAAGATGGCAATTCTACTCCCATGGACTCGCACAATACCTGGCTAGATCAGAAAGAAAAAGAAGGCTGGGTCTATGGAGCAGTGAAAAATCCAGCATTGAAAGAACATCCTTGTATGGTTCCTTTTGCCCAGCTTCCTCCTGAACAACAGGCCAAAGACTATATGTTTCATGCCATTGTGCATTCGCTGGTTCATCGTTCTCCGCTGATCCCTTCTACCTATTGACCTATCAGCAGGACAAAAGAAAGCCCCCAATCGGGGGCTTTTTTATGCTCTCTTTTCTAGTAGCTTAGTAGCCATCGAGAGAGTTGACCATATAGTACAGAGGAGAATTGGGCCGCAGTTTGTTTGCAAGCTCTTCTTTCCCATCTGTCTCGGTAGTGGCCAATGTCTTGGCAATAGCAGCTCTCCAGCCTGCTGGAGTTCCGCCATTCTCCATGTACTTGAGAGAAGCCCTAGACACATCTTCTTCTGTCAGAACCCCACCACGGATTCTTGTTTTGAGATCCATCATAAGGCTCTGACGATTCTCATAATCAATTGCTCCATAAAACGAATTCAAGTGAATAGCATTCCGGAGTTTGATTTCCTCTATCGGGCGCGTTCCCAGTACGCGAGCAGCAATACCAGAAAGAGTCCACACTTCTTCAGGAGTGCTAACAGTATTTCCTTTCTGAGTGATAGACTGCCTCATTGCCAACTCTGCTCCTCGTGCCAGAGGACGGCTCATTGACTGTAGGCTGAGTGCTTCTGCAAAAGCCTGGGGAACACTCTTGTCTGCATTGCCCACAGCATCCGCTACATGCATAACAGATTCTACAGCCTGCTTCGCAAAGTTCAGCGCAACAATCCCGTCTGTACTCATGCCAGGAATTCTAAAGTTGGCGTCACCTCGTGTGTGCGTACCAATCCCGAGCTGAGATGGAAGACCGTAGATTACAGATTCTGCAAGAGGATCGGATAGAGCACGGAATGCGCCAGTCTCAAAGTCCACGTGATCGTCTGAGAAATGTTCTCCAATCAAATGACTCACAGCAGTGAAACCAGGCAAGGAGCTCGTACCGAAAATCGTACTCTGCAACAGCGCAGCTTTTCCAAGCTCCCGATAGTTCTTCAACTCCAAGTGCCTGTACATGGACTGTCCGAACGTAAGAGCATAAGTCTGGAACAGGCCGAGAGCTACTCCCATTGTACCTTGGAAGAATACAGGACGTTGCGGAGCGTGGAAGTTACCAACTGCTTTGTCCATAAAATCACGAGCAAACAATGTAACTCCTGCATCATCGAGCTCAGGATAGAGACGCTTGGCCAGAACTGCTCCAGTGAACATCGTTTGACGGCGCACAAAACTCTCAGACCAGTCTGAGACTCTGCTCAGCATTTTCACAATGCTTGAATCCAGCATACGCTCTGTAGCAGCAATGGCTCCTTTGTCCAGGCTGCGAGATTGCATGAGAGTCTGATTCACTTCAGAGACGGCAGCTTCATAGTAACCAGCTTTCAGCCACTGTTCGTCCAAATGCTTGAACATAGGAGAGTTTGCTGCACGAGCTCCCTCGTACATGATCTGCACAGGAGTCACTTTGGCGGTACCTTTTGCAATTCCGAGGAATGTTTCTGGCATTTTGTTAGCAGCAGCCAGATGCGTCAGAATAGGCAACGACATGACGTTGACCAAAGGCTGCGCAAGTTCTCCAATCCGTAGAGCGACAGTTGCAGCCAGAGCATTGCCAGCATAGACGATGCGCTTGGAAATATCAGGAGAATCTTCCAACTTGGATACTGCATACTTCTCAGCAGCCATTGCCTGGTCATAGCCTTCCCAAGGGTTGACAATACCGCGTTGCTCCAACTCCTGAGCAATCTTCTGGTAGTCTAGCTTTTTCATCTCGTCCAATGAGACAGTCTTTTCCTTGCCAAAGAATGTCTTGCTCAGAGGCTTGATGGCACTTTCAAATACTTTGTTCACAGTATTGACGCCGTAGGACAGAATCGTTTCAAAGCTCCTGTTAGCATCGCGCCAGCCTGTGTACTCATCCAGAGAGGTTGAGCCAGTCAGCACATTGCGCATAGTAGCGGCAGGATCTTTGGCTTTGTCCACAATTTGCTTGACCTTAGTCAGAGGCTGCGAGTCTGTTCCCCAGGTATGCAGAGTGGATAGGCGATCCAGAGTGTACGTCACATCGGACATACTGAGATCAGCCAACTGTCGCATCTGTGACGTAATGTAATGTTCGTAGCCTCCGATGATCTCTCCGAAAATAGACAGATCAGCTTTGATGTTTGCAAGAGCAGAAGAACCAGTCTTCTGTTCTCCTACATTGGCCCGTTCCATTGTGAATGGATCCATACGACCGTTCAGCCGTGACCAGAGTTCTTTATCCTGTCCACGTTCCACGACACGCATAGTCTTTCCGAGGCCTTGAGATAGGATGTTCTCGCGCTCCAGGCGAACTGCGTCGTTGTAGGCTTCTTTGGTGTTGGCAACGATCATCTTGACTGAATCCGTCTGAAGGTCGTGCAAATAGGCAATGTACTTGTTGACAGGATTCAAAGAAGGAATCCAGAGTCCGATGTCGTTGACATTCTGCTGGCCTTTGATCTTCCGACTGACATTGTGCAGATCGCGCAATTCCTTACCCTGCGCTTGCATGGTTGCAATAGACTCCCGCACAGCAGGAGTGGACACAACGTAAGGCTGTCCATTGTGCATTACAGGCTCTAGCGTAGTTTTGCCAAGAGCATCTTCTCCCCTCTGTAGAATCCGACCTGTCTCGTATTCAAACGTCCGCCAGCCTTTCAATCCAGCATTGATCTGAACAAAGGTAGTGAATTCGATGATAGCGGCAGGATCCTTTGAGATCGCGTTCATCGTATTACGAATAGGATCCGCAACACGCCCGATCATTTCATTGGACAGAGCTTGCACCTGCTTGCCAATAGCAGACACGATAGGACCCAAGTCTCCCATATTGCGAGCCCAGAAATCAACACTGTTGAAGAAGCGATTGCCTGCTGCTTCTGCGTTGACTTTGCTAAGCTGAGTCTCCATGAGATCGAACATTGCTCGATTAGTATTCATGAAATCAGCCCAGGAGCGGACAATAGGAGCATTGGTGCTGTTCAGAGCAGCTTCGACCCAAGTCTTGTTGATGTCACGAATAGCCTTGTTGTCAAGCGCACCGTGAGCCTCGATGTAGGGATTCTTCTTGAGATCCCCTCTGAGCAAAAGTGGAGTCTGCGTTGCACCAAAAGCTTTCTTGGCAGTATCCAGATTGTAGATAGCATTGCCAGTAGCCAGGTCAACATCCGTGCGGCCATTTGCCTTAGCCTGGGCAAGGATGCGCTCAATCACCTGAGGCCCAGCAGAACCATCAGCTGCATAGGCTTCTACCAACCACTGAGGAGTGTTGGTGCGCAGAGCAATACTTTCCATGGGAATGGCATTTGCAAGAAGAGTGTTGAGCTCTTCTGCTTTGGAATTCCGAATAGCCCTCTCAATCTCAGCAGTGCCAACTTGACGCACGTTATTCGGGCGCGAAATGACAGTAGAAGAAGTAGGAGTTGCGTTCTTCACAGTCTGAGTCGTGGAATCGATTGAGACCTTAGCTTCACGAGCTGAAGATCGTACCAGAATCTCAGTCTGATTAGCAGCAGAACCAAAGTCATCAATAACAGCAATAATGTCGTCTACGTCGATCTTGTACAGATTAACCGCGCCATCCTGGGACTTGGCGAATTCTCGAGCCTTCTCATAAGAAATGCCCATACTCTCTACAGGAGCAGTTCCTTTTAGAACGGAAGTCTTAGTTCCCCGATATAAGTAAACATAGCCATTGTCCGAAATCTGACGAAACTTCTCACGAGCGCGTTTAGAAGCTTCTGATTCGTAGATGTCTTCAAATAGACGACGAGCATCTTGTACGTCTTTGTCCATGCGCATACCAGCAGCAGAATAGCCTCGTGCAAAGTATGCAACAGATCCTTTCTGAATCTGCCATTGATCTCCTGCAACCCAGCGTGTCAGAGCTTGATGCACTTTTGCAGAAGCAGAAGAGTCTTCTCGCAAATTGATATAATTCTTCTGACGCAAAGCAGCAGGAGTGAACATCTGCTCAGTTGCATCGGTATACTTCTTGGTCAAAGGACCTTGCTGCACAATCTTCTGAGCTAGCTGACTTTGATAGAAGACGCTCTTGTCAACCATCTTGACCTTTATGTTAGGATCCGTGCTCACCCGCATACGATTCAAAATCGCAGTCAGGCCCGCCGTGTCGGAGTCTGCAAACATTGCATCAGGCAAGTGCTTGTCAGAGATTTCAGCAAACTTGCCTAGTTTACCGATCACAGTAGCCTGAGCAGTTGCAGCAGAAGTTCCCATCAACTCAATAGTAGAGTCGAAGTTCACATTCTTGTAAGCAGTTGCAGGAATAACCTTGGCAGCTTCTTCAATGTTGTTGAACAGAATATTGACGTTGCCATAGTGAATCTGACTTCCCATCGGGCCGTAGGCATTCAGATTGGGAAAATAAATAGCCTCTTTCTCCGTCAGAGAAATTGTGCCATCTTTGTGCAGAACCTGGCGAGTGAGAATAGGCTTTTGGCCTGTGATGGAGTAGAAATCCGCTTCAATCATCTTGCGCGAAATTGCAGAGGATGGATTGACAAGGGATACTTCATTGACCCCATGCATTTCAAACTGCTGAGAGACCGTACGCATGATCTCCATTTTGTCAGCAGCAGGCAACTTCTTCAGAGACTCATCCACCATCGAATCAAACAGCTTGATTTGCTGATTGGCGGCTTCTGTGCGCATACTGTCTGCGATACGGACTGACAGATTGTTGGATACGCTCATGCCCTGTTCAGCAGCATTATCCAGGAACTTAGTCAGATTCTGTTTGTTCTGCTCCAGAGTCTGAATTGCAACAGCTCCTGTCATGCCTGGCTCAATCATCTTCACATCAGCACGAGCCGTATCAAATGCCTTCTGAAATACTTCAGACATTTGACTCTTGATCATGAAACGATCAGCAATGTGGCCAATGCCAGCACCAAGAACAGAACCTCCAGCAGCAGAGATTGCAAAGCTCTTGACAGGATCCGCCATGTAATCTTCCATCAGAGGATGCGCACCCAGAGTGAACACGATTGCAGCTTCTGCAGCTACAGCATCCAGTGCTTGATTGGCGGCTCCTTTGATATACAAAGAGCGCATAGCATCTCGATACGCTGTGGTGCCTTTGCCAGCTTCTTCAAAGATTTTGGTAGCCTTAGCCAGATCCTCTGCTTTGCCTGCGTCTGTGAACCAATTTACAGACTTGGAACCAGAACGCAGCATTTTCATCCCTTTCATAGCAAGACCAGCAGGAACAAACATCCCACCGATAAAGCTAATAGAGTGAATAGTGTCCGGATTCTCCTCGTACACCTGCAAAGCATCGTTGGAAATCTTTCCCAGAATTTCGCTGGTAGAGACCTCCGGAGTCATTGGCAAAGAATTCCACACACTTGCACCAAAGTCTACCACGGAAGCAACAGCGCCTCCAAAGATATTCTTGGCAATGTTGGAAAGAGGATCAAATCGTGCAGCGGCTCCGGCTGCATTGAGATCAGGAGAGAAGTCAGGATGAGGTTTGGCGTAAGCAAATGCGTCCATGAGGAGCTCCTATTAACGAATAGCAGAAAGAACACTGACCAAAGAGGAATTGGCCCACTGCATTGAAGATTCCACCATAGCCTGTTTCAGCTTGTTCACATCAGGCCGGCCAAACACAGACTCTTTCCGCTTCTCTGCTGCGTCCAATACAGCTTTGTTGAAAACAGCCAATACTTGGCGACGCTCTTCATCAGACTTTGTAGCACGAGTCAGAGCATTTATGACGTTTTCAATGGAAGCATTGTTTGTCACTTTGATAGACTGCTCAATAGCATCCTTGAACATACCATCACGAGGCAGAAGCGTGGTGATGTCGTTGAGCACATACTCAGTCTGAGCAGCACGTTCCATTTCGAGCGCAGCCATCAGACGCAGAGAGCCCGCATTCTTCTTCATGGCCGGATCAGTCGCAGCGGCGCCAGACTGAAGAGCAACAAGTTCTGCATTCAAAGCTTCCTTATTGCTTCCGTGTTTCCACGTAGCGTAAGTTTTGGCAAAAGTCGCAGAGTTAGCTGTTTTGCGAAGAGAGTCCAGTTTCTCTTCTACTTGCTTTTCTGAGTAGGTTCCAGCTTCTTGACGAGCCAGAAGGACTCGTGCATACTGATTTCCTTCCAAGGCAATGACAGGCAGTTGATCTCCTATTGCTGTGACAGCTTCTGCCACTTGTTTGTTCTTGACGAATTTGGCGATGGAAACTGGATCAGGCTTGCCAGTAGAAGATTCCGGCATTCCTAGCGCAGGATTCAACAGAACAACACGCTTCAGTTGCTCAGGAGAGAGCATATCAACCTCGTCCTGCGCAGCCATTTTCTTTTCTTGCGCAATAACCTGGCGACGGCGATCCCATTCTGCCTGGCTTTCATCAGCCCGCATTTCAATTTGATCCCGCTTGAGCACAACATTCTTGATGCGGTCATACTCAATGCGCATGTTAGCTTCCACTGCACCAAGCGCAGCATAACTTGTATTGCTGGCCAAGTAGTTCTTGGAGTATGCAGCAGAGCTGGAACGAGCTGCATTCAATTCTGCGCGGAGCTTGGATGTCACAGGAGAATCGCCAATGCCAGGATACCAGCCAACAGAGGCCATGTCAGTGCGAACAGACTGCTCCAACATAGCTTCCAGTTCAGGCACACGATATTTGCCTTCAGCAAACTTGATTGCTTCAGCCTCCATCGTAGCACGAGAGCCTGCGATCGTAGCGTTCAGATTGGAAAAGAGCGCACGAGCTACAGCGTAGTCAGAAGTCTTGGACAGTTTGTCCATTGCTGTAGTAATCGTGGCGCTCAGATCGACACGAGACAACATAGGAGCATTCTGTTGCGAGCCCATTCCATTTCCGAGGACTGAATTAGGAGAACCAGTCCCCTTATTTACAGATCCGTCAGGATTGATGTTGGTCATGTAGACTTTGCCATCCTTCTTGACAGCAGTTACACCGTGCTCAGAAGTACGCGCATTTACACGCTCTGCCCCGAACGTAGTGTCTGCAAAGTAAGTCTCTTTCCGACCATCCCCCTGTTTGAGAGGGGACGTCTGATCATTGGACATGGTATTATCCGCATTCAGATAAGTAGGCTTCAGTGCGGTTTTCCTGAAGATTTCTGGGAATGCTGCACCCAGGATACCATTGTCCACAGTAGCTTGTTCAGTGGCAGGATCAGAAGGGACAACAGAAGGAGGGTTCACAGTACCTAGTCCAGATCCACCCTGCTCCGTTGAAGGAGCAGAAGAACCTGAATAGTACTGATCTCCCATCAAAGCCCCTACCTGTGCAGGAGTAAGATTAGGAACATCAGTAGATCCCATACTCTTAAGCATATTCTGCACAGCAACAAGACTACCTGGAGCAGGAGTAATCTTGTTAAAAGCGTCTCCTACAGCTAGAAACAAGGGATCCATGGATACTGGAACACCCGTTATCATTTTATCAGCCATTATGACTTTCCTTAGAACGTGAAGTTGGAGAAGCTGCGGGGCGAAATGAGTTCGGAAACTTTAGCCCGCAATGCGTCGCCGTTCTGGAATGCCAGCGTAGGAGCTGAAGAGTCCAGTGGACCAAAGAACGTCAAGCCAGTCTGGCGCCCAGGCGGATTGAACGAGAAAGGAGCATAGTCCACGGTCTTCTTCTCCTGAGCACTGCCAGAAGTCTGAGTCTGTCCTGTGGTTTGCGTAACAGTGTTGCTCGTGCTGGTAGCGCCTTTAGCAATCTGCAGAGCATTCAGAAGAGCGTTGCTCACAGTAGTGTCAGGTCGTGTAAGAGCCTCCAGCACTTGAGACAAATTGGCTCCAACCTGCCCATACTGCACAGCAGCATTCAAACCCTGAGCAGCAGAACTTTCTGCAGCCTTGTTTGCAGCGTCTTGCAACAGCAGAGCTCGTAGCGAAGACTGAGAAGCTCCAGCACCTTCAGCAGAACGATTGATAGAAGGCAGCAGCTGTTCCATTGCACGACGCATTGTCTGTGCAATCAAGCCTTGAGCGTCTGAAAACGCTGCATCTTTGCTGTAGGCAGCACGCTGCTGAGTGACCTTATTGATCTCTCCTTTGCGCGCAGCCTGATCATTGGCCATAGCCTGAGTACCACCTCCCATGAGCTGCTTGATCAGGAGCTCCAAGGCTGCCAGAGCCTCTGGAGACATGTTCGTCTGTGAGCCACTCTGAATCTGCGTGCCATTCTGAACCTGATTCTGCGCAGTATTGGCACTGCTGGAAGACTGTGAATCAGCAGTCTGTTGTGTAGCAGCCTTGGCTGCGATCCCGTAGTTATCGGGTTGAGCGTTCGTAGTAGCCATTAGCGTTCTCCGTTAGTAAAGCCTCGGAATTCGAGGTAATTGATGTCAAAAATACCGCCGATTTTGATATTGCACCAGCTTCCAGGATATCCACCTGTCAAGCGCACACTGGAAGCATCTGTGAAGAGTTCAGTTCGAGTCAACAGAGGATCAATGAAGCGTCCTGAGATGCTCGATTCTGTTTTGACGTAGCCTGTAGAAGGTGAAGCAAAGCTAACACGTACTTCTTCTACAGAGGTGATGCCTTGGCGATAGTACCCAATCTTGCCGTAGGTGATGAACGCATCATCAGGATAGGCATCGAAGAGTTTCAGCTTGCCACCGATTGCCAGGATCCCTCCCAGTATACCAAAAGAAGCGAATGGTACACCGCCGTTGACGGCATTGTTGATTGGTTGGTAATTCAGCAATCCTTTGTACAGCCCTTTATACTTTCCCCACCGTTTCAAATGCAGGTCATAGACAAGAGCTCCTTGGAAGGTAGGATACACAGGAGCAATAGAGCCATTCTGCAAAAGAAATGTTGAGGCAGGCAACGTGATTGACTGAGAAGGCCAGCCTGTCGCAAGACTTGGAGCTCCTGGAATCGTTACAGGCTCGAACGGCTTGGAGCAGAATGATCCATCCATAGAAGAGACTTGAGAAGCCAAATCAGAATCTGGGGTCTCTTGAGCAGACACACAAGCAGCGGCTGCTACATTTCCTGTAGTATTGTTTGTCTTGGTGTAGTTCCAGCTGGCTAGAGTGCAATATCCATTGTCCTCGATAGGAGCGATGTCCACTTCTTCTGCCTGGTTCGTGGCAATCATGATCTCTGTCTTTTCCCAACGTCCGGCAGAAGGATAGATAAAGATCGAGTAGGTAGAAGCATTGCCAGTCCAACCTGGATTCTCATAGGAGAAGCCTGTAGGCAATTGGAAGATTTCGTAAATTATGACACCAAACGGACCTCCACCACTGCCATTACCGTCTCCACGAGCAACAGCAATTTGCTGGAAGGCCGTGTTAGTGTACTGGTTGATGGAAGTAGCCCCTGAGTAGGGGTAGTTTACCAGAGAGCCTGAAGGATAAGTGCCTTGCAGAGCAGCAATGGGAGTGGAGTAGATTCCACCCCAAGCAAATCCTGGATTGTTGCCGGCAGGAGCAAGAGAGAATCCCAGAGAAGTGGGTACAACAGTTTTGTTCACACCGTTGATGATATTCTTCTTGATCCGATACAGGTCCTTTGCAGAAACCAGCAGACGTGTCAGGCGGAATTCGCAAGGAGAGAACGTGAAGTAAGGCTCAGAAAAACGCCCTACATAACGCCCTATCAAGCTTTTGTCCGTGGCCATAGGAGTCGTAGGATCCGTAGCCACGTTAGTGACTTTTACTACGTACTTCTGACGAGCTTCAACAGTATTGAACCAGGCATCAATAGCCTCTTGTTCGATTTTCCAGATTGCAGTTTGCGTCTGAACAAAGCGTTCCATTGTCCAAATGCCATCAATGTAAGCTGCTGCGCCTGTAACAGCAGTCTTGTTGGCAGAAGTAGTGGAAAGTTGCGTAGTCTTGTTGGCATTACCAGCAGGGCATTGATTAGCCTCGACTCCATTAGGGTCGATAGTGGCCACGGGAATATTTGTCCAAGTGACGTTAGAAGCGTCCTTGATGCCCGAGTTGGAGAAATAGGCAGTCCACTGAGGTTTCCAGTCAGTGCCTGGTTTCTGATCTCCTACAATAGGCTTGGTAGCAAAATTACCATTGCCCATTGCTCCGATTGTGGAACAGTAGTTTGTACCTTGCAGAGTTTCGTCTGCAATTGCTTGAGCCAGAGTGACGGAAGAACCTGGAAAGGTGTAGGTGATGGCTTCTGCCGTACCTTCAGAAAACTGAACCCAACCTTCCATGAAATCTGCATCCAGAATCTCAAGATAGAGATAGCGTCCTTCCATCATGCTGAGATAGATAGGACCATTGTGTTTGGCCAAAGTATCCACAATCTCTGGAACAATGAGTTCTTCCTTGGCATTGTTGATCTGGTACAATCCTGCATCAGTGTACACAAAGTGCGTCGTATCAGGAGAACCTTCCACGCACATGCGAGCATATGGAATACCATTATTGCCAAAGATAACCTGAGGCTTCCACTGCATCTGTGAGCTTTGGTCAGGATAGACAAAGATGATGCTCTTGGAGCAGTACATGATAAAACCAGGCCCATGACCTCGTATGATCGTGATGCGCCCATTGACATCAATGAACTTCTGAGAGCCCGCCAGAGTCTGGATAGACGGCGCAAAATCTGCATAGTCATCCTGGTTGGACCAGCTCACAGAGTCGTCAGAATCCCAGAAGCCCAAACGGCCTCCTGCGCGGAAAATTCCCATCTGAGCCGACATGTTCAGAGTATTGGGAACAATGCTACTGATCGTAATTCCGTTTGTCACGTCAGATACGATCTTCTGGTAAGAAGCGTAATTCTGCCGATAGCAGTAGAGCACCTGAGCAATCACTACGAACGTCCAGTCGTAGTGTTCCACAGGAATAACAGGAAGTGGCATAACTACAGACTGTGTCCAAGCTCCCGTAGTAGAAGCGCGTTTTGTCCAGATGCCAGATTCTGTCAAAGCGATCAGGATGTTTTCGTACGCAGTGTTCTGGTACATGAACACAAAATCGGCACGAGCTGTCAGAGCATCAATCTGAATTTCAGAATTTGTACCAAAATAGCTCTTGTAACCATGCCCAGTAGGCAGGAAGTTGTACCCGTCGTAAGCCATTGCTGGAATTCTGTTTTCAGGAGAATCCTCCTGACCAGTCCCGTGCATGGTGGTGGGAAAAGCGTTAGGATCTACAGGCAGGTAAGTGCGAGTAAGATCGATAAATTTTGTGCGCTGCATGATGACCTTTCAAGAAAGATTCTTACTAAACTGACGCGGCAGAGCAAGAGCAGCCCAGCGGCGTATTCCATTGATATACAGATCCCCTGTACCTGTGACTGCTCTCACTTTGATAGAAGCCGTAGGAAGGATCAGCGTGACAACAGTCTCAGCAGGAATGTACAACATGCCAGTATTCAGTGAGCCGCTAGCAGGAGTTCCAGCTGCCGTATTTGTGATGTCCAACAGAGCTGCTGTAGTGCTGAAGAGCACAGCAGTGTTGTACAAACTGGTCAGAGCAATCGTAGACCAGCTCGTCGTCAAAGCCTGATACACCATACCTTCTGGAGATATGATGTCCAGCGGAATACTCTTGCCATCCTGGGTAGATAGCGGGTAGATTTCGACAGGGATGCTCATTCTGGTTTCTCCGTCAAACGATTGATAGTCTCGTCCTTTGTCTTGCTTGTACGAGTAGTACCAAACTCGAAGTTGTAGATTCCATCAAGATAACCCAGGAAGCGCCCAAGTACTAGAGTGATGATACCTTTGGCATACTCGTCCAAGGAGGAACTGAGAACTTGCCATACAAGCAGGCCAATGACAAGAACTGCCAGGAAATACATAGTATCTGCCCGATAATTCCTTGTACCTGCTCTGAGAAATTCCATGTCGCGTTTGCGCGCACTGTCCCTGTCTGCGAGATACAAAGTTTCCAACTCAGTGTCATTGTCCATGATAGCTAGTTGGAACTGCCGCACCTTGTCTGGATCACCGCGCAATACTTCCAAAGCATTGTCAGGATCCGTTGTCCCAGTGACAGTCTGTGCAATGTCAATGACTTTTTCAGCCACAGATGCACTCTTTTCTCCAGCCCCAAAGAAACGCATGAGCGTAGGAGCCAATTGCAAAAGCCCAAGAACTGCTGGAATCATGATTTACTCCCGTACAAGAAAATACCAACGGAGTCTGCTACTCCAAAGTCAATCCGCCTATCTAGATGCAAGAAAGTCTCGTTCACACCAACCCACCAACCCAATGAAAGAGCAAGTGCAGTAAGGCCGGCCCTCCTAGAGGGATCAGAAATAGCAATGTCAATAGCACAAGTGCCTTGGGTTGGCCAGTAGGGGAAGTCGTAGACATGAAGACTCCTTTCATTGCCTCGAACGGCAACATTGTGGGCTTTGCTACGGCAGCAGGAATTTACTACCATAGGCTTGTCCCATTTGATTCTGAGCTCAAGCAGTTTGTCTGCAAATCCGGGAGCCAGTTTGACTTTCCCTGTAGACTTGCAGGCAAGTTCTGCTTCTGTAAAGTAGGTTTTTCCGTTGAGTGAGATCATGAAGATTCCTTAAAATGGAGAAGCTGCGGGAGTGTAAGCACCGTCAGAAGCTGCATACCCTTTCAGAATGCGTACTTCATCAATGTAGCCTTTTCCAAAATACGCCGGAGAAGCAGCGTAAGTTCCGAAACGCAGAGCCATTGTGCTCGCGTAGTTCAAAGAAGTCCAGACAGGAGTGGCTGTACCTTCTACTGTGCCATTGACATTCAGCGTAAAGCGCGTGCCTTTGCGTGTAACACGGATAGCATACCAGGTATTGGCAGCCAATGTAACAGAGCTAACAATGTTTGCAATCAGCGTAGTTCCTGAATACGCATAGAACTGTACTTTGCTGCTGCTAGTAGCTCCAAGATGCCGAATACCCCAGCTGATGTCGGCTCCTGAGGAAACTGTCCCATTGTTGACTCCGAGGATTTGACTGTCAATCGTGGCAGAATCAGGCCTCCAACGAAGGTCAATTGTGAAGTCTGAGCTGCCCAAGCTAAACTTCATGTCAGCTGCATAATCAGCAAAGTCGCCAGTGCCGTCCAGATAAAGAGAAGCACCGCCAAATACAGACTGGGTTGCAACGATCTGAGAATTGCCATAGACGGTAGGAGCTGGATAGGAGTTGCCGCTGAAGTCTGTAAAGACGGCAGGAGAACTCACATTGTCAAAGTGCAAGAGTAGAGAGGCATAGTCATTCTCATTGAACACTACGCCCTTTCCACTCTTCTTTTTAAAAGCTTCTGAGCCTCCAAAGGCTCCTGGACGGATAAAAGGCACTTCTATCCTTTAATAACAATTTCTTTCACCGTACCGAGATCAGATTCAATCAGTTTCTCACGAGGCTTGGTGTTGAGCTGAATAGTCTTTTCAAGCTCTTTTGAGTGCTCCTTGGCCACTAGCATTTCAGCTTTCAAATTTACCAACTCAAGTTCAGTGACTGCTTTGAGTTGCTTTGTGAGCTGCGCGTCCAGCTTGTCCATAAGTTCAGCAGATGGCTTGAAGCGCTTCTCTTGCTCCATTGCAATGAACTCTGCCATCTTCTTAGGATTCTCTTGCAGAACTTCAAATAGCTCAATTTTCTCAGAGTCCGCCGGCATGGAACATACATACAAGCCGTCCTCTGTCACAGGGCCAAAGCTGTGATAGCCTCCTACATCAGGATCAAGAGCTTGCATGAGAAGGCGAGCAGGTTCAATCTGTTCTTCCGAAACTACGAGAGTGATGTAACCATCAATTGACATTTGTTTCATGATAGACCTCTTAAATTAAGGAACCGGAGTAAAGCCTGCGCAGCCGATGAGAAAATTCTCCATGACCAGCAATTCTGCATCAGTAGGAGCTCCACTACCTGTGATGACCCCGTAGATTTCGTCCTCCCACTGGAACGCAAATGCCCCTGTGGAAACAGAACCTCCTACATAGCCTAGAGTGGGAGTCCACGCTGCGGTGGGGTCTGCTGTCGTACCGGCTGCTGGGGCCGTAATAGATCCTTTGACGGATCCATAGAGTTGTCCAGCCTTCTTGCGCATTGTGATGCACAATTTCTCATTCACTGCACGAGCTGGCTGACCTGACAAAATAGACACAGCAACACCCGCTGCATCACGCCAGAAACAGTTGATGACATTGCTGCTCAAGAAGATCAGCTGAAGGCGCTCCTGAACACCGCTGTTGCCATAACCAGCTACTGCTCGTGCTGCCGAGATTGTGACAGGAGGCATCTTGAAACAACAGATCATGAAATGATCTGCTGCAGGATTGACATTCACTTTGGCAATCTGTAGACTGTCAGCTGTACCATCGAATTTCCAAGAGTATGGTACGACCGGAACTGTCAAATAATGTGCCATAAGCACAGGATTCATGTCATAGATTGCTGGAGAATCAGACAAATAAAAATTCATCATCTCTATCGACGTACCCTCTGCAGATACACTATCCCCTTTAAGGAGAAGTGCTACTAGGTTAGGTCCAGATGCTCCTGTAGCAGAATTGAAAGACATGCGTAGTTGCCAAAAGCCCCCTTCTTTTCGTACTACGTCGGCACTCAACACTCCTGTAGGAGCATTGAACAGAAGACCTGAATCGAGGTCTACGTTCATATAGCACACTGATCCATCCTTTTTACGACATTGTAGACGAAACAGAGGATTGCCTGAAATGCTTTTAGCTTGAATGCAGGCATAGTATGTAGTATTATCTTTCACGGGTGTTGGAGAACTATTGCTGAAATAGTGCTGTCCAGCTGTGGAATCTCCTACTAAGATAGCTGATCTACTAGTTCCGTATTGAGATCCTGCTATCCTAGTACCATTTGTGACACTCCAGGAAGAAGCGTTCAGGTCAAATCCATTTGAAATAACCGATGTACAACCACCATACAGTGTAGGCTTGTTTGCTGTAGTGAGAGAGTTCAATCCGATGTTGGAATACGGATTTATGACACGCGTACCAGTAGTGGGCAAGTACGGCATCAGAACTCCTCTGTTAACCTGAGGTTTCCAGATGCGCATAGTAACGTTCACAATAGAACTGATAGGGCAACTCAGTTGAATAATTGCACCACAGTTTGCTACAGTCGCATTGTCAAATACTTTACGTGCGGTATAGTAAGCTCGCGGACCAGAGATTTGAGCAGAGTTTGCTTGCTGCACATATGCAACTCCTGCTGTATATCCGTTCATAAGCAGAGTAGCAGTGCTAGGAGGAGTACCTGACAATAGTTCAATGAAGCATCCTGCACTGCAAAGCTCGAATGGTACTGCTGGAATGATACCTCCAGGCAACAAAGAGACTCCTGGATAAGTAGTAGCAGCAGCTGTGCCTTGCCAGCGCACGTCCATGTAGGAGCCAAAGCTATCGGTACCAAAACCTACGCACGATAGGGTAATTCCGTTACCAGACGAAAAACCAATGCCAGTAGGTGCTACAGTTCCCAAAGCCGCTCCAACGAACTCGGAGTTTGCACATAGATTTTCTCCAACACCTGAAGAAGTTTCATCTGCTACACATCCTACGATACCATTCACAGAAGTCATAGGAAGTGCCCCAGTACCATCCTCATAGTTTCCTGCAACATCAGAAGGACCAGGAAGCCACATCTGTGCATTGTAGTTGCGCAGAATGTTATAAATGGTAGTTTCCAGAATGTCTTTCTTGAGAGGAGGAATACCATTGTGAATGCCGATTTGCATGATAGATCCTTGGTTAGCTTGGACAAGAGAGCTATTTTAGCTCCGTTAATAAAAAAGGCTCCCGAAGGAGCCTTTCTTGTTTGAACAGTCTATTCAAAACAGTGCCCAAAGGTCTGCTGCAGTTCCGCCTGCTTGTACAGACTCCACTCGGATTGGATTGTATCCTTGTTGGAGAGGTACGTTGACAAGCGCAACGCCTGCTACAGTGATGTTGGCCGTTCCCGGCGTACCGCACAGAATGCCTCGGCATCCAGTACCATTGGCAAAGGGAGATCCCTTTGTGATAGCCTCCATCTTCTCTGCTGGTCCACTTGCATTTGCTGCCATGATAGTTTCCTTTCAGTTGTTCTTCAAGCTTTTCACGATTTCAACTAGCAAGAATTTCCACGCTGCGTAGACCATTCCTACTACTGCGCCCACTTTAGCAAGCCATACAGCCAATCTTTCGATCATCTGCAGAGTCTTTGCCAAGGAGCGAATGCTGACGAGTACTTCTTCTACCTCGTCAAAGCGTTTTTTAAAGGCTTCCAGTTGCTGAGCAACCTCAGTGAGAGTTTCCCGGAGCTTGATGTAGTCTTCGCGACGCTCTGCTCTGCGCTCCACGAAGCTATTTTCTCTTGGGTCCTGCTCATGAGACATCAACGACTCCCAGCAGCCAGATCGTTCCTCTGAGAAGCCCAAGCATCTCTTGCATACATCTCGTGCATACGCGAGGCTTTGTCATCGTCAATCTCAGCATAAACCTTGGCGCACGCTCTGTCGAACACAACGTTCCAGGCTCTGTCCAACAGCCAATAATTAGGACTAGCGTCCGTAAGAATCGGCGGATAGGAGTAGTAGCCAATGTCCAACTGCGAAGTCAGAGTAGAAAGGTTGATGTTGACATTGTCCCCAGCCACATAGTACCGATCAGCCGTCTTACATTCTTCTGTGTAGAGTTTTTTGGCATTGATCTCTACAATGTAGTTCCGGGTGTTAGGATACTTCATGTACTGGAATTTACGAAAGCGCGGCCAGGTTGTCAGCGGCAGAGCCTGAGAATACTCAGTGGCCACAACACTGTACAGAGCTTCCGTTACATCTCGTGTAGCGCCCATGTCCAGGCTAAAAAACAAAACGGCCGAATTCACTTCCCTACGAATAGAGGAAAGTTTATCCGGCCGTTTCGTCCTTCCCAGAATCTCATTGACGATTTCTGTGAAGTTCATCTCAGACTCCTGTTAGGGAGCAGGATCTTCGACTTGCAACTCCACCATGTCGTACTGAGTAGCAAAGTATTCGAGCTCTTTGACTTCAGCCTCAGACTGGGGAATGTAGAAACCTTCGTCGTTCGGCTCAATCTTCTGACCCGAGGGAAGGAAGAAGCGCTTCAGATTGAGCGACCGGTACGAGCCCGGCGGACCCTTAGGAGGCGGCGGCGGAAGCTCAGGCGGTGTTGCGATCACAGAGTCCGGCGGAAGGGCTCCTGCACCGATCAGCGGATCCACCACAACAGCATTCTGTTGGGCGACTGCAGTTGCTGCTGCCAAAGCTTCTGCTGCTTGGCGTTGTTGCAGTCTTATCAAGATTGGATTCATTGTATTCTCCTGAAGAAAAAGACCACAGCCTGCTGGTTACCGTGGAGCTCGGAGTCAGGCTGTGGGGGCTTACTAGAAGCAACCAGGCTGGAAGATCAGGCGCTGCCGAGGGTCAGACCAGTAACCAGAGCGCAGCCTGCCGGGTTCGTCAGCTCGACAGCAAGCTCGCTCAGAAGAGAGCCGCCTTGGGCGTCGATGCCATTGTCGCCAGACTGCGAACCGGCCAGCGGAGAGTAATACTCCGGCACAGTGTCACGGCCTTCCATATAGGCCAGCTTCAGGCAGGGCATGTCCATCACGAGCATGGTACCAGTCTGAGCCAGGCCATTCAGGAGCGGGTGCTCAACCAGAGAGATCGTGCCCTTGTAGAACATGAACTCAGTGTACTTCATGCCGAAGCTCGTTTCCTTGGTGGTCATTTGGATCTGACCAGACTTCCGTCCAATGGCATTCAGAACACGCATGGCAACAGCATCGCAGAACGCCATACGATCCTTGGCATGGCCCAGGTTCGTGCTGTATTGGAAAGCAGGTTCCACCAAACCCACGAGCTGATCGAAGTTCGTCGTACCACCGGCTGCATTCACGTTCGTGCTCGCATACTGACGCATTGCATCCAGAATGCCTTGCGTAGCATGGACCGGTGTGGAGCCTGAGGTATCCATCTTCGGCTGCGAGAAGATCATCGCAGACTCGATGTCGATGGAATGGAACATCGCACAGTCGTTACGGTTTTCCGCAATGTTGGAAATACCGGCGATCTCAGTGTACGAAGCCCGCGCCGTATCCGTCAGAGCCCACGCATTGCGGAAGATCTGCGTATAGTTCGGGATGTACTGAGTGTCCAGGCGACGCGCAGTAGGGCGGTTCGAACCTTCTTCGAAAGCCGTACCAGCCTGAACCCACTTGTCACCGACGTTCACAGCCGCAGCAGCCACACGACCAAAGCCACGAGTGACAGTGATCGATACGAGCGAGTTGACCGCAGTAACGCGAATCACCTCGAACGTGCGGTTGTTCCAGAACAGCATACCAACGGTAATGCCAGGAGTCGACGGCAGAGCAGCAAATGTGGTATCACCCACCAACTGCGTTGCGGTAGTCGTAATGACCAGGAAGGTCAGAGTCTTGCTGAAGTAGCCGTGCGTGCTGGACTTTGCCTTGGATTTGCCAGACTGCGAGGTCAGAGCAAACATAGGCGCAGAGCCATTCGGATAGCGGCGCAGAATTTGCCCCGCAAAAGAGCGTGCGTTCAGCTCAGTAGGATTGCCAGCAGCATTGTTGGCTGCAAAGAGGCCAGTTTGGAGTCCCATCGTAGTTCCTTGAAAAGAGGTTCAGTTGTCGAACCACGCATTCCAGTCAGTCTCCTTCTGAGCTTGACGGTTGCCTTGGCCCGGGTTGCCAGGCTGATCAGGACTGATGGCTCGTGCCATGTCAATCACAGCCTGTTTTGCCATGGTCGCAATTTCTTCAGGCGGAGCGTCTGGGTGTTGTGCTTGCAGACTCTTCGCGATGCTTACTAGATGCGTACGCACAGCAGGATTTGAGAAGTTGGGAGTATCAGCCAACGAGGATACTGCGAGCTCACGACGAATCGTGTTCGGCAGTGCCTTATCTCGATGCGCTTCACGCTGTGAGACGAAAGTCTCTGCCAGCCTAGACTGGTGCGTGAGGGAAGTCTGATAGACATTGCGCATGGCTTGGTGCATAACCTGCATTTGCGCCTGAAAATCTCCGCTATTTGCCTTGTTTAGAAGCTCCGGGTCTACTCCTGCTAGGAAGTCTTGCCCTTTAGCGAGTTGTTCCAGTTGCTCGGGATCCAGAGTAAACCCTGGTGCCTGGTCAGCGTTCGTATTATCTCCCATCTTTGTGAAAACATCAATGGGGTTGAACGAAGGCTTGCCCTGCGGAGGATTGGAATTTCCTTGCGGGTTGCCGGTAGGATCTCCATTGCCAGAGACTCCTGCATTCTGCAGATTCTGCTGCTGTTGCTGCTGATTGGGCGCAGGATTTGCAGACTGAAAGTGCATGTTGGTGTTGCTGTTGTTCTCTCCGACTGCGGGAGGTACGACAGTCTGAGGAGGGGCAACTCCGAGGGCGCGAGAGATGTTATCGAGGAAGGACATGATTTACTCCATTAGGACGGTTGGACAGGAAAAGACAGAAGCGTATTCAGCGCTTCCAATCGGCCATGCTCGTGCACTCGACGACGCAGGAACGATTCGGCGGATTCGCCTTCTTTGGGCTCCATATTGGACGCTAGGTCCAACATAATAGGAGCTGCCAAGCTGGCGAAGTATTTTTGAATCAGAGGTTCACCAAGAGTATCATTGATGATACGAACTTCTGTATCGGTGAACGTATATTTTGGAAGTAGTTTGTCAATCACGGTGTAGTTGCTCCAGGGTTAGAAGGTTGAACGGGATCTTGTTGAGGTTGCACAACAGGCTGTTGCAGAGTTTGAGCTCCCAGCCCTCCTGCAGGAACTACCTGCGCAGCATTACGAGGGTCGTATTCTTCCAATCCGCGCACACCTCCTAGTGACATCATGTGAGCAAACATACCAGGCAGATGCGCACCGTAAGCTTGCTGCAAATACGGAGATTGCTGGATCATTTGCATGCCAGCGGTCACCATATCCATACTTGCCATTTTGGATTTGGGAGTGAAACCGTCTGCAATGCGGAAAGAGAGTACTTGCTTGCGCAGCTCGTCAATGTTGATCTTCATAACATTGCCGTTCTTCTGACTCACAACAGTGACCTGGCTACCATACTGGTAGATATTGAGCACCATGATAGACTTGAGCGGAACAAATACTTGGTACTCAAGCGTCATAGCGGGCAGACGGTAGCGATTGTCTGAACCTGCCATAGTATCATTCCACTCTTGTACGCTTTTGTTGCCCTTCTGGAACTGGCCCGTACGAGGAGCATTGCCGCCATGAAGTTCCTTGGAAAAGCCTACCAAGGTCTGGGCATCCTGCAACACGTTCTCCAGACCACGCGAGTCAAAAGGAATCTGATGGTACAGGTCGGAGAGTGACTTCTTGCTCAGAGAAGACAGGCGCACAGGAATTTTGAGCGCGGGAGTGGCAGTATTCACCACCTTAGGATCAATCTCACCGACGTCAAAGAGCGCACGATCAGACACTGCGCGACGTGCAGTAGCAAAACGGATGTTGAACAGAGTGCTGGCAGCCTCCTGGAAAGGAATTTCACCTTCTGCAATGGACTGCGTCTGATCGCCCAGGCCATCTTCCAGCGGTTGACCAAACATAATTGGCAGCACATCGTACGCTGAGATCACACGATCAGCATAGATCAGCGTGTCATTGATGTGCACGAACTTCCAAATCTGCGGGGTGTTAGGCTGAGGAGCCCCAATCTCGAAGTCCGAAGGAAGGATACGAGCGTACATGACAATACGGTAGAACTGATCCCCGTAGTTTTGCTTTCTGCCGTTACGCTGGGGTCCCTCGAAGAATACATCCCAATCCACAGTACGACCGTTGGTGATACTGTTGGGAGAGTTAATGTAGTTGCTGACCTGAGGATCTTCGTTGTAGTATGCGTCAATGACAGCAGCTTTTGCGTCTGCTATCATAGCCTTTCCAGCATTGTATACCTTGCCTTGCTTGGTAAGCTTGTTGAGTTCAGTCTTCACACGCATGCGCGATACACGCTCAATGTAGCCTGCGTAATCGCCTTGCGTAGCAACATCACCAGGCAAACAGGTCATGTCACGCAGAATATTGCGGGGATTGAGACGCTTCAGCTTGTTGTAGAAGCGAGCATCACGGCTCAGTTTCTGGCCAGTGCCAGTAGTAAAATCGCCTGCAATGTTGAACTGATCAATAGAATCCCACTCCACTTCGATGCCTGCATAGTTATATTTTACCGCATCGCGCAGGAACATGAGAAGGTGACGAGGATAAGCACCAAGCAGAGCATGATCGTCCAGCAGAGTTTCCAACTGCTCCGCGTAGATTCGATTGGCAGGATTGGACACTACGGGGAAAAGAGGTGTGCCACTCAGAAAAACTTCAGCCAGGTAGGCTACGTATGTGTCCACCTGAGAAACAACGATAGGAGGAACCACATTGTCCGCAGCAAACACGTCGCATGGAACATCTGCCACAGAGCGAATGTCTACGCCATCTACAGAATTCTTGTTGGATGAGGTCAGTTCCTTGTAGCGTGCATAGGCTGTGTCAATGATGTCCATTTTGTGAATGAACTCAGTGTTTCGCTTGTGCACAGCAATGGCGCTTGCCACAAAATTCGAGACGTGCTGCTGAGCTTTCAAAGTTAGACGAAGCCTTTTCTCAACAGGATCGCCATTGAGCGTGATATTGGGAGCAGTGGTAGGTTCCATGAGAGTCCTTAGAAGGGAGTGTTGTTGAAGTAAATGAGCGAAGGGTTAGAGTTTCTTTGCACAGTTTTCAAATTGCGCACCAAAGCCCAGTATTCGTTACGAATCTGTAGAGCGTAGGCACAGCAGTCCAAAATATCATCTTTATTTTTCTTAGCACCAAGCTTGTACTTAAGTGCCTGCCAAATGAACGCAGCCCTCACCTGGTTAGACAAGTGGTAGGAGCGATTCAGGAGCTCCGCAATGAACAATCGAATACGAGCCTCTTTGGATTTGCCATGAGGTTTCAGTGGTACGACTTCAATCCCATGGATTTTGAGCTCTCGCATGTATTTTTCGACCCAGAAAATCAGAGTCTGCTGGTATGCAACGTCCTCAATGCCAATGACAGAAGCCCCACTGTTGAGTGCCATTTCCAGAGCTCGCATAATTAGCTGCTCAGGGTCTTTGATACCAGCATCAATCTCGTGAACAATGCCTTCACCATTGTAAACATGGTGCAATGCTATGACATTGTCGTCTGAAACATCCTTGAAGCCCGCAGGATCTATTGTGATGAACACTCCATCGGGCTCGTAAGGCTCTTTATCGTAAGGAGACTCTAAAATAGCCTCGCTTAGAAGCGACGTGACTCGAGAAACTGGGTCATTCATGACCTCTGCAAACCAAACGTCAGCCTCTCCAAGAGCCTCATCATGGAAATAAGACTCCATGAGCTCTTCCAAAGAATGCAATTCAGGCCATAGAGGAGTGCCGTCAGCCTTGATTGCGCCAGTTATCATAGAGATCCATGCAGGATTCTCTTTCAACTGGTACAAAATGCACTCTTCTGAGTACATGTTGCCGACGTAAATGATCCACCTATCGCCCTTAGGAGCAATGATCTTGAACATTGCAACCAGCCACTTGCGGAATTTCAGACGTTCAGTAGGAGAATCATCGCATTCTTTGGTCTGTGCGTCATCACAGAAGATGAGGTCAGGCCTTCTATTCTTTACGTTGATACCCCGGATGGCGCCATTGGCACCTCGTGCTTTGATAATTACACTACGCTCATGGAAATAGGAGATTTTAGTCCCTTTATTGTCTTCCAGGAGCTGACGTTTCCAATGCCCGTAGATTTTAGTGAAATTATCAGAGCACAGCATGTCATTTACGTCACCGATAAGAGACTCTGCAAGCTCGTCGTTGGCGCAAATCACTGCTACAAATGTTACTTTGTCATAGGCTATGAGCCAGCAGATCAGAATTTTGATAAAAGTAGTCTTGGCGTGGCCGCGCGGGAGCCCCAAAGCAAAGCGCAAAATGCGCTTTAGGAGCTTTTCTGGGCGCTTAGTAAGCAAATTGAAGCAGCCTACGTAGAATTCTGGAAAGTCGTACTCCATCATCTCCGGAATCATAAGTCCGGCAAAGAAGTTTAGATCAGTCTTCCCTCTCTCGTAGGCCTCTAGCCTATCCGCGTGTAGCTCTTCCGTCTCAGACGGTTTTGCTTCGGTAGAGTTGGCTATTTGGAGTAATTCTGCCATTTTGCAGGAATTGTTTCAGTGCTTCGGCGGCTCGTTTGGCTTCAAGCAGCTTTTGAGGCGTTGGAACCAAAGTCGCTGGCGTCAGGGATTTGGGCAAAGGCTTGTTCATTTTGACCTTTCAAACGAGCAAACAAGGATTTTACACCGTCTGCATTCATAGGAGCAAGAGCCACATCGCCAATTGCAATAACCTCTTGCTTGGAATTCATCTCAATCACAGGATCCTGGCGAGTTTTGTAGGCTGGGAGTGTCAAGGACACGACATTGATCTGGGTCGCAGGCTGTGCCAGAGCAGGATTCTTTTGAATTCGCCGCTGATTCTGACGTTCTCCCACTACCTTCAATGCCGCAGTGATGTCCCGGAGCTCTGCATTTGCCAGAGCATTCTGCATATTCTCCAACAGAGTGTGTTCCAGAGCTTCATACTTGGCATCCAGGCGCTTCTCTCCTGCCGTTTCTTCTGTAGGCTTTCCCAGTCTTTCTTCCAACTGAGCTCGAAAGTCTTCGTCTTTCAGAAGCTGTGAAATATACGCTGCTGTACAGCCTACGATGGTCACGACCTGGGCTGGCTTGATGCCCAGTGACAGGTACTCCAGAATTTGATCCTTCATTTTTTCAGCTCCTGAATTTTGTCCACGGGCTCTATTTTAGCATACTATAGGATGGGCAAAATGCTGCCAGAGGGAGGAATCGCGCCCGGGAATCGGAAGCTCTGGCCCGGGGGCAGGCAGAAGGGGATAGGAAAGGATAGAAGGACAATGGGAGGATAGAAAAAAGTTTAGAAAAATTTTTGAGGGCCTATTGATATAGGCCGGCTGCGAGGGTTAAAAAAAAGCCCCTGGGTAGGGGAGCTGATTCGATTGGCCAGAATGAACAAGGGCCCCGAAGGGCCCCTCTGTCAGACTGTGGCGAATCGCTCTAGGAGCTTCATTGCATGCGGGTATCGGCGCTTGCACTCTTCGATCAGGGCCAGTACCGTGATATCCCGGATTAGCTTGTTTTGCTTGAACACCCTGCAAGTGGGCAAGTAGCCTGCGAGCGTGGCGGCAGCGGTGGCCGTGGGAACGGAGACTTGGACCAGCTTGCCAGCATCAATGAAGGAAACAACGTACATTTGATTAAACCTCGATATGGGAAGGGTTGTGATTGACCAGGCTATTGGCCGTGGCAATGGCGTCTGCCTTGTCGTTTGTATAGTAGTCGGCAGGCGAGTAACGCACCATGTCGATATACATGCGGCAAGTAAACTCACGATACTCGCTGTTGTACGATACGCGCACTAGGCGGCTTCTATCCGCGTTATGCACTACTGTGATTGTCCTAGCGCCCATTCTGTTTACTCCAGTGAGTCGGCAACATCGCCGACACTCTATACATGCACATACTATGCCAGTCTGCAAAAGCCTTATAAATCAATCACTTACAATTGCTATGCTTTTGATAGTGTAAAATTTTCCTGAATATGCACCACTATGACACCGATTCTGCTTATGTTTTAAGCAGGGCATTTTACACTGCCCATAATGGTGCATCCTGGCTATCTTTAGTATACCCTCTGGGGTATGCTTCTACCCGCTGAATTTCATACTATTGGACCACGGTCTATCTTACAGATTGAGTTAGATTGTAAAATCGGGGCGTAAAAAAGCCCGGACTTTGCCGGGCTGAATGAACTAGCCGAAGCTAGTGTGTGGCAGGATCAAAGGTCGTCTGTATCAGGCGTAGCCGCTTGACAAGTTTCTAGCACCTTTGTCAGCGTACGGTCATAACGGTCAACTTGCTCTTCGGAGAGAGTAGCAGCGAAGTCTTCGACGTACTTCTGAATCTTGCCTTTCATCTCAGCAGACTGAGACTCAAGCGCAGGATTGTTCTTGAACAGTGTAACAATGGTCTGTGCGGTGGATTCCTTCTTGCCCAGAGTTGCCACGTACTTGGTGAAGTCTGCGATACACTCGCGCATAGCGGCAAGGGCTGCACCAGTGTTGCGCGTTCCCTCTGCGACCAGGCCGGCCCAGTCCGTAGGAATGGTCTGCCCCTCCTTGAGCTGAATAGAACCCGGCTCCAGCTTGTTCCGGGCTTGCATACGGACTGCGGCGGCCACGGCACCGAGAATCCAATTTGCCTCTTCGGTGTCATAGACTGGCAAACCATCATCGTCCACTGCGGGCTTGCCAGTGGGCTTGCCCTTGTCGTCCGTTCCTTCTGCCTGTTTCGCAGTTGCGGCAAACTTCAGAATTTCATCCATCAGCGGAATGTGAATCTGAACACTGCCGACTTCCTGCCGCTCGTTCTTGCCGTTGACTTTGACAGTCTTGGAAACCTTCATAGGTGTTGATTGAAAAGCCATGATACTAACTCCAGTTGGTTTGCAGGGATACCGCCCTGCCGGTTAACGCCGCACTGTGCAGCGCATGACCGGAATTATAGTGGTTTTTTCAAGCTTGTCAATACCCCATCGAAACAGTCAACCTCTATCCAATAGAGGCTAGTCTGTCCTCCCCAGCTAGTCTATCCGCCCGTCGCACCGATTCACCGATTCACTGATTCCTAGAGTACATGGAATGCATGGAATGCGCAATGTACCCTCCCCCAATTTGGCGGAGCACGCCGGTATATCGTACAGATTAACTTAGCCCATAGTATAAGCCCACCCTACAGAGTACAGATCAGGGAAAGGACTTCTGAATAGGGTTAAAAATTTTTTAGAAGAAAAGCTTAGACTAAGAAAGAAGTTGAAAAAATTGCTACACACATAAAAGACTATTTTCTACTTCCTTCCTCTGCCCTACAGAAAGCAGACTAGACTACAGACATACAGTCTAGACTAATTGCACCCCTCCCTCTGCAAATTGGGGGAGGGCAAAGCGATCATTCCATACACTCCATGCACTCTATCATTCAGTGCATTCTGCAAACCCAGATTTCGGGAAACCCAGGGACTTGACAACCCGTGAAAATTTCCCTATAATGACCCTTGCAGATAGACTGTTGTTTTTTTACAACACTCCCCGGTCCTTCTGCCGTTAGTCTGAGCCTTTAGTCTGTCAGTCCTTTACTCTGAATAGGTGATTAAAATGTCCCTTCTCTCTACACTCTCCAACAAGCGGAATATTCTTCCCGAACTCTATCCTTCTGAGCAACTGCGCATCAAAAAAGCCATTGCCGCAGAATGGAACAGCAAGCGTACTGCGCAGCAGAAGGAGGAAGATGTTTTCTATACTGCGAATGACGTAACAGAAGCCACGATTCAAGACATTGTGCGCCTCGCCCCTCCTAAGAATCAGTCTGCTAACACTGGCCGCTATAGGAGATCGGAGCGTATCGCCGTTCCAAGCAAACAAACTGCCATTGAGCTAGTCTGCAAGAATACCGGCATTGTCTCAACGCTAGGCATTCCGCGCATTCCCGGCTTCTATATGGAGTATGAGAATCCGCTATCCTCTATCTCCAACTGCCGCTCTATTGCTTCTAAGGGCATCAGCTATCTACGCTCATTGGATACTCAAGTCTTGGCAGGGATTCTTATTATCCTTGCAGAAGATTACAATCTGTTCTCCTATTCTCCTTTTGAGACGGGAGCTTCTAAGAATGCCCTTCTGCGAAGCTGCGGCAAAGAATCCCTGATCCGGGCCATTCTCTACATTGAAGAGAATATCCACTCGGAAAACTATTCCTCCCTTCCCCGTCTATCCTTCCATGTAGACATGGATGTGAAGCAGTCTGACATTGAAGGCAGAATCCACAACTGGATTAAGCTGGTGGATGATGCTCTGACTGCGCCAGCTATCCTATTCGCTCCCGCTCCTATTCTGCCCACTGCTAAGAAAATCTCCGCACAAAAGAAGGAGATTGCTCAGAAACAGAAGGAGCAGCGTAAGGCTATCCTCTCCACTAAGAAGCAGTTGGAAGAGGCCAAGGATTCTGTTAAGAGCCTTTACAAAGATTCCCTTCTGTCTCAGAAGTTCAAGAACCTTCTTCTGTCCCTTCTGGACCCTAACATCTTCCCTACGCTAGCGTCCACTGCAAAGGCTAAGATTGCACTGAAGCTCTCCACTCTGCCGATGGAAAGCAGAATAACTGCTCTGGTCAAACTCTTTGAAGCTGCCGCAAAAGCTCCTACTGTCAATGTCCTAGACGACTTTGATTTTGAGCCCTCTGCTCCGCAGACTGCAAAGCCTGTACTGAAAACGGCTTTTGAACTCCAGAATTCTCCTGCTGTCATAGCAGCTCAGACTGCCGCTCATAAAGCGAAACTCGCAGAAGCACAGGCTCAAAAGGAGAAGATGCACTTCATTAAGAGCATGACTTCCCTTGGTCAGTCTGAGGGCACTCTCCTCCTTACGATGGACAAGGCTAAGACTACGGGCTATGATTCCATTCTGCTCAACGGTCAGCCTATTCCTGAAGGTAGATTCCAACTAGCTGCCATTCGGGAAGCATTCGCTAAAGTGCGGGATTATAAGGGCACAGCTCCTACCGTAGAAGCTCCCTCTTCCATTGAACAGTCTGAGCCCAGCTTCATTGTTCTGACTGACTCTGAGATTCAGAGCATGTCCCTTCTGAAGCAAGCCATTTATCGTAAGAAGCTCGCAGAATTCCGGGCTTCTCAAAAGTCTAACTAAGGAGCTAGTATGAAACCTTCATTCTCCATTCTGGATGGTTCTGGCAATAAACTAGCTTCTATCCGCCATTGTACTCTGCGCACTGGACCGGCTAATTCTTTCAAGGTCCAGAATTTCCACGGAATTCTTAGAATCCTTGGCCCGCACAATAATTGGTATGAGATGGTTCTGGAGCCTGAGAATCTCTGCCTTAGCTCAGAACAATCTCTTATCATTGTCTCTTTCCAAGCACACACTTTCGGACGTTTCGCTATCGTTCGCATTCATTCCGCAGCATAAGGAACCATCATGAAAAAACAGCTTTCCCCCATTATGCAAGCCCTAGTGGCAAAGATCAAAGCGCAGAACGATGCTATGAACTCCCTAGTGGCTTTTGTGCAACCAGCTCCTAGTCAGTCTTTCAATCTACCTTCTGGAGAAGATAATGAGGAAAACCACAACATACTCGCGGAAGCAGCAGAGCGCGCTGCTGAGAATTATGCTGCCGGCCCGAATCCTCCTACAGTACCGGGAGGAACCCTGTCAGAACGATTGGCTCTTATCAAAGCAAAGCGCATCATCGATGCCGCAGCAGCAAAGAATGCTGAACTCGCAGAAGAGCCTCCAGAGGAACTCTCTGACAATGAAGAGGCAGAGCCGCTCACTCCAGCAGAGGCAGCGCCTCCCGTTCTAGACTTGACGCCAGCTTCTAGTGTAGGGAAGCAAGAATCTTTCTCGCTCAATATCACTCTGAATGAGCGCCAGCAAGCTGCTGCTAACCTAGCCTATCAAGGCAAGTCTTTTGTCCTGACTGGTCCTGCCGGAAGTGGAAAGACTACTGCGCAACGCTCAGTTGCCAAGTCCCTGCTCCAGTCTGGAATGCTCCGAGAGACTACCTTCAAAAGCTACAGTGGTGGACAGAAGATCAGGGTATCTGGTCCTAGCATTGCTTTCGTAGCCTACACTCGCAGGGCTTCTCGTAACCTAGAGCGTGCAATCCACAAAGATCCTGAGATGGAAAAGGCATTCTACCATAATGTCATGACCATCCACATGCTGCTAGAGTATGAGCCTGAAACCTATTGGGATGCGGTAGAAGGTAAAGAGAAGTTCCGTTTTGTTCCTCGCCGTCATGCTGGCAATCCCCTAGAGATCACGCATCTTATCATCGAAGAATCTTCGATGGTAGGAGCCGAAGATCTCTGGCCTAAGCTCTTTGATGCTCTGCAACCCGGTGTTCAAATTATCTTCATTGGAGACATTAACCAGCTTCAGCCAGTATTCGGCGCTTCCATTCTGAACTATGCGCTTGTCCAACTCCCTGTGATTGCTCTGGTGGAAACCTACCGTAATCAGGGCATTGTGCTGGACAATGCGCACAGAATCCTACGAGGGGAAATGATCGAAGAGTCTGATCACTATCAAATTGTCCGTGGCAAGAAGCCTGTACAGCAGCCAGAAGCTACCGTAGCAAACATCGTAGCTCACATGCTGGAACAGTGCATGGACACTGTGGACGACGATGGACTACCGATGTATGATCCAGAGGATTGCATGGTACTGACTCCTTACAATGTGGAACCTTGCGGCTCAGACTATCTGAATAACAAGATCGCACAGTTCCTTGGCCAGCGTCGCAAGGCTATTGTGTTCGAAATCATCGCAGGAAAGTCTAAACGCTATCTTGCAGTTGGTGACAAGGTAATGGTTAATAAGCGCGACGGGGTTATCATTGACATCTATGCGAATCCTAACTACTCTGGCAAAATCCCGCAGCTTCCGGGCTCCGATATGACGCGCTTTGGAGCACGCATTGTAGGAGCTGCGGACATAGAGGAAATGACCAATGCTTTGGTAGATTCTAACCGCATGATCGCTACTGACTACACCAACTTCTCTCTAGACGAAGAGCAGGAGATTGAGCGTAAGCAGCAAGCAAGCCATATCGTAACAGTCCAGTTCGAAGATGGCACTGAAGAGACTATCCAAGGAGCTGGAGAATTCTCCACACAAGTATTCTCTCTTGGTTATGTTCTCACCGGGCATAAGGCGCAAGGCTGTGAATGGCGCAAAGTGTTCATTGTATTGCACAAGAATCAGGCTGTCATGCTCCACAGAGAATGGCTCTACACTGCTGCTACTCGCGCTCGTACCCGCGTGTGCATCATTGCAAAAGACTATCTCATTAAGAAGGCAATCGAGAATCCTCGCATCAAGGGCAACACCCTACAGGATAAGATCGAATACTTCAACGCCAAGTATCCTAACCTGGATATGTCCACTGTTCAATGTGTCAAAGTCTGAAAGGAGCCTACTATGAAAGATCCTGAATCCTACCCCATGATCAATCCTGCAAACAATCGACCTTTTGGGGTCATTGTCTTTATGAACAAGACAACAGGCAGAGTTTCTGTCGGTCGTTACGAGGCTTTGAATGCCGGCTTCTTGCATCTAGCAGCAGCGCAGGCTTTTCACAAAGCTATTACTCGCAAAGGCTTCTTTGAAGCTTTCCAGTTCATTTGCTGCACGCAAGGTGAGTTTGCTTGGGGCAACGCTACTGACGAGGGAGAAGAAGATGGCTCAAACAATTAAAAAGATTCTTGTAATGGTCCTCTATGCACTATCTGCTATTGTGTTCATCAGTGGCACAGTAGTTCTCATTGCAGGAGAAGTGTTGGCCCTAGTACGTCTGTGGGCTTTGGGAGTAGCTGTCACAGGCTATCTTAGCTGTGCTTGGTGCCTGGCAATCTTCAACAAATTAAAGGAGCAAAAGAATGATTAAGGTCAAAGAATCCATCAGCCTGAATCAGGCTCGCTCCCTCTGGCATCATGCTCGCAAGGGCGAGAGAGGAAACAAGGTTATAACAGAGCTAGCCAAGCAGATAGAAGCGCATCCTTTCAGGAAGTGTCTGAACATAGGCTATACCGTACAGGCTACCTACTTCGCAGGCGGAAAATCTCACTATGCCAAGAACAAGGCACTCCTGCGCTCGCTCAATCACATTCTTACTACCTTGGCTCTCATAGAAGCACAAAGAGGAGAGTCTTGGTATGAAGCTGTTAATGATGCAAGGAAAGAACTTGAACAGGAGAAACTGAAATGACTCAATATATTCCACCCGAGTTGATACTAGATGTTCTTACTGGAACCTTTCATGTACGCACCTTTTTCAAAGGCTCCACGAAAAGGCGCTGGCTCACAGTAAGCGATGAACAGGCTGAAGAATTTTCCAGAATGACAGACTGTTTTATTTATCCACATCCTCGCACAGAGTTCAAAGTCTACGATACGAACGAAACTAAGTTCGCTCGTCTGATGCATCTCGCCACACAGGAGAAGCTCAAGAGAATGGTGGACCACTACTCTAGAGATCCTCTCCACAATAGAAGTCTGAAATCTGCTATTGAGGACATGATGGAAACGGTAGAGCTTCAACATCGTAAGCTCACGCGTCTGCTAGATAGAACCTTCATCCAGTACGAACAAGAGCAAAAAG
>Ga0075163_10000702_pt1 | contig 43842 bp, 43 predicted proteins | sample JI1023141ADNA_FD_71478 | JGI IMG/M metagenome (GOLD analysis project Ga0075163, IMG submission 71478) | Wastewater effluent complex algal communities from Wisconsin, to seasonally profile nutrient transformation and Carbon sequestration -... | ecosystem: Engineered > WWTP > Effluent > Algae...
GCAAAGTATGCGAGTGCGAGTCTTACGATGATGCCAAACCATGGACGAGGAATCGTTGCAGGTTCTGCTGTTCGCGATATCATCATTCTCGCTGGACTCAAAGATATCACTTCAAAAATCCGCACACGTAGTAAGAACAAGCTCAATATCGGACGCGCTGCAATCAAAGCGCTTTCTGCTATAGGAGAAAAGAAAAAACGAGTAGAGGCAGTAAAGGTGGCATCTACAGAGCCTGTCTCATTGGCAACTGTCGAAGAAGCAGCGAAATAATTTTATTGTCTATCGCTTACTTACTAACTACTTACTAATTATATGATTACACGAGTACATAAAAACAAAAAAGCAAAAACGCTTGGCCGTGGTGGCAAGCGCGGAAAAACCTCGGGACGAGGAGGAAAAGGACAGACTGCACGTTCAGGTAACAAGCGTCGTCCAGAAATGCGTGACACAATAAAGAAGCTTCCAAAGCGACGTGGATACGGTAAAAACCGTGCACGAACAGTCAACGACGGTGTGGTGAAACCTATCGCAGTCAACCTCACTCGTATCGCAGCTCTCTACAAGGCAGGTGAAACAGTCTCAGGACTCACACTTATCGAAAAGGGTGTCTTTGGCAAGAAAAGTGGTATGACGCCAAAGGTAAAGATACTTTCAACAGGGGATATCGCTGTCGCTCTCACGTTCAAAGGGGTGACTCTCTCAGCAGGCGCAAAGGCAAAGATTGAAAAAGCAGGCGGAAACGTGCAATAATTGATACGTGGTTTGCATCCTCTGTATGTCATGAGTGTATGCAACAGCACGTCTACTATCATTGAGAAAAAATACATTATCAGATAATGAAAATAGAACAAGGCACGTTGCTACGTACTATTTCGTAACGGGATGAATACATTTTTTAGAAAATTAAAACACATAGGTACAGACCGTTCACTTCGTGGACGTGTGCTCTTTGTGTTGGGTGCGCTCGTTGTATTTCGTCTGCTCTCATCGATCCCGATACCAGGTGTTGATCCTATTGCTCTCGAGCGATTTCTTGCGAGCAACCAGTTTTTTGGGATCCTCAACCTCTTTTCTGGAGGAGGGCTTTCAAATCTCTCTATCGTCATGCTCGGTGTGGGACCATACATCACTGCATCGATTATCCTACAGCTCCTCACTATCATGGTACCGCGCTTGAAAGCGCTCTACCAAGAAGAAGGTGAAGCTGGCAAGAAAAAGTTTGCTCAGTACTCTCGATTTCTCACCGTACCGCTCGCAGCACTCCAGGGATTTAGTCTCTTGGTGCTCCTCACTCGACAGGGTGTGATCGGTGGACTCTCTGCATTCTCTATGGTAGAGAACGTGATTATCGTTGTTGCGGGAGCGCTACTTCTTATGTGGATTGGAGAGCTTATTTCAGAGTTTGGTATTGGTAACGGTGTTTCTATTCTTATCTTTGCAGGTATCGTCGCTGGACTTCCACAAGCGGTATCTCAAAATATCTTTAGTTACACACCAGACCAGTTGCCACTCTATATTGCATTTGCTGCAGTATCGCTCCTCGTGATCGCAGGTATCGTATTTGTGACTGAGGCAGAGCGACCTATTCCGGTGACCTACGCGCGACAAGTACGCGGTGGCAAGACCTATGGTGGCGTCTCAACATACATTCCACTTCGTATGAACCAAGCGGGTGTGATGCCGATCATCTTTGCATTGTCACTTCTCTTGTTCCCACAGCTCATCGGTACCGTCCTCCAAAAGGCAACAAATCCAAAAGTTGCAGCTATCGCAGCAGATCTCGCTGCGTGGGGGCAAACACACTGGCTCTACATCGTTCTCTACTTCCTCTTGGTATTTTTCTTCACCTACTTCTACACAGCGGTGACGTTTGATCCAGATGCTATGGCAAAGAACTTGCAAAAGGGGGGTGCGTTTATCCCAGGTATTCGTCCAGGTGAGGCAACAGAAAACTATGTATCACACGTACTTAGTCGTATCACTATGGTTGGAGGTATCTTCCTCGGTGTTATCGCGATTCTTCCGATTGTCATGCAAAACCTTACCGGTGTTGCAACGCTCGCGATCGGAGGTACAGCAGTACTCATCGTCGTCAACGTGATTATCGACCTTATCAAAAAGGTTGATGCGCAGATGACTATGCGAGAGTATTAGAATAGCTGATAGCTTACAGTTTTCAGTTTACAGAAATACATACAATAAAAAACACCGCGCAGTGCGCGGTGTTTTTTATTTTTAACTTTTGAGCCATTCATTATACTTTTCAATTATAGTGTTTGCCACTTCGGGGAGTGGTATTGTTGCTGTGTTGATCACTAAATCAAAGTTTGCGTGGTCAGTTTGGTCTTCAATACCGTAGATATCCTTGTAGCGCTTTCTCTCACTCTCTAGTCTTTCTGTGATAGCCTTTACTATATGCTCAGGTGTATCAAATGCTTCAGAGGATTCGTTGTGTCGAGCAGGATTGTTTTCTTTATCTTTCAAAATTCTTTCTGCCGCAATTTCTGGAGCAAGTTCGAGAAATACTTTGAATGATTCTGGAATAAAGTGAAAAGCCAATCGTGAGTCGATAATGATATTCTCTTTGTTACGAAGTTCCACGCTCTTTGCATCAATAGTGTTGTCTATAGAAGGATCGGTTTCAGCAATTTTTTGTAGATCACCGAGTGTTACTCCGCGCTCTTCGGCCATAGCACGCATAAAATCACCTGTGGATGTGTGCTGGTAATTGAGAAGCTGAGCGATTAGTTTTCCAGTCGAAGATTTACCGCTTCCAAGCTTTCCAGCCAGTGTTATTATATGTTTTTTCTGCATGGTGTCATTAAACCAAGAAACAATACGGAAAGCAACTTTCACCTTGAAAGTTAAATGTTTTTCTAGTATTCTAGGTGTATATGCAAAAACAAACCTTTATTTTCTGTGGACGTTCGGGTTGTGGCAAGGGGACACAGGCCAAGCTTTTGAAGGAATATCTCGCTCAAAACCATCCTGAAATCTCTATTTTTGAATACTCAACAGGTGACGGTTTTCGCAAGTTTTTTGAAGAAAACACCTATGCCAGCAACCTCGCAAAAAGCATTACTGACCGAGGTGCACTTCAGCCACTCTTTTTGACTATTGCTATGTGGGGTGACGCTTTTATCAAGCGTCTCAAGCCTGACGACACGATATTTATCGACGGCTATCCACGTGTGCGTGAAGAAGCGGTTGCTGTCGCATCGATGCTCTCTTTCTTTGAACGAAAAAATCCAATCGTTATCGACTTTATTGTTTCGCGAGAAAGTTCAAAACAACGCATGCAAAAGCGTGGACGCGCGGACGACACTCCGGACAACATCGAGACTCGCCTCGATTGGTATGATCACAACGTTGTGCCTGCTATCGAATACCTCACCAAACAGTCAGGCTTTGTTTACTGGGCTATCGATGGCGAGCGACCTATCGAGCCGATACATGAAGATATTATTTCTCGGGTAAAAAAACTTTCATAGCATGTCGACCTCACAAACATTTGTCATATCTCTCGGCGGATCGATGATTGTTCCTGACGCAGTTGATACAGCGTTTGTTCGTTCATTTTCTGACTTTATCCGCTCTCGAGTAGCGGTCGGAGAGAAATTTTTTATCGTTTGTGGTGGTGGTCGCGTTGCACGTCGGTATCAGGACGCACTGACCGAACTCGGCAATACTGACCATGATTCACTTGACTGGGTGGGAATCGGCGCGACACGTCTCAATGCGATGCTTGTCAAAGAATATTTGAAAGATATTTCCTACGAAAATATTGTTACTGACCCAACACTTCCAATCGATACTGAAAAGTCTGTCGTTGTCGGTGCAGGTTGGAAACCAGGGTGGAGTACTGACTATGTCGCTATCGCTCTTGCGAAAAACAATAGCGCGTCGCGTGTTATCAATATCTCAAACGTTGACCATGTCTACACAGCTGACCCTCGTACCAATCCTGACGCTGTAAAACTCGATGACGTCACTTGGGGCGACTATCGCAATATCATCCCACGCGAGTGGACGCCAGGTATGTCTTCGCCGTTTGACCCTATGGCAGCAGCGCTCGCAGAAGAGGGGGGTATCGAGGTGGCCATCCTTCACGGCTCGCTTCTTTCAGAGCTCGCCAACATCTTAGAACAAAAACCTTTCAACGGCACACTCATCTATTAACGTATGCATAGTGAAACAAGACAATGTCAGAGTTGCAAGAATGACTTTGTGATAGAGCCAGATGATTTTTCGTTCTATGAAAAGATAGGCGTCCCTGCGCCAACGTGGTGTTTTCAATGCAGGCAACACCGCCGCTATGCATGGAGAAACGAACGTACTTTGTATAGGAGAAACTGTGATTTATGTCACAAGAGCACGGTCACTATCTACTCTCCCAACAAGCCGTATCTTGTTTATTGCAACGAATGTTGGTGGAGTGACAACTGGGATGTCACGACGTACGGAAGAGATTTTGATTTTACAAGGCCATTCTTCGAGCAATTTGCAGAACTCCAGCACGATACACCACGCCTTGCACTTTTGAACAAGAATAGTGTCAATTCAGAATATACCAATCACTCGGGTGATAACAAGAATGTGTACCTCTCTTTTTCTTCTTTTCAGAATGAAAATGTCATGCATAGCACGTGGGTGATGAAATCGCGAGATTCGATGGATTGCGGTTTTATTGCAGAAAAAGGGGAACGCCTGTACGAAGTTTTAGATTCGCGTTCTTCGTATCTATGCCAGTTCGGCATGTTTCTGAAAGACTGCGCATCATGTATGTATTGTTACGATTGTCACGGATGCAATGATTGTTTCATGTCATCGAATTTGCGAAATAAAAGCAACGTCTTTAGAAATGTTCAGTATTCGCGTGAAGAGTATCTTGAAAAAATGGAAGCATTGGAGCTTGCTTCGTATGCGACCAGAGAGTTGCTCGTTAAAGAGTACAAGAATCTGATGGAGCAGGATTCGATCCACCGTTATGTTATCAGTGAGAGAAATGTTGATTCTGTCGGCTCTCTGATATATGACTGCAAAAATGTCTCCGAATCTTTTGAGGCAAACAAATGCGAAGACGCAAAATATATCTATGGAGGGATCGAGAATAAGAACTGCATGGATATCTACCATGTCGGTTACAATGTCGAGCTATGCTACGAGTTACAAGGATGTACGCGAGTCGTCAACTGCCAGTTCTGTCATCTGTGCTATGACGACCTGAATGTCTCGTATGGAGATACCTGTCAGAACAGCCAGAATCTTTTTGGTTGTGTTTGTGTAAAAAAGGGGGAGTATATGATTTTCAATAAAAAATACAGCAAAGAAGAGTATCTTGTTCTCAAAGAAAAGATAATTGAGCATATGAAAAACACCGGCGAATATGGTGAGTTTTTTCCGCCTCGCATGGCACCTGTATATTACAATGAAACACAGGGTAATCTGTATGTTCCTATGAACAAAGAAGACGTTCTGGCTAAAGGCTGGCAGTGGGAAGAGAATGTTCCTGGAACATTTGGAAAAGAGACGATTGCATCTGAAAATATCCCCGATGTATTGGATAGCGCTATAGATGCCAGTGCTTTTACGAAGGAGATATTTACCTGTATTGATTGTACAAAAAACTATAATCTGATACCCGACGAACTTTCCTTTTATCAAAGGGAAGCGTTGCCACTTCCTCGAAAATGTCCTGAATGCCGTTACAAACGCAGGTTCTTAATGCGTCCTCCACGCAAGCTATGGCAACGTTCATGCATGTGCGATAGACAAGGTCATGATCACGAGGAAATCTGCCACCACACATTTCAAACATCTTATGCCCCTGACCGACCTGAAAAAGTATATTGTGAAGCTTGTTATAATAAAGAAATACTCTAATGGAAACAAAACCATGTCAAAACTGTAAAAACGACTTCATTATCGAACCAGATGATTTTTCGTTCTATGAAAAAATGAAAGTCCCGCCCCCCACTTTTTGTCCTGAGTGTCGTATGGTGCGACGCATGGTGTGGAGAAACAACCGCTCTTTACACAAAAGAAATTGTGACTTGTGTGGCATATCCATAGTAACTATTTACAAACCGGAAGCCCCGTTTCCTGTGTATTGCAATACGTGTTGGTTTTCTGACGGATGGGATCCTTTGTCGTTTGGCCAAGACATCGATTGGACGAAACCATTTTTTGAGCAATGGTATGATTTGTGGAACAAAGTTCCCAAATTTGCACGTTGGACGATTGGAAATACAAAAAATTCAGATTTTACAAACAATCTTATTAATTCAACTGACTGCTATTTGGCATATTCGATTGTAGAATGTGAAAATATTATGTATTCAGAAAACATTGATAAATCAAAATCCCTCGTTGATTCGTACAGCACGCTAACCTCTGACACTTGCTATGAAGTTCAGGGGACAAGCAATTATGGTTCTACGCACTTGAGTCAGTGTCAGGATTGTATTGGTTCTCGCTATCTATTTGATTGTGCAAATTGCCAGAATTGTTTTATGTCGTCCAATCTTCGCAATAAGCGATATGTGTTTCGCAATCAGCAATTGCAAAAAGAAGAGTACGAAGAAAAACTCCGCGCGGAAAATACCGGCAGTATACAAAGTGCTGAACGTTTATATAAAGAATGGGAGATACTTATCGAAAAATCACTCCATAAATATGCTCGCATAGTAGCTTGTCAAGATACGACGGGGAATTTTATTCGTAATTCTAAAAATGCTAAACACTGCTTTATTTCTCATGAAATAGAAAATATGGCTTATTGCGCACGCTCTTTTAATGCAAAAGATTCGTACGATACGTTTGCATTCGCAGACGGGGAATTGGTGTACGAAACTATGGCATGTTCTTTCGGGGCATCCCGTTGCGCCTTTTCTTTTAATGGAAGTGGTTCACAAGAAATATATTACTCAGGGCTATGTATGAATGCGAGTAATCTTTTTGGTTGTGTAGCTGTTCGAAAAACAGACTATTGTATTTTTAATAAAGTGTATTCAAAAGAGGAGTATCAAGAAATTCTCCCAAAGCTTATTGCACACATGCATGAACTTCCGTATGTAGATACAAGAGGTAGAAAGTATGAATTTGGAGAGTTTTTTCCTTTTGAGTTTTCTCCTTTTGGTTATAATGAATCAATAGCGTATGATTACTATCCTGTTACTCAAGATGAAGCATTGGAAAAAGGATATCACTGGCATACTGCCGAAGCAAAGAACTATAGTCCAACAATTGTAAGTGGTGAACTACCGGATCTCGTTGTTGACGCACCGGAATCAATTTCGCAAGAGGTATTACAATGTGCGCATGTAGGTGTGTGCGACCACCAGTGCACGACTGCATATCGTATTACTCCTGATGAACTAAGTTTTTACAAAAAAATGAATGTTGCGCTACCCACCCTTTGTCCTAATTGTAGATATTATCGACGACTACCCATATTTATGCAGCCACTTCGTTTATGGCACCGTCAATGCATGTGTGACCATACCGGGCATGATCACGAGGGGACATGTTCAAACGAATTCGAAACCTCCTATGCTCCAGATCGACCAGAAAAGGTATATTGCGAGAGTTGTTATCAAAAAGAGGTCTTGTAAAAGACCTCTTTTTGCTATAATCTGGCTGTATGGCAGTTATCATAAAAACACCTGAAGAGATTGAGATACTTCGCGAGGGCGGGCGCCGTTTGGCTACCATACTCCAAGAAGTAGGTAAAAAGGTGGCTCCTGGGGTCACTACGGCTGAACTAGACGCCTATGCAGAGGAGCTCATACGGAGAGGTGGCGATGAGCCTGCCTTTCTAGGATATACACCAGAAGGCGTCTCGTATCCGTTCCCAGCGTCACTGTGCGTGTCGGTCAATAACGAGATCGTGCACGGTATACCGGGCGACCGAGTGCTCAAAAACGGCGACATTGTGACTATTGATCTCGGACTCAAGCATCGAGGACTTTTTACCGACCACGCGATCTCTCTTCCTGTCGGGCAGATTTCAAAGAATTCCAAAAAACTACTCGACGCAACTCGTGAAGCACTCTATGTCGGTATCGAGGCGGCACGTGGTGGCAATACGACAGGTGATATTGGTCACGCAATCCAAGAATACATCCGACCATTCAAGTACGGTATCATCCGTGGACTCTCGGGCCACGGGGTTGGTCGCGCGATACACGAAGATCCGTTTATTCCGAACTACGGCAAACGTGGAGCAGGGGAGCTGTTGCGACCAGGTATGGTAGTAGCACTTGAGCCTATGATTGCCGAGGGTGACTGGCAAGCAATCCCGCAATCGGACGAGTATCTGTACACAACAGCAGACGGGTCACGCGCTGCACACTTTGAACATACAATACTGATCACCGAAGGGGAACCTGAAATACTCACGCAAATATAATAAAACACCCCGACCATGGTCGGGGTGTTTTATTATATTTATAGATTGAGATATTAGCCGTTGTTTGCAATAAGTTCTTCCTCCAAGGCTTGTGCTTGCTTTTGGAGTAGATTGATTTGGATGAGGGCGATTATCTGTTCTTTCCAACCATTGCCTAGTATCTGGTGATACTGTATATCGTTACTTGTAGCGTTTCTTTCCATCGCATTGGTTGTCACGACAGTGCTTCCGATAGCATTTTCTTGGAGTACTTTAGAGAAGTCTTCAGCGATGGCAATATTCTTCTTGTCTTCTTTATCCGCATTTTCATTTCCCACAAATAACATTCCCATAACCATGTCCACAACTTGAGTCGAGTCTGCACCACTGGCAAGCCCTTCGGTAACAAGTTTCTGTATATACACGGGTAGTGCTTCCGCTTTTATACATACTTCCACCTCTTTCTTTTTACCTTCCGAAAGGAGATACAGTTCAACTTTCTTTAACGTCGCAAGATAAGTATCAACCAGTTGTTGATATTCAGCTTCGGCTTTTTTTACTTGTGATTCTATTGCAGCTTTTTCCTTTTCCAGTTCAACGCGTTTTAGTTCAGCTTCTTTGTTCTTTGAGTACGAAACAAGGTTTACCTCTTTTTTTTCTGCTTCGACATGATCTACATAATTCATAACGAGTGCATTTTCGAAAAGATTATTAGGATCAATTTTCCCAAGGTTTTCAGCTGTTTGAGCATTACCTTCATGGGGGAGCATGGCACCTATGGTTCCAATGGCAGCAGTGGCTATTTTTTTGAATTCATTCATGCTATAATTATATCACTATTTAGAACAAAAGTCAATATACTCCGGCTGACGTGTATACTTTCTATAGTGTATAATTATTGTTACATGGATACGTCCTTTAATCAAATGCCACAGTTTCGCACACCCGAGGAGGAGCTCGCGTATTTACGTGCACATATTACTCGTCGCGAGAGTGAGATGCTCGATGCAGGTAGTACTCCCAACAAACAAGAGCTTGCTAGTGATACAGTGCACGAGTATGCAGAGGTGCCCCACACGGCCGCTCTCCACTCGAGCCATGCCATGAAAGAAAAAGAAGTGACAGGGATAGCGCTACGTCTTGAGCCAGAAGCTCATGATGCAAAGATGGAAGAACTCCTCAGTATCCTCTTGTCTCATGGTGTACGCAACGCGCTCGCTGTTGTGGAGAAGATGAACAATCCTCATGTTGACGACGATTTTCACCGCTTTCTTGTCGAGTATCTCCACAGTGAGCACAAAGTGCCTGACCTCAAAGAAAAGACTCCACTATGGAAAACGCTCCGCATGCATCTGTTTGAGGTCACTTTACCCCCAGAGAAATCAGGGGAGGGGCAAAAAGGTTTCAAGGAGTTTATCGGAGCGATGGAACAGTTTTACTCGGGCATGCTCTCGATACGGAGTGATAGAAACAACAGCGAACGCAACTACTATACACTCGAAATAGCTCTCTCTCATGCGAGTGACTCTGTTGTGATCTATGCAGGTATACCAGAGGAGCGTGTTGACCTGTTTGAGAAACAAGTACTCGCGTTCTACGAAGATGCAAAAATTATCGAAGTGGTAGACGACTACAATATTTTCAACGACGGTGGACACTCGACCGGGGCGTATCTGAATCTTGCAAAGAAACCCGTGTTTCCGATCATGCTCGCTGAAAAGATTGATCACGACCCGATGAACACACTACTCAACGCTTTTTCTAAATTGAAAAAAGTAGGGGAGGGTGCCTCGATACAGTTTGTTATCGCACCTGTTGCCGAGCATCACTTACAAAATTTTAACAACATACTGAAAGACGCAAAGGAGGGTGAGAAACTCCACATGGGCCATCGCGCACTCCATGGCTTTGATAAAGATTTCCGTCGGATCACCGCAGGGATTATTTTTGGCAACGAGTCAGTAGAAAAAAAGAAAGAAGAAAACAAGAAAAATATTGATGACCGTGTTGTCGAGCATATCAGTGAGAAGGTAAAGTCGACTATCATAGGTGTGACAGGGCGCATCGTGGTTTCAGCGGAAACAAAAGACCGTGCAGAAGGGATACTCGTTGAACTTGAAAGTGCATTCAACCAGTTCAACGATGTCGAGAGCAATAAAATAGTATTTAATAAGATTCTTGATCGTCGCCGACAAACCTTCTTCCACGATTACTCGTACCGTTTGTATGAGCCGGACAACGAGATGCTGCTCAACCTCAAAGAGATGGCGACACTCTTTCACTTTCCCGTGGGAGTCTCTTCGTCCCCACAACTCAAAGAGGCAAAGGCAGGAGTCGCTCCAGCTCCTATCGAGATGGGCGAGTCGGGGATACTCCTCGGTGTCAACGAATTTCGTGGACGCGAGACGCCGATACATTTTTCTCCCGAGGATCGTATGCGTCACTTCTACATGATCGGTCAGACTGGTGTGGGAAAGACAACACTCTTTTTGAACATGATCGTTCAGGATATCAAAAATGGTGAGGGTGTCTGCTATATCGACCCACACGGGACCGATATCAACACAATCCTTGCCAATATTCCACCCGAGCGTATCGACGATGTGATCTATTTTGACCCGGCCTACACTGCACGTCCTATGGGACTCAACATGCTCGAATACGATCCACGTTATCCAGAACAAAAGACGTTTGTGGTGAACGAGATGATGGGTATTTTCAACAAACTCTTTGATATGAAAACCTCGGGAGGTCCTATGTTTGAACAGTATTTCAAAAACTCGGCATTTCTCGTTATGGAGCATCCAGAATCCGGTTCGACACTCCTCGAAGTGACGCGTGTGCTTGCTGACAAGAGTTTCCGCGAGATGAAGCTCTCGCACTGCAAGAACCCTATCATCAAGCAGTTTTGGGTGGGTGCAGAACAGACAACAGGGGACCAGTCACTCGCAAACTTTGTGCCGTACATCAGTTCAAAATTTGACAACTTTATTTCAAACGACATCATGCGTCCGGTGGTGCTCCAGCAAGAGTCAGTGTTCAACTTCCGCAAGATTATGGATGAGAAAAAGATATTGCTTGTGAATCTTTCAAAGGGGCGTCTCGGTGAGATCAACTCGAACCTGATCGGTCTCGTGCTCGTCGGTAAACTCCAGATGGCTGCACTCTCTCGCGTCGACATGTTCGGCAAAGATTTTCCTCCGTTTTATATGTACATCGACGAGTTCCAAAACGTCACAACTGACTCTATCGCATCGATTCTCTCCGAGGCGCGCAAGTATCGTCTCTCGCTCAACATCACGCACCAGTACCTTGCACAGCTCGAGGATAGTATTAAAAATGCAGTCTTCGGCAACGTCGGATCGATGGCTGCGTTTCGTATATCCTCCGAGGATGCAAAATTTATCGAGCCGAGATTTGCACCGACATTTTCCGCAGACGATATTATTAAGATAGACAACTGGAACGCGTACGTTTCGATGCTCGTCAAAGGTCAACCGACAAAACCGTTCAACATGAAAACACTCGCAACACCGAAAGGGGACGCGTCACGTGTGGAGAAAATGAAAGAACTATCGTATCTCACGTACGGTCGTCCACGCGAAGAGGTAGAGGGCGAGATCATGGCCCGCTTTGAACAATCGATGTAGTCTTCGCTCTGTAGTTTAATACATGTGCGTGCTCACTTTGAAAGTCGAGGTTTTTATGCTAAAGTGCTCGTGTATTATTAATATATTTTATTGAGCTCCTAGTGCCTAAAGCCTAGTGCCTAGTAGCTATTTTTTATGCAACACCCAAAACAAGAACGCACCTATGTCATGGTCAAGCCTGACGGTGTCCGCAAGGGACTTATCGGAGAGGTTATCAAGCGTTTTGAACAACGTGACCTCAAAATCGTAGCCCTCGAAATGTTTACCCCTACTCGTGAGCAAGTGCACCACCACTATCCACAAGATGAAAAGTGGATAACACGTCTCGGTGAAAAAACAGCAGCGACTTACGAAAAATACGGTTATGATCTCGCAGAACTCGGCACGACTGACCTTCTCGAAATCGGAAAAATGGTTCGTGAATGGTTGCTCGACTTTATGACTAGTGCTCCTATGGTGCGTATGGTTGTCGAAGGTCTCCACTCTGTGGACGTTGTCCGCAAGATTGCAGGTCCTACTATGCCGTATGTTGCAGAAATGGGTACTATCCGTGGAGACTTTTCTGTGGACTCTCCTGCTCTCGCAAACAAAGAAAAGCGCGCTGTGATGAACATCATCCACGCCTCTGAAACTGCAGAAGAAGCAGCACACGAGATTGAATATTGGTTTGGGAAAAGCCCAATTCACTCATACAAGCGATTTTCATACGACGATTAATCTTTCAAAAAAGCGCACCTGGTGCGCTTTTTTGTTTGATACTTGTATGGTGCAGTATTTGTCAATACTTTTTTATTTTCGATACATTTTCTCTTCTGCGTCTAGATTGCGAATATCTACACAGTTGCTATACTAGATATAGGATTATTGAGAACGATTACCTAGAACACTTTTTTTATGAGAGCAGGGTATGGAGTACTTCCTTGGAAATACTTCTCCCATTCTCACTTAGCTGTAAGGCTAGGGTAATCCATTCCGATAGTCCTAAAAAACATCTATCCGCACTACTGCGTGATGGATTTTTTTTATGGGGGATAGTAGAATGTGTACATGAAGCAAAAGCGCATCGCCATAGTCGCCCTCGTCAGTGCGTTTTCTGTGTATTTTCTGAACTTTTTGGCGGGCAAAATGAGCTGGTACTGGATTATGTGGTGGTTTGACATGCCGATGCACTTCTTTGGAGGATTTCTCTCTGCGGTACTTATATTCTTGTTCTTCTACAAAAAATTGCGTGCGCTCGATGCCGTATACTCAAAACGAGCTTTTCTTTTTATCATGCTCGGTATCGTGGCGCTCGGTATCGTATGGGAACTCCACGAGGTGATAGTGGAGCGGGCGATACCCGAAGGTATGGATATCGTATCATTTGTCGACTCTATCTCGGATTTGTTCTTTGATACGGCAGGGGGACTGCTCGCGTATCTACTCGTCTGGAGAAAACCAACCAGTCTTTAGTGCCTAGTCTATAGTCTTTAGAAGTTTCTATGCTCATTATATTAAGCATAAGTGTGTTTGTCTTTTCTATAGACTAAAGACTATCTACTATAGACTGACACGTGATATAATACGTGGCATGACAGAGAAAAAACTTCGCCTCACCTTTGGTGGTGGGACCAACACCGTGACCGGTGCAAACTTTCTTTTAGAAAATATTTCAGGAGGGGAAGGGGAAAATCAAAAGTTCATCGTTGATTGCGGACTCATCCAGTCGACGAAACTTGCCGATGAAGACAATTGGAAACCTTTTCCTTTTGATCCAAAAGACATTGACATACTTTTTATCACGCACGCACACATCGACCACATCGGTCGTATACCAAAAATTATTCACGACGGGTTCAAGGGGCGTATCATCTCGACTCCTCCGACCAAAGACATCGCGCATGTGATGCTCGAAGACACGGTCGCGCTTCTTTCTCGTTCACATGAACATGACTTGAACAAGATCTACACCGCAGAGAGTATTTCAAAAGCGATGCAACATTGGGAAACTATTCCGTATCACGAGGTGTTGAACGTCGAAGGCGGTTTTCAATTTTCATTTAAAGATTCTGGACACATACTCGGTTCGGGTATGCTCGAGATTGTGTACTGTGGTAAAAAGATCGTTTTCACAGGCGACCTCGGCAACTCTCCGTCACCATTGTTGCCTGACACAGAAAAAATAACTGACGCTGACTATTTGATCATGGAGAGTGTGTATGGTGACCGCAACCATGAAGAGCGCGACATGCGCAAGAAAAAACTTGAGGCAGTTATCGAAGACAACTACAAACGCAAGGGAACACTCATCATCCCGACGTTTTCACTCGAGCGTACTCAAGAGTTACTTTTCGAAATCAACGACTTTGTCGAGAACGAACGCATACCGAAAATGCCTATCTTTGTCGACTCACCACTCGCGATACGCCTCACCGTGATATACGATAAGTACAAGAGCTATTTCAACAGCACTGCACGTGAGATCATGAAAACCGATGACGATATTTTCCGTTTTCATGGGCTCAAGGAGACGACAGAAACTGATCAGTCCAAGGCTATTCTCGGTGCCCCGAACCCTAAAATAGTCATCGCAGGTTCAGGCATGTCCAACGGAGGCCGTATCGTCCACCATGAGCGTAACTACCTACCAGACGCCAACAACACCCTCCTGTTGACCGGATACCAGTCTATGGGCACTATGGGGCGTCAGATAGAGGACGGCGCAAAGAGCGTGCATATCATGGGTACCGAGGTCCCCGTACGCGCACATATCGAGAAAATCAGTGGATACTCTGGGCACAAAGACTCTGACCACTTGATCGAGTTCGTCGAGGCAACCGCTGACAGGGTGAAAAAAGTATTCGTAGTGATGGGGGAACTCAAATCCGCGCTCTTTCTCGTGCAGAGACTTCGTGACTATCTCGGCGTATCTGCTGTGGCTCCTGACGAAGGCGAGAGTGTCGTACTGACGTTTGAAAAATAGTCCCGAATGAAGTATCGTTTTGCATTGATGGTCGATTGGCTTGAAAGAAAAAAGTACATTATAATAATAACTATAGCAGAGTATCTGCTTCGTACGGGATGCAAGACAAACACGGACACAAAAAAATAAAGATAGGAGTAGCAGGAGCAGCAGAGACTGGTCACTGTGGACGCGACGCACTCGATATTTCAAAACGTATCGGCAAGGCAATCGCAGACTCGGGAAGCGTGCTCATCTCAGGAGCAACAACTGGTTTTCCGCTCTGGAGTGCTATGGGCGCAAAAGACGCTGGAGGAATGACAATCGGTTTTTCTCCTGCAGCTACTGAACGCGAGCATCTCGATGTGTATCGTCTGCCTGTCGATTATATGGATGTGATTGTGTACACAGGATTTGGCTACGTTGGTCGCGATATACTCTTTACACGTTCGAGTGATGCACTCGTTGTCGGATGTGGGCGCATCGGTACCATACACGCATTTACTGTCGCATACCAAGACCGCAAACCTATCGGGATTATCGAGGGGGTAGGAGAGACTGAAGAGATTATCAAGCAGATGATTGAGAAAGGATACGAGCCATATGAAGGAATTATTTTCGACCGCGATCCTGAAAGACTCGTTGAGCGACTGATTGCGATGGTAAACAAAACAAAAGACGAAGAGCATTCGTTTGCGTAAGGTAACGTGTATTTTTCCTCTCCTAGTCAGGAGAGGAGGATAATTAAAAAACTCCCCGCCAATCGGCGGGGAGTTTTTTAATTAGAGAGCTTCTACTACTTTTTTAAACACACGAGGTTTGTTTTCTGCGAGACTAGCGAGGATCTTGCGATCGAGCGCGATACCCTTCTTCTTGAGTCCGCCGATAAACTTGCTGTATGAGAGTCCTAGTTCACGAGTACCTGCATTGATCTTTACATTGAAAAGCTTTCGGAAATCACTTTTCTTGTCTTTGCGGTGTACAAATGCGTATGCGTATGCGTGAAGCAATGCTTCATGTGCTGCACGTTCTTTTGTACTGCGAGCATGACGGAAACCTTTGGTAGCACCGAGAACTTTCTTTCGTCGTTTGAGTGCGTGCACTCCTTTTTTTACACGGGTCATATTGTTAGTTGCTAGCTGACAGTTTACAGTTTACAGAAAATGCTTTGTATTTCCTGTCAGCTGAAAGCTGTCACCTGTAAGCTTGTTAGTTATGTGGTAATAGTCGGCTTCGGTCAGTGTTCGACATGGTAAACTCTCTTCCTTTGCGACCTGAGAGTTGCTTTGAACGTGAAGTTCGCGCATTGAAGTGGTTTTGTCCAGCTTTTCCTGCGATCATCTTGCCGTTCTTTGTGATCTTCAAACGCTTGGTGATTGATTTGTTTGTTTTGGTCATACAGCTTTGTTGGTGTTTATAATATTTCGACGATATACTACTTTGCTTTTTCGAGCGTGGTCATAAATCCTTTTGGTGAACGTTTCACTGGGTCAGCAATCTTGTACTCGACAGTGATGAGGTTGAGTATTCGCTCAAGTCTTTCCTTGAGAAACTGTTCCTGCATGTACTTCATACGTCCAGAAAGGAAGAGCTCTACTTTTACTCGATGACCTTCTCCGAGCCATTCTGAAACTTTCTTTGCTTTCAGTTCTAGGTCATGGTCACCAGTGGCGACTTTGATCTGGACTGATTTTGTTTCAGTAGGCTTGGCGCCCGCTTTCATCTTTTTTTGCTTTTTGTTTTGTTCGTATTGGAATTTTCCAAAATCAGCAATCTTTCCCACTGGCGGAGTCGCGTTTGGGGAAATCTCAATAAGGTCCAAACCGGCCTCGTTCGCAAGGCGTTGAGCTTCGGAGAGGGAAACTACCCCGATGTTCTCGCCCTCTGCGCCCAAAAGACGTAATTCTTTGGCGCGTATTTGGTGATTTATTCTGAAAAAGCTGCTCAAGATGTATATCTCGTCACTTAAAATAGTGAATACGAAACACGGCTATTCTAAAGGATATTTGGGTAAAAGTCAATGACTAGGCTTTAGGCTAGAGGCGTTAGGCTATAGCGACACATAATACAAGCTTGTGTATAATGTATATATGGTAATACCTACAAAAAAGCTTAAAAATGGGTTTGAAATGCCAGTATACGGGTTTGGCACATGGATGATGGGTGGACGCTTTGAAAGAGATGAAAGCAACGATGCGGCGGAGGTGCAAGCTCTGAAAAGGGCACTGGAAGAAGGGGTGGCTCTCATTGATACTGCCGAGCTCTATGGCTATACACATGCCGAGGAATTGGTTGGACAAGCGATACAGAATATTCCTCGTGAGAAAATATTTCTCACTTCAAAAGTAAGACAGGACCATGTATTCCATGATGATATTCTCGCTGCGGTGAAGGGGAGTTTGACTCGTCTCGGCACGGACTATCTCGACCTGTATCTTGTGCACTTTCCCAACCTCGAACATCTCCAGGAAGTGATAGAGACGATGAATGAGATAGTTGACCTCGGACTCGCACGACACATAGGCGTATGCAATTTCAGTAAAGAAACTCTCGAGCGTGCGATACAACTATCAAAACATCCGCTTGTTCTCAATCAAGTGCATTACAATTTGGTCTTTCGCGAGCCGGAACTGACAGGGCTCGTAGATTTTTGCAGAGAGAATGATATTTTTCTCCAAGCGTGGCGACCAGTGCAAAAGGGGATGCTCGCAGATGATCATTCGCCGGTCATGAAAGACATGTGTGAGAAATATGCAAAGACTCCAGCGCAAATAGCGATAAACTGGCTCACCTCTCAAGAAGGTGTGATAACGATTTCAAAAACCTCACATAAAGAGCATCTACAAGAAAATCTTGGAGCTATCGGTTGGCAAATGGAGAGTGCCGATATCGAGAGGCTAAGAAAAGAATTTCCTGATCAACAAGCTGTTTCGGATGCTGTGCCATTGGGATAAAAGAACCCCTATTTTTATGGTTTTATTTGTTGTGCGATGTGAACTATTGACACATAGAAAACACATGATATAATAAAAGAGAACACGTGCTCAAATGTACAGTTCAAAAAATTTATGAATGATCTTACTAAAGCGAATGAACAAATTCGCATCCTGAGCAAAGTGCTCACAGAACTGCTGAAAAGAGAAAAAATTGTGTTGAACGATTTACCAAGAATGCTTGGTAACTTAGCTAACAAAATTCAAGAAACAAAGGACGATGTTGCAAACACAATCGTTCCTCTGTTCCAGCAGGCTGTAGAGGAAGAGACTTCGAACCTTACGAAGTTCAAAGGTCATTAATTATTGCAATTATTTTAGTCATGGTGAAGCTTAGCTTCCTAAACGGATAAGTATTCCTCCTCGAAAGAGCAAGGATAGAACAAGAACCGTCTCCACACTAAAATAATTTGCACGTCTGGCACTTCTCCAGCGCTTGGCGTTGCCAAGAAGTTTTACTCGGGTTCCATTTTGGAACCCGTTTTATTTTGTATATACTATAGCTACTATGTCTTTGTTAGAAAACAAAAAAGCGGGTCTCGAATACGAGCTCGGGGAAAAATACGAAGCCGGAATAGAACTCCATGGTTTTGAGGTAAAAACCCTCCGTGAGAAACATGGCTCACTCATCGGCTCATATGTACTGGTCAAAGACGGCCAGGCGTATTTGCTCGGCGCCTTTATACCACCCTACCAAGAGAAAAACGCTCCGACAGGTTTTGACCCGAAACGCACTCGTACGCTCCTCCTTTCGAAAAAAGAACTCCGTACGCTCACTCAGGAAGTAAAAGAGAAGGGTTTGACTCTAGTGCCACTTTCGTTGTATAATAAAGGGACGAAGATAAAGCTCGGATTTGCGCTCGGTCGTGGCAAGAAAAAGTACGACAAGCGAGAAACACTCAAGAAAAAGACTGTTGATCGCGAGACAAGGCGCGAGCATAAACTTCGGTAGCAAAAAAGTATATAGTATTTTGTATATCGTATAGAGTATGAATTTCATACACTATACTCGTACTCTATACTTGTACTTCAAATTTGCTACGCAAATTTGGGGATGCCAGGCATCGACAAATAAACACTCTTTCTATGTGCATGCCAAGGTCGCATAACACTTGTTAAAAATATGCAAAACCTAAATGCAAACGCATTTTCTGCAAAGCCTGCATACTTCGGTGTGCAAGATTTCGCATTCGCTCGAGCATAGCTCGCGAACGTCTCGTAGGATGACATCCGATACTTTTACGAGGCGCTATACATCGGGTTACGGAGGATTGCTGGTTCAGTAATTTCTCTCGACAACTTTAGGACTCGACATATACATATCTCGTTTCAATCTGAGTGTATGTGTTTAAACCAAGGATAGAAACTACGCATGTAGAAACGTTTAAAGAATTTATTTGCACGGCGGTTCAACTCCGCCCATCTCCACAGATCTTCTTTCACAAACCGGTTGAACGGTTAGTTTTGCGCGGGAAAATATTTGCGCGCAGTACTAACTAATTCGTTTAATCTAAATAAAAAATAATGAAGAACAACAAAAAATTATTCTTGTCATTTGCTTGCGCATTTGTAGGCATGAACCTGTTTGGTATCACATTTCATTCTTTATCCTTCCACAATGTGTGTGGTTTTGTGTTAATCTACGTCGCGGGGAGCTATTTTTGGATAGCATACGAAAAGACAAAGTATTACTCGTTTAGCAGAATCAGGAAAGGTGCAAAATTTAGCATTTTGGGAAACACAAAATTGCGCACGAGTGAGAGTACCTATACTGTGTATACAGTAGAACTCGAAAGTGTTATATATCTTGTGAAGGAGCCTGAATATGAGCTAGATTTTCAGCCGTATCAAAACGGCTTGTATAAAATGGGAAAGAAATATCCCGTAAGAATACAGGGACATTAATATTTATTTTTCCAATTGGGACAGCGGCATTATTGTGGTGCCGCTTTTTTATTTCCCTTTTCTCCCTATTTTCGCTATACTCAACACTATGCAACTAGGACCAAATATGAAAGGAAAAAAGACACCAAAAAAGAAGCCTGCGGGCATGGCGGGGCAGTTTTCGGGCGCTGTGTTTATGCTTATGGCGCTCGTGGCGCTGTATCTCGTCGTCGCGCAAAATACTTCTGAACCGACTATTATCCCTGTCTCAGAACTCGCACAAAACGTAGTAGCAGGGACGGTGACGAGTATCGTTGTTGATGGAGAAAAACTCACTGCAACCTACGCTGACGGAGCAGAAAAATTTTCAAAAAAGGAACTCGAGTCTTCGCTCACAGAAACGCTCAGTAATTATGGTGTCACACCCGAACAACTCGCAGCCACATCGGTAACTATCAAAGAGAAGTCGGGCTTTGCATATTTCCTCGAAAACGTACTCCCGATACTCCTCCCAATAATTTTTGTCATATTAATCATCTGGTTCCTCACGCGACAAGTCAAAGGTGCAGGGATGCAAGCGTTTACGTTTGGTCAATCACGCGCACGACTCACTGATCCAAACGACAAAAACAACAAAGTGACTTTCAAAGACGTTGCAGGATGCAAAGAAGCAAAGATAGAACTCGAAGAGATCGTAGACTTCTTGAGGAATCCTAAAAAATTTATCGAGATCGGTGCGCGAATTCCAAAAGGTGTCCTCCTCACTGGACACCCAGGAACAGGTAAAACACTGCTCGCTCGTGCTGTGGCAGGGGAGGCAGGCGTACCATTTTTCCACCTATCAGGTAGTGAGTTCGTAGAGATGTTTGTTGGAGTCGGAGCGTCACGTGTACGTGATCTTTTCCAGATGGCGAAAAAGGCAGCACCTGCGATAGTGTTCATCGATGAAATCGATGCTGTCGGACGTGTGCGTGGTACAGGTGTGGGTGGTGGCAACGACGAACGTGAACAGACACTCAACCAGATACTCGTCGAGATGGACGGATTTGATCCAAATGAAAAAGTGATCGTCATGGCAGCAACGAACCGCTCGGACGTGCTCGATCCTGCACTCCTACGCCCAGGACGTTTTGACCGACGTGTGATACTCGACCTACCTGACCGCAAGGACCGTGAAGAGATTCTCATCGTTCACTCTACAAAGAAACCATTTGCGGAAGACGTAAACCTCAAGATTGTTGCAGAGCGCACAAGTGGATTCTCAGGTGCAGACCTTTTCTCTCTCATGAACGAAGCGGCAATACTCGCAGCGCGTGAGAATCGTAAAAAAGTTGGACAATTTGACCTGATCCGCTCTATCGAAAAAGTTATGATGGGGCCTGAACGCAAGAGTCATCTCATGACGAAAAAAGAAAAGAAGATCGTTGCGTATCACGAGGGAGGACACGCACTTGTCTCCTCGGTACTGCCTCATGCGGATCCGGTACACAAAGTCTCTATCGTCTCTCGTGGGCGTGCAGGTGGCTATACACTCAAGATTCCACTTGAGGAGCGAAAACTTCAATCAAAGAAAGAATTTCTCGATGATATCGCTATGTCACTCGGTGGCTATGCTGCAGAGGAGCTCGTGTTCGGTGATGTGACCACTGGCCCGTCAAACGACTTACAAGTGGCGACTAACCTCGCACGCGCGATGGTGACCCGCTGGGGTATGAGTGACGCGATAGGGGCTATGGCGCTCGAGTCAGACGGTGGACGCGCTATGTTTGGTACTGGTATCGAAGACGACGAACTATCAAAGGGTGCATCGGCAAAGATCGGGTCTGAAGTGAAAAAGATTATGGATGAAGCAAAAGTTCGCGCTATGGAAGTACTCACCACACACAGAAAAACTCTCGACGCTATCGCAGACAAACTCATCGAAGTAGAAACACTCGAGCAACCAGAGTATGAAGAGATACTCAAAGCGCACGGTATTGCACTCAAGAAACTAGAAGAAGGGGACAAGCCGGTTGATATAGCAGGGTAGGGCTTCGCTCGATATCTATTTTAAAAAGCACTGTATCCGCCTGCTGGCGGATTCATCTGCTCGCGCCGTCGCGCTGCGCAAGGCTTTTAAAAATAGATATCTTCGCTCCGTAGTTTATAAAAAACACTCGAGACGTCGAGTGTTTTTTATACTTATACTTATACTTATACTTATACCGCCTGTTGTCCTTCCTCTCCGAGCTCTGTAGCGATATGGTTGAGGAGTTCAAAATGAAAATTGCTTGCATCGTCTGCGAGTTCTGTGAGCGCTTCGTCTTCAAGTGTTTCCGCGAGGCCTTTGACGAGCGACCAGTGACCATAGGCTGCACCTTCGAAAAATGAAAGCCACTCAAAGAGGTCTTCTTTATTGTTCGAATCAGCGAGGTAGATGTCACGCATTGCGCGTACTTTGTCGACGAGTTCTTCTTTGCGAGAGAGGAGCGTTGCTTTCGTGCCAGCCTCGTCCGCTAGGTGAACGATATTTTTCGCATGGATGTCGTTCATCTCGATGATATGCGCGGTCATCTCTATTCCGAGAGTGTCTCGAAAGAGTGCCTCATGCGCTTCTATAGTTTCGTTGCCTGCAGTTGCCAGTGCGAGCACTTCACCCAATTTTTTTGCTGTTGTTGTGTTCATAAGAGTATTTTAGCACAATGTAAATTGCATTTTAAGCTTGTTTTGCTATAGTACTGTGTGTCTCATTTCCGCCCTTAGCTCAGTTGGTTAGAGCACAGAGCTTATACCTCTGGGGTCCTTGGTTCGAATCCAAGAGGGCGGACACATACTAAAAAACAGCGACTGCTCGCTGTTTTTTAGTATGTGTCCGGGTCAGAGCCATATTTTTGTTTGTACGAGTTGTGCGAGTTGCAAGGCAAAAATAGCGAGGCGGGGTCGCGAGATTTTTCTGTCAGGAAAAATACTTGTGACGACTATAAAAAATTCATATACCTCTGCGGGCATTGGCAATCTGCAGATTGTGTCGGTGACGACTTTTTCTATTCAAAATGCACCCCGGAGCCTTTTTCTTTGAGTGTTGCTTCAAGGAGAGGGTAGCTTTCTAGTGTATTCTTCTCTATCAACGCTCGCGCTTCAGTGCGGGCTGCCTCTACCATTTTCAAATTTTTGATTGCCTCCATGCCGAGGTCGGTCACGCCCCACTGCTTGTCGCCACCGAGCTCTCCCGCACCGCGGAGTTTCAGATCGAGTTCAGCAAGTTCGAAACCACTTTTCGCAGTTTTCAGTGCCATGAGTCGGTCGGCTGTTTTTTCTGTTTTTGCATCGGCAAAGAGAAAGCAGTATGGCTGGTCGGAACTACGCATCACACGACCGCGGAGCTGGTGGAGTTGTGCGAGACCGAAACGTTCTGCTCCCTCGATGATGATCATGGTTGCGTTTGGGACGTTGACGCCGACTTCGACTACAGATGTTGCAACGAGGATATCTATTTCATGCCGAGCAAAGGCGAGCATGACAGACTCTTTCTTTTCCTTTGTCATTTTCGAATGCAGGACACCAATTTCTTTTTCAGGAAACACTGTTTTCTTGAGGCGCTTTGCTTCTTCCATAACAGACTTGGTCTGTATAGCCATTTCTCTTTCTGGGTCCGGCTCGTCGATACGTGGGCAGATGACGTAGAGTTGTCGACCCAGCGCCATTTCGCGTTTGATCAGTTCGTACGCGTCGTTTCGTTTTGCATCAGGAACTATTTCCGTAATAACTTTTTTGCGTCCAGCAGGCATCTCGTCGAGCACCGTGAGGTCGAGGTCACCGTAGATAGTGAGGGCGAGTGTGCGAGGAATAGGGGTAGCCGTCATACTTAGTAAATGGGGAGCAAAGCCCTCTTTGCGAGCAAGTTTGCTTCTTTGGTTCGTGCCAAAGCGGTGTTGTTCGTCGATGATGACGAGCGCGAGATGTTTGAATGCAACAGATTTTTGTATGAGTGCGTGCGTGCCGATGAGGATAGGCATCTCACCATTTGCAACCCATTTTAAAAGCTGTGGTCTCGATATCGCTGTCCAGTTATTCTTCCCTGATGCAACTTTCGTTGGATATTTTCTGCATCCTGAACCTGTCATGAGTCCGATACTTATTCCTGTGTGTTCAAAGTACGTGATGAAACTTTCGAAAAGTTGGGTTGCGAGTATTTCGGTCGGTGCCATGTACGCGACTTGCAGGTTGCCATAGGTTTGCTTTTTGTTTTCTTTGAAGTCAAAAGGCCTCGTCTTGATCACTGCATATGCTGCGCTCGCAGCGATAGCAGTCTTGCCGCTACCGACATCACCCTCGAGGAGGCGAGACATAGGGTGCGACTTTTCAAAGTCTTCAAAGATACTGTCGATAGCACGCTCTTGTCCTGCAGTAAGAGTGAAAGGAAATCGGTCGACAAAACGTTGCACATCGTCGACGTCGACGTCGAGGGTATACGAGCGGAGTTCTTGAAACTTTTTCTTGTCTTGTTGTTTTTGGAGTTGGATGAAAAATACTTCTTCAAAGGCGAAACGCTTGCGCGCAGCGAGAGCATCGTTTTCATGACGAGGAGTGTGGATCCAGACGAGCGCAGTTTTCAATTTCGGCAAGTGATAGCGCTCCAGGATCTCTTCGGGGATGTATTCTTCTATCGTGTCGAGTACACCAGACTTGAGTATCTTGCCGAGTGCGTGGTAGAGCCACTTGGAGGTGAGTCCGCGTGTCTCGGGGTACACAGGAAAACGAATAGCAGTTTTTGTGTCAGTGTCGTCGACAAAGAGAGTGTCGTGTCGCTCGATAGGGAGGCCGGACACTTTTTCTATTTCAGGGTTGGTGAGCGTCAGCCCGTACTTGCTCTCAGATACTTTGCCGCTGACTTTGACTGCGTCACCGACGCGAAACATTTTTGCCAAATACGCTTGGTTGAACCAGACAACTTTGATACTTCCGGTTGTGTCTTCGACCACAGCTTCGCCCATAGGTACACGAGTCTTGAAAGATTTTTTAGTTGTTGCGCTCGTTACCTTGCCGAGCACAGTCACGCTCTCGCCGGGCACGAGGTCGCGGATAAAGCGTAGCTCGCTGATGTCGGAGTAGCGAGCAGGGAAGTAGTAGAGGAGGTCGTGGATGGTCGAGAGCTGTAGTCGAGTTAGAGCTTTCTTCTGGTTAACATCAAGTTTAGGGAAATGAGATTCTATTTTGTCTGTTAGTTTCACCCCTGTAGTATAGCCCAATTTGCAAATAAGCTTAATATATATAGGGAAATATTATTGACAGAATGTCAATTAAATGCTATAATACTCCAAAATGAATTAAAGAAAATTTGGATTCGAAATGAGCCTTTTGCTTCCAAATTTTCTTTAATTTAAATATTTAATTCACAAACAACAAAAAACAAAATGAAAAAGATGACGACATCAAAAATCATCGATTCCTTACTCCAAAACTGGGGTACGGTAATCTGCGTTTTAGGCGCATTTACTTTACTTGCAACTGGTTTCGCTTTATGGAAACCTGTTACTGCAGAAGTTGTTGCAGAAACACCTGCGGAAAATGTTAACTTTGCAACAGAAAGACCGGTATTTGAACACAGTTACGTTAATGTGTTTCGTCAGGCGGCAATTGAAGCGGTTAACAATCAGGTGAATCCGTGGACGTATCTTGAAAAAAACTGGAAGCCGGATGTAAAAGCAAGCCTGATTACTTTCATTCAAAAAGATGCTGGTCAAAGAATTCCTGAAAACACTGTTTCGGTAAACCTTACATTACGTTCGTATTCTGATCCTAATTCCATAATAATGGAATATAGAAATTCAGATGGCATTATTGTTACAGGAAAAGGTAACGATCCGGAACCCGCATTGTACGCAACTTTCAGTGATTCAACAGGTGAGCAAAAAACCTACAAACTGATCTGTGCAAACGGATTGGTTCAGGAACTTGGTACTTACGTACACGCAAGCCCTTACGCTTATGAGTATGTAGTGAAAGCAGGTGACTGCGTAACAAGCATTACCGGTATGTCTCCCGAAGAGGCACTACTGCTTGCAGAAAAAGATGATCTTACCGTAAGATGTATCTTCACGGATCCGGAGAATCCTACCAAGGAGCGCTCTGGTTTTGGAAAATCGCGTGCATTTATTTATGACACGTATCTACAAAACCCCGGTTCAATATTTGACGTGATGATTCAACCAGGCAACATTGTTCGAAATAACAATGGTGTTTGGGAAATCGTTGCAGAAAAATTGGAAGCAAAGGCAGCAAGTGCATCAACGGAGGCCTCACCTTCGCAGGAAAGTAACCGTCATTAAACAAAATTAATTTCATTTTTAAAAAAGAAAGACCCTGTCTGCAACAAGCATTCAGGGTTTTCTTAATTTCAGTTGCACATTCTACACTGTTTTTTTCTACGCACTACGTACTACCCACTTTACTACTGTATTTATATAGTAAAACCGCCTCAGGTTCCTGAGGTGGGTGGCAGAAGGGGGTTAGGGGAGAGGGTGCTAACCGAGGATTTCTTTTATTTTGAGTGCGAGCTCGTCGAGGGTAAAGTTGGACTTTACCATGAAATCTGTTGCGCCGAGTTCTTTTGCATGGGTGATATCTTTTTCTTCGCCGAGGTTTGAAAAGATGATAACAGGAGTTGTTTTTACTTTGTCAGTCGAGCGTACTTTCTCGAGAATACCAAAACCATCAACACCCGGGACCATGAGGTCGAGGAGTACGAGGTCAGGTAACTCTTCTTCTATTTTTGCATTTGCTTGTCCGCCATCTGCAACAGGGATTACGGTAAAGCCCTCTTTTGTGAGCTTGCCAGCGATGAGGCCCTGGAGAAAGGTGTCGTCTTCAACTATGATGATTTTTTTTGCCATATGGGTAAGGTTATAGATGGGAGATTAGAGGTTATAGTAATGCGAACTAAAATACAATGACAGTATAGCACAGAACATTTTTTGACTACTAGGGGAAAAGAGAGTGTGGATTAAACCATACCTGCAATACTGTGGGGTTTCTTGCCGGTAGGAAGGGTAAAGAAAAACGTAGTTCCTGTGCCGTCTTTACTCTCGAAACTCATGGTACCACCATGTTGTTCGATGATATGCTTTGCGGTGTAGAGTCCGAGACCTGTACCCATGTCTTCTTTTTTCTTTGCATTGTCTGCACGGAAGTAGCGCTCGAAAATTTTTGGTTGTTCGTCTGCCGGGATGCCGATACCAGTGTCTTTGACTGAGATTTCTATTTCATGATCGTTGTGCTTTTCAATAGCGATAACCACACGGTCGCCCTTGTCGCTGTATTTGATAGCGTTCTCGATGAGGTTCTGCATGACGAAACGTACCTTTGCCCAATCAAAGGGTATAAGAGGGAGATCTGTTTCCGGGCGAAGGAATATGATTTCGACACCTCGTTTGTAGGATTCACTGGTAAAGTCAAACAGCGAGTCATCGATGAGCTCGACGATACTGCCTGCGGTGAGCGTGAGAGAGTTTTGTGTTTCACCTACTTTTGCTATTTCGAGCATTTCAGAGACGAGGTCGATCATGCGTTCGTTTGCGCTGAACGCCTTGTCGATAAATCCGCGTTGCTCCGCAGTGAGTTCGCCTACATCGCCATCCTGAAACATTTTGAGTATCCACTTGCTCGCTGCGAGTGATGTGCGTAGTTGATGCGCGAGAATAGACACGGTTTCGTGTTGGATGAGGGAACAGGTTTCTTGTTGTTCTTTATCGGCTGGCATTATGCTTTTGGCTTGTCGAGTTTGTCGAGACCGAGGCTTTTTACACCAAAGTAGACAACCGCTGCGATGATGATAAAGTCGATCATGGTTGAGATAAAAGCGCCGTACTTGAGTGATGCGTCACCGAGCGTGAGCGCCTTGTCAGCGAGGTCTACTTTGCCGAGAGCGAGTCCGACGAGGGGATTGATGATATTTTCAACGAGTGCTGAAACGAGTTTCGACACCGCACCTCCGAGTATAAAACCGACCGCGAGTCCTACCACGCCCTGTGTACGAATAAAGTCTACGAACCCTGCAAGTGCGCCAGGCGCTTTTATATTTGTTTCCATATGGGAATAGTATATCAAAAAAAAGCAAAAAAGTTATTGTTCGGAGGCGGGAGTTCGGCCTCGACTCAAAAATTTCTCGTCAGAAATTTTAGGTCTAGCCACCGACTCATGCATTTTTTCTGCTGAAAAAATGACATTCCGTCGTTCGAATCTCACACGGAAGAGAAACTATTCTCTTCCTCGTCTCCGCATATAAAAAAGCCCTTTACAGGCTTGTTTCTATGCGGAGACGGAGAGATTCGAACTCTCGGGGCTTTTAACGGCCCGCCTCCTTAGCAAGGAGGTACCTTAAACCACTCAGACACGTCTCCAAATGAACATAGAGACAATACCATATGCTGGTGTATTTTTCTAGCATTTGTACCTAGCCGTTTATATGTTAGGATATCTTCGTTACCACAAAGGAGGCGTGGATGAGTGGTTTAAATCAACAGTTTACTAAACTGTCGAACCTTAATCGGTTCCGTGAGTTCGAATCTCACCGCCTCCGCAGTTTTGAAACGCAGTGAAAAACTGCGGAGCGAGGACGACACCTACGTGTCGTCCGTGTGAGATTCGAAGAGCTTTTCGTTATGAATGAGGAGCTTGCTCCAAATTCATCGAAAAGGTGTACTGAAGCTGTAAGCTTCGAATCTCACCGCCTCCGCAAAGTTTTTCGCGAAGTAGTACCAACTCGGGAATATATGTACACAGCCCTTTTTGTAAAAGATGTAGCAAGTTTACTCAAAAGATTTCCTCCAAAGCATGGGAAGTTTTTTGGGGAACACTCCACGATAGAATTTAATCCTGCTAACTTGGACGGAATAGAGATAGGCAATGAATCAAAAATAAAAATTATCGGACGAGCATGGGATGAATATGGCGATGACTTACTGGTTGAAAATCCCAAATCAAAAAACACCTATCCACACATAACACTCTCACGCGCAGATGGTGCGCCTCGTTTGTATTCGCAGGTGCTCTTTGCCAAAAGTGACACGGAAAATCATATGGAGTATTTTGATAACCAACAGGTAGAAGTTGTAGAAGGATATAGTAAGGATGGGATACTTGTTACTAGTTAGATCGAGTTTTGTGAGTGATGAGGATGACCAAATCTATTACTTTCGTCAAGGTTTTCTCTATAGATACAGTGTGCTACTATAGGCATATCTATGGCTACACGTATCAATGTTACCTCATATGTCCCTGATTCTCGGGCTATGGCCAAGAAGCGCGCATGGAGCAAGTCGATGAAGGTAGATGCGGTCCAGATCGTTGACTCTTATACGATAGACAAGACACTGACACAGTCCGAGCTCGCAAAAGTAAAAAAGCTTCTTATCAATCCTCGCCTCGAAAAGGAATTCTCTCTTTCGGGCGGGGATTTTTCGTTTGCTATAGAAATCGGTTTTCTTCCTGGTGTGACAGACAACGTCGGAAAGACAGTTGTGGAAGCAATCGAGGGTGCACTCGGTAAAAAATTCAAAGCAGGGGAGGCAGTGTACACATCGCGTGTATATATTATTCGAGGCACAATTACTAAAGAGCAAGCACTTGAGATAGCACTCACACTCCACAACCCACTCATCGAACGCTCTCTCGTGTACACACAACAAGATCTCAAAAAAGGTTTACCTGTAGCCGTGCCAAAAGTGCGTCTCACCAATCGCGAAGAACTCGCTACAGTTGTTCCGCTCCTCTCGATGAACGATGAAGAACTCGCGACAGTTGGCAAGGCAGGAGTACTGAGCAAGGATGGCACTCGCCGTGGACCACTCGCACTCGACCTCGCTTCGATGCAGGCGATACGTGACTATTTCAAAAGTATCAAGAGAAATCCAACCGACATAGAACTCGAATCTCTCGCGCAGACTTGGAGTGAGCACTGCAAGCATACGATATTTGCAAGCGAGATAGACGAACTCACTGACGGTTTGTATCGTGGCTATATCAAACGTGCGACAAAAGAAATTCGCAAGAAAAAAGGCAAAAAAGATTTTTGTGTATCTGTGTTTACTGACAACGCAGGAGGTATCGTTTTCGACCGCGACTGGATCGTCACACACAAAGTCGAGACCCATAACTCGCCGTCGGCACTTGATCCGTTTGGTGGAGCGATCACAGGTATCGTCGGGGTCAACCGTGATGCGATGGGATTTGGTCTCGGTGCAAAACCGGTTGCAAACGTGTATGGGTATTGCTTCGGCAACCCGACAGACACACGACCACTGTACCGTGACAAACACATGAAAGAGAAAATGCTTTCACCTCGTCGTATTCTCGACGGTGTTGTGGCAGGGGTCAACTCAGGAGGGAACTGTTCTGGTATACCGACCGTCCAGGGATTTTCATATTTTCATGACCGTTTCCGTGGCAAGCCACTCGTGTTTGTCGGCACCGTCGGGCTTATTCCGAAAAAAGTACGAGGACGTACATCGTGGGAGAAAAGTGCGCGACCTGGCGACTACATCGTGGTAGTCGGTGGACGTGTTGGACTCGATGGTATTCACGGTGCGACATTTTCTTCGGAAACTATGGACTCGGGAAGCCCTGCAACAGCGGTACAGATAGGTGACCCTATCACACAGAAAAAGATGAGTGATGCTATCGTCAAGGAGGCGCGCGACCTCGGACTCTACAACAGTATCACCGACAATGGTGCCGGCGGTATTTCGTGTTCTGTTGCTGAGATGGCAAAAGAATGTGGAGGAGCGAAAGTAAATCTCGAAAAAGTGCCACTCAAATATCCAGGACTCTCACCATGGCAGATATGGATTTCAGAATCTCAAGAGCGCATGACACTCGCTGTGCCACCAAGTAAGTGGAAGAAATTGAAAGCTTTGTTCGACAAGCGAGGTGTCGAGGCGACCGTGATCGGTGAGTTCACAAAAAAACCACATTGCGAAGTATGGTGGGGAAAGACTCGTGTTATGGATATGTCGATGGGTTTTCTACACGACGGACAACCGGAGAAAAAGTTGGTAACGAAAAAACCGCAGTACCAGTTTGTTGTACCAACGAAAAAAGATTTTGATATCGCACACTATCTCGAGGCGATGATCGCGCGACCGACGCTCGCGAGTCATGCATTTATTGCAGCTCAGTATGACCACGAAGTGCAGGCAGGTTCTGTGATGAAGCCACTCGTCGGACGTGGTCTCGTCGACAGTGACACTACTGTGTTTCGACCAGTGCTTTCCTCAAACAAAGGTGTCGCACTCACTTCCGCACTCTATCCGACCTACACAGAACTCGATCCATACAACATGTCTGCGTGCGCTATCGACACCGCGGTTCGTAGTTTGCTTGCCTCCGGTGTACGACTCGACGATATCGCTATTCTCGACAATTTTTGCTGGTCGAGTTCAAACGATGCAGGGAGACTCTGGGAACTCAAAGAGTCTGTTCGTTCGCTCTACGATACTTCTGTTGCCTATGGCACACCACTCATTTCCGGCAAAGATAGTATGTTCAACGACTTCAAAGGCTACGACGCAAAAGGAAATCCGACACACATCGCTGCGCTTCCGACATTGCTCGTTTCTGCGATGGGACTTATCGCTGATGCGCGAAAAACTATCAGTCCTGATTTTAAAATAGCAGGGGACAGTATCTATCTCGTCGGCGACACCAAGCGCGAACTCGGAGGCAGCGAACTACATCTGTATCTCGCAGACAAAGAAAAAAATACTCATGCGATCGGCGGAGCGGTCCCTGTTGTCGATACAAAGAAAAACAAACTCGTCTACGCGCAGTATGAAAAAGCAGTCGCCAAAGGTATCGTCGCGTCAGGTATAGCACTCGGTCACGGAGGACTGGCGTATGCACTCATGAAGTCGTCGCTTGCAGGTATGCACGGAGCATTGATAGATATCGCACGTGTTGGAAAGGGTCTCACTCCTACCGAGGCACTCTTTTCAGAAAGTCAGGGGCGTATGCTCGTGTCAGTGTCGCAGAAAAATAAAAAGACTTTTGAGACTATCATGAAAGGCTCTGCGGTAAAAATAGGTGAGGTGGGGGGAGCGACACTCGACATAGCTGTTGGCGCGCGCAAGATTGCAAAAGTGAACATTGATACATTACTCGCTGACTATCGAAAGACGTTTAAGGACTTCTAATACTAATCCATGAATACTTTTTTTCTTACAACAAAACTTTTGCCGTCGCATAATTTTCTGCTGAAAATTTGCTCCTTCTCGTCCACCTGCGTGGACTGCGAAAGACGGCAAAAGTTTAGTTGTTGACTACTTTTTTATACATTCAATTCATGAAATCAAAAACAAAACCACGCATCATAATACTCTCAGGCTATGGACTCAACTGCGAAGAGGACACGAAATTCGCATTTGAGCAGGCGGGAGGCGAGGCAACTATCGTGCATATCAACGACCTTATCGAGAAGCCGACTATGCTTAAAAAGTTTCAGATTCTCGCAGTGCCTGGTGGTTTCTCGTACGGCGACGACACAGGTAGTGGCAAGGCATATGCAAACAAACTCCACAGCAAACTCGGCAAACATATTGAAGCATTTATGAAACGCGACACACTCTCGATCGGTATTTGTAATGGATTTCAGATTCTTACCGCTGGAGGATTTCTGCCGGGCGCTCTCGCACACAACGACTCTGCTCGCTATATCGATCGCTGGGTTGACCTCGATGTTGTCGGTACTAGTCCATGGCTCGACGGTGTGAAACGAGTATCGCTTCCTATCGCTCATGGTGAAGGTAAGTACGTCATCGATGAAAAAGGACTTGCAGAACTTAAAAAAAATAAAGCGGTCGCCTTTACCTATGCGCGTGGTGCCATGTGCGAGTACATGGATCTCCCGGCAAATCCAAATGGTGCACTCGAAGATATCGCAGGTGTGTTGTCTCATGACGGACGTGTACTTGGTATGATGCCACACCCAGAACGCGGCATATCTTTTTTCCAGCGACCTGACTGGCAAGTACAAAAAGAAATAGCGGTCCGCGCAGGCAAGAAAGTTAACGAAAGGGGAGACGGTATGGTATTATTTGAGAACGCTATCAAATATTTCAACAAAAAATGATTCACGATACTCTCAAAGAAAAATGTGCAGTTGCCGGCGTCTGGAACAAAGACAACGACGTTGCGCGTACCACGTACTTCACACTTTTTGCGCAACAGCATCGTGGACAAGAACATACAGGTATAGCATCGTACGATGCGGGTACGATTCACCTCTATAAAGCAGCGGGTCTTGTAAGTCAGGTGTATACAGAAGAAATAATTGAGGGTCTGACTGGAACTGTCGCTATCGGTCACAACCGCTATTCAACATCAAAAGGTATAGGTGTCGAACATGCTCAACCTGTACAGTTTACCCCGAGTTTTGCTCTCGCTCACAATGGCAACTTGCCTTCGGTGAAAAATCTAGAAGCATTTGTGACAGAAAACGGATTTGATGCGAGCGATCATAGTGATTCAGAACTTATGGCTTTGACCGTAGAAGTGTTTCGCAAGCAGGGTATGTCTGTGCGCGACGCACTTGTGAAGGCCGTGCCTATGTTCGTCGGTGCATTTAGTGCAGTGGCTATGGGCGATGGCGCACTGTTTGCTTTCCGTGATCAGTTTGGTATCAGACCGCTCTCGATAGGCAAGCAATCAACTGGCGGGTATGTGATTGCATCTGAAACCTGCGCGCTCGATACTGTGGGTGCAGACTTTGTGCGAGATGTCGCACCAGGTGAGATTGTCGTGATCAACGACAAGGGAATCGAAAGTGTTATTTTCGCTGAAGCAAAACCAATGATCGACATGTTCGAGTATGTGTACTTTGCTCGACATGACTCGACTATCAACGGACGTCTCGTGTATGAAGCTCGCCGTGACGCAGGGCGAGAACTCGGTCGTGAGTACACACCACCTATCGACGTGGTCGTGCCTGTTCCTGAAACATCGATTCCTGCAGCTATCGGGTATGCACAAGAACGTGGAATTCCTTTTGAACTCGCACTCCACAAAAACCGTTACATTCATCGAACATTTATTTTACCGAAACAAGAAGACCGCGAAAAAGCAGTACGTATGAAACTCACGGTCCTCCGACCTCTCGTCGAGGGCAAACGTGTCGCCCTCATCGATGATTCGGTTGTGCGTGGAACCACGAGCAAGCAGATAGTCGATATGATGTTCCAAGCGGGAGCCGCAGAAGTACACTATGTCGTCGCATCTCCACCAGTTCGTTTTCCAGACTTTTATGGTATCGACACGCCAGACCAGGACCACCTTATCGCTGCACAAAAAACTATAGAGGAGATTCGTGAGTATATCGGTGTGACAGGTCTACACTATTTGTCGATCGACGGACTCGTGCGCGCTATAGGGCTTCCACGGGAAAACTTGTGTTCGTCATGTTTTACGGGTGAGTATCCGATAGACCTCGGCGAGAAGGCAGAAAATATCCGTTACGATTTGCCCGATTTTATAAAAAATACACCATAATTATATGCGCGTCGCTTTTCTTATTTCAGGTGGTGGTACGACGATGTCGGCTATTATAAACGCTTGTCACACAGGACGACTCATGGGGGTAACGCCTGCTCTTGTTATCGCCAACCGCGAGTGTGCCGGACTACAGCGTGCACGTGATCTCGGTATGAGCCCGGAAGATATTTGTATTATTTCTCCAAAAGATTTTCCCAGTGCCGAGCATTTTGGTGAAGCGATTATTCACGAATGCAATAAACATCGCGTCGAATTTATCGGTCAGTACGGATGGCTCACGAAAACTCCTGACAACGTTATTGAGCGATTTAAAAACAATATTATCAATCAACATCCAGGACCGCTCGACCCAGGTGGGTACGGTGACTTTGGTGGATTCGGTATGTACGGACTCCGTGTGCACGCAGCGAGACTGTATTTTGTACAGAAAACAGGACGAGACTTTTGGACAGAAGCGACGACGCACCGAGTGACGAGTCGTTTTGACGAGGGTGCCATCGTCGGCGCTATGGGGCTCGAGATACTCCCTGACGATACACCAGAGAGTTTGCAAGAGCGACTGCTCCCGATTGAACATGAACTGCAGATACAGATGCTCGCTGATTTCAAATCTGGCAATGTACAAGACAAAAAACGCGACAACCCGCTGATCACAAAAGAAGAGAAGGGGATTCTCGACTGGGCAAAAGAACAGGCTATCAAAGATTATCCAAACGGATAGCACTTCGCTCTGCAGAAAATGTACACACTATTTCAATTCTTGTTATAATCACGCAATGAGAAATAGCACCTTCATGATGTTTTCCAATCTCTTCTTGGGATTGCCTGTACTGTTTGCTGCGCTCTATCAAGAGTGGCTTTATTGTTTTTTTGCTTCTGGGATTTTTGTTTTCTCGCCATTGTTTCATTGGTGGAGAGTATCTAAAAGAAATTCTTTTTCATTTCGCGTTTTCAAAATACTTGATTGGTTGTTTGCAGTAGGCGCATTTTTATATATGTACTTCTACATACACCAATACGCAGAGGGATTCAGCGTACCCATTCTCTACTGTCTCCTAACGCTTGTAGTTTTGTTCTTTTGGTACGGATGGAAACGAGCAGACTATGAGAAGTTCCATCCATGGTTTCATATCACTGCGCCTGTAGTTTCGTCATTGATTCTTGTGGTTGCAAACGCCTAGCCTTCTTTTAAATACTTCCTACCTCGTATGTACTTCTCATACATGTACCTACCTTGTGAAATACAAAAATGCTATAGTGTTTTTGTATGAAGAGAAAAATATTTAATGTAGTGTACATGGTCCTTTTTGTCCTATTTGTGTCTAGTGTTGTCATTGGTTTTTTTGCCCAACAAAATGAAGGATTCAATGACCTAAACCGATTACTCCATGACGGTGGTTTCATATTTATTACATGGCGAATTATTATGGGGCTTACACCTGTTTTTCTTATTGCCGCCTCGTGTATTTTAATTGTAATGCAAGCTCGTATTAATAAATTTCCTTGGGCAGCATTGTGTGTTGTGTTTGTTTGTGTAATTTACTACATTCCTATGGTGAGTTACACAACCGTTGTAAACTGTGACTACTGGTATACGTCTCAGTTCATAGAAAAGCCTGAAAACGTTTGTCAGAATAAGCAATTCAGAGTTAGTGCTTTTAGGTATGTCATGAAAGAAAATTCAGGTATTGATTATATTGTTGATTAGCTCAGTTTTTTGACCAGGTATTTATACTTATTCACAATTTCTATATGAAAAAAAATATACTACTTATCGGCAGTGGGGGACGGGAGCACGCACTCGCTTGGAAAATCAAACAATCGCCATCTTGCGGAGAACTTTTTACCGTACCTGGTAATGCGGGAACTGCTCTACTTGGCGAGAATGTGCCTATCGATGCAAAAGATATTTCGGCAATTATAGCGTTTGCACAAGAGCGCGTTATTGATCTGGTTGTTGTCGCTCCTGACGATCCTCTTGCACTCGGGCTTGTCGATGCACTAGCCGATGCAGGCATACGTGCATGGGGTCCGACTGCTCTTGCAGCACAATTGGAGAGTTCGAAAGCGTTTGCAAAAGAGGTGATGGTGTCCGCTGGTATCCCGACTGCGCAGTATGAAACTTTTTCAGATTTTGAAAGTGCGTGGGCATACGCAGAAAAACTCCCGACACCTATCGTCGTCAAAGCCAGCGGTCTCGCTCTCGGCAAGGGTGTTGTTATTGCACAAACTCACGATGAAGCACGCGAGGCTCTGCACAATATCCTCGTCGAGAAAATATTTGGTGAGATGCCTGTGGTGATAGAAGAATTTCTCACTGGTCCAGAAGTTTCTTTCCATGCATTTTGCGACGGCAAGCATTTTGTCATGTTGCCTTCATCCCAAGATCACAAGCGAATAGGAGAGGGGAATACCGGACTCAATACCGGTGGCATGGGGACTATCGCTCCGGTGCCATTTGTTGGACCAGAACTCGTGAACGAAGTGGCAACAAAAGTTGTTGCACCGCTTCTTGCCGAGATGAATAAACGTGGAATGCCATTCAAAGGACTGCTCTATCCAGGGGTGATGCTGACGCCAAACGGACTGCGAGTACTCGAATTCAATGCACGATTTGGTGATCCAGAAACACAAGTGTATATGCGACTACTCGAGAGTGATATAGTCGAGATTTTCGAAGCGAGTATCGATGGCACGCTCGATACTCTTTCGATACAATGGAAACCAGGTTTTGCAGTAAATATTGTGCTAGCGTCTGGTGGGTATCCACAAATATATGAGAAAGGAAAAGTGATAACGGGTATCGATGAAGCAGAAAAACTTGACAGTGTTGTTGTTTTTCATGCAGGAACAAAAAATGTCGAAGATCCTGAGCGCAGCCGAAGGACAGGAAACGCTCTGGTAACCAACGGTGGACGAGTTCTTGGAGTGTCAGCAACTGGAGCGACGTTTGCAGAGGCGAAAGCCCGAGCATATGAAGCATGCGAGAAAATCGATTTTGAAGGCAAATACCAAAGAAACGATATAGGCCAGTCTGCGCTCGAAACTCCGAAAACCGTATAAAGAGACAGTGCAAAACTCACTTTCATGTAAAGTGGGTTTTTGGTATGGTTAAAGAGACAAACTATTTAGTTCACGCATACTAAAATTCTTTCTATGAAAAGAGGAACAATGTATTTCGGATTTCGTTGCTTTCGAGTAGATCCTGACGAAGAAGATTTGTTTGAAGATAACGATTCAACAGAATTTAATTCAATGGATGAAGCGCTACTCCGAGAAGCAGGAGAAGGGAAAAAGCCAGCAAAGAATGATTTGAAGGACGAACCAGGGCATCGTGGTGTTGATGACAACGAACCAGGTGCTGAAGGTAGTGGCTGGGACACTCGTGACCCCGGAAAATAATTTTTCATTTTCTCCTCAACAAGGCGGGCCCAACTCCTCGGGAACGCCTTTTATTTTTTCTCATTTTCAAGTAAAGTACAGGCATATGATCACAGAGAAAACTATCGGTATCGTCGGCGGGGGACAGCTCGGACGCATGCTTGCCGCTGCAGCACAAAAGCTTGGTTTTAAAACTATTGTTCTTGACCCGACTCCACACTCTCCAGCCGGGCAGGTGGCAGACGAACAACTTCTCGGAAGTTTCAAGGATCCGGACGCCATACACGAGCTCGCAAAGAAATGTGATGTTGTGACTTTTGAGATAGAGTCTGCAGATGCGGGCGCGCTCCTAGCACTTGAGAAAGAAGGCAAGCCTGTGTATCCATCATCAAAAACTCTTTCGATAATCAAAGACAAATATTCGCAGAAAATATTTTTGCGCGAGAGGGGCATCCCCGTCGCGGATTTTCTCGATGTAACAAACAAGGAAGATGCGCTTACCACGGCGCGAGAATTTGGCTACCCATATCTTTTGAAAGCAAAGTTTGATGCATATGACGGTCGTGGTAATGCGCTCATCCGAGAGGAGGTTAATATTGATCCAGCTTTTGAAAAGTTATCAAAGAGCCCTCTTTACGCAGAACGTTTCGTTCCATTTATTAAGGAACTCGCAGTCATCGTCGCACGAAGTACCACGGGCGAGATCAAAACATATCCCGTTGTTGAGACTGTGCACAAAAACAATATTTGTCATATCGTGAGTGCTCCCGCTGTGGTTTCGGAAGATATACAACAGAGAGCTCGGGATGTGGCATACAAAGCTATTGATGCGCTGGAGGGTATAGGCGTATTTGCGGTGGAACTGTTTTTGCTCGAAAGTGGCGAAGTCGTATTGAACGAGATTGCTCCGCGTGTACACAACAGCGGACACTACAGTATCGAGGGATCAAAGACTTCGCAATTTGAAAACCATATTCGTGCTATCACTGGTATGCCACTTGGAGATACTGGTATGGCGCATCCGGTAGCGGTCATGGTCAATATTCTTGGCGAGAGGGAAGGCGCAGCAGAACCACAGGGGCATGAAGTGTATGAAAATAGCGACGATGTATTTGTGCATTTTTATGGTAAAGTAGAGACGCGTCCGGAGAGAAAAATGGGGCATATCACAGTTTTAGGACATGACCATGCTAGTACACAGGCAAAGGCAGAGGACGTAAGAAAACAAATAAGTATTTAATTTCAACAATGAAACAAGTAGCTATAATCATGGGCTCGGATTCAGATCTTCCTGTTATGAACGAGGCGGGTGCTATTTTGGAGAGTTTTGGAATTGACTATGATATTTCAGTCGTTTCGGCGCATCGTACACCGGAGCGACTTTTTGAATTTTCACGTGGCGCAAAGGAGGCTGGTTACAAAGTGATTATCGCAGGAGCAGGAGGTGCAGCGCACTTGCCTGGGATGGTTGCGTCTCTGACACCACTTCCAGTTATCGGAGTACCGGTCAAATCAAAATCCATGGACGGACTCGACTCACTGCTCTCTATCGCACAGATGCCACCCGGGGTACCAGTGGCGAGTGTCGCAGTGAACGGTGCGAAAAACGCAGGACTACTCGCACTTCAAATACTTGCTACAAGCGATGAAGCTCTTTCGCAAAAAATAGTTGAGTACAAGAAAAATATGGAAGAGGAAGTGATAGAGAAAGCAAAAAAATTGGAAGACATGGGTGGGGCGGATTATTTAGAAACTATGAAACAATAATATGAGTGGCAATGCATACAAAGACGCAGGTGTAGATATCGAAGCAGGGAACGAAACAGTCGAGCGTATCAAAGCGAGCGTGGCTTCGACACATACACCCGAAGTGCTTACTGGTATCGGCAGTTTCGGAGCGCTCTATGATATCGGTGCTATCACCAAAGGATACAATGAGCCCGTGCTCGTCCAGTCTATCGACGGCGTCGGAACAAAACTGATTGTTGCAGAAAAGATGCATTCGTATTGCGGCGTGGGAGCAGATATCGTCAACCACTGTTGTGACGACATACTCGCTATGGGTGCAAAACCACTGACATTTCTCGACTACGTTGCGAACGAAAAACTCGATCCGTCGGTGATGGCGGACTTTGTCGGTGGTATGTCGGACGCATGCCGTGAGGCGGGCGTAGCACTTATCGGGGGCGAAACCGCAGAGATGCCGGGTGTGTATCTACCAGGAGCACACGATATTGCAGGCGTGATCACGGGTGTTGTTGAACGAAGCAAGATCATCACTGGAGAGAACATCGCTGAGGGTGATGTGTTGCTCGGACTCGCATCGTCAGGGCTTCACACCAACGGTTTTTCTCTCGCACGAAAAGTACTTTTTGAAAAAGCTGGTTTTACTGTGGAGACGAAACTTCCAGAACTATCTGCGTCAGTTGGCGAGACACTCCTCGCGGTACACAGAAACTATGTACCCCAAGTTTTTTCTTTGTTCGACTCAGGGATAGAAATAAAAGGTATTGCACATATTACCGGAGGGGGATTTGTCGACAATATTCCTCGTGTATTACCAGACACACTGGATGCCGTTATTAAAAAAGGGACATGGCCTGTTCTTCCGATTTTTGAAGTCATACAACGAGAAGGCGCTGTCGACGAGATGGAAATGTACAAAGTATTCAATATGGGTATCGGACTCGTGCTTGTGGTGTCTCAAGACAGTATTGCAAAGATAAAAGAAATCCTAACCGGACGTGAAGAGGTGTATGAAATTGGGAATATAGAAAAAGGAAGCGGTATTACTCGTATAATATAAATACATATGACAACTGTGGATCAATTGCAACCATATACAAACAGCGTTCTCGATAAAACAGATTTTCAGGGACTTGGTTCACGCTTTCAGGGCAAGGTACGCGATGTGTATGTTGGTGATAAACAGATTATACTTGTTGCATCTGACCGCTACAGTGCCTTTGACCGCAACCTCGCACTCATTCCATTCAAAGGGTCGGTGCTCACTCGTGTATCAAATTTTTGGTTTGAACAAACAAGAGATATCATTCAAAACCAAGTGATAGCGATGCCTGATCCGTATGTCATCGTTGCAAAAAAGTGCACACCGCTTCCCATTGAAGTGGTAGTACGTGGCTACATTACTGGCGTGACAGGTACATCGCTCTGGACGCTCTATCAAGGAGGTCAACGCGACTTTGGTGATTTTGTGCTTCCTGACGGTATGATGAAGAACCAGAAACTCGAGAAGCCAGTTATCACTCCGACTACAAAGAGTGACGAACATGATAGACCGCTTACCTGTAAAGAAGTAGTGAGTGAAGGACATGTCGAAGAAAAACTTTGGAACCAGGTCATGGAGAAAGCCCTCGCTGTATTTACTCGTGGTCAAGAGGTAGCACGAGCGCGTGGACTTATCCTCGTTGATACCAAATACGAATTTGGTCTCGACGAAAACGGAGAGCTCACACTCATCGACGAAGTGCATACGCCTGACTCGTCACGTTACTGGCAACTCGCAAGTTATGAAGCCCGTATCGCAGAGGGTAAAGAGCCAGAGAATTTCGATAAAGAATTTTTGCGTCTCTGGTTCAAAGAACAGTGTGATCCGTACAATGATCCGGTGCTTCCCGAAGTCCCAGACGAACTCCGCCTCGAACTTTCAAAACGATACATTCAGATTTGTGAACAAATCACCGGTGAAGCCTTTTCATTAGAAAATAACACGCCCGATGTGTCTCGCATCGAAGCCTCACTCAAAAACTATGTCAACTAACGCCATCGGTCCTATCGACGGACGCTACAATGAAAAAGTGTCTGACCTCGCACCGTTTTTCAGCGAGTCGGCACTTATGCGCTATCGTGTCATGGTAGAAGGGGAATACTTCATCGCGCTTTCAGAGTCGCGCAAAACAGCACTTCGCAAACTTACTGATAGTGAGAAGAAAAAGATACGCGCACTCTATACGCTCACCGATGCCGATGTTAAAGCGATCAAAAAATTTGAGTCGACGACCAATCACGATGTCAAAGCTGTCGAGTATTTTATCAAAGACCGTCTCGCAAAGACCTCACTCAAGAGCTCTCTCGAGTGGGTACACTTTGCTCTCACTTCTGAAGATATCAACAATCTCGCATACGCACTCATGCTCCGCGACTCGCTCGATACAGTGATGATACCGGAGATTAAAAAACTAGCGAAAGAGTTGGACACGCTTGCAAAGAAATACGCAGGACTTCCGATGCTCTCTCGCACGCATGGACAGAGTGCGAGCCCAACAACGTTCGGCAAAGAGATGAAAGTGTTTGTTGCTCGTCTTGAAAAGCGACTTGCGGGACTCGAGAGTATACGAATCCAAGCGAAACTCAACGGTGCAACAGGAAACTGGAACGCACATACAGTAGCGTATCCGACTGCTGATTGGATGGGGTTTTCAAAAAAGTTTATTGAGAATTTTAATGGAAAAAAAGGAATGAAACTCGAAGCCAATCTCACAACGACACAGATAGAGTGCCACGATAGTTACGTTGCAGTGTTTGACGTGCTCCGACAGATAAATACTATTCTTCTCGATTTCAACCAAGACATGTGGCGTTATATTTCCGACGCATGGGTGATACAGCGTCCAAAGGAAGGGGAGATAGGATCGAGCGCTATGCCACACAAGGTAAACCCTATCGACTTTGAAAACGCAGAAGGTAACCTCGGTCTAGCCAACGCTCTTTTTGAATTCTTTGCTCGTAAACTACCGATCTCTCGCCTTCAGCGTGATTTGTCAGACTCGACCGTCGAGCGAAACTTTGGCGTCGCATTTGCGCATTCGCTCCTCGCATATCGTTCGACGATTAAAGGTCTCGGCAAGGTGTCGGTAGATGAAAAGAAAATCCGCCAAGTGCTCCGTGAGCATCCGGAAGTCATAGCCGAAGCGATACAAACTATCCTCCGTCGCGAAGGTGTCGAGATGCCGTATGAAAAATTGAAAGCCCTTACCCGAGGCAAAGTGGTCACTCTCGAAACATTCCGAGAATTCATCGATACGCTCGGTGTCTCTCCAAAAGTCAAAAAAGAACTCTTCGCGATAACGCCGGAGAACTATATTGGACTTGCGAAAAAGATAGCGAAATAATTTTGCATAATAAAAACCCCTTCGCGTAGAGGGGTTTTTATTATGCAAAAACAGTAGCATTTGCTTGGCGGAGAAGACCTGTCAATTCTTCGTTTGTCGCTCCTTCCTTTACTTCTTCGTATAGTTTTTGCAGATTTTGCTTTTTGAGGCCAGTGGGGTCCTGCAATGTAACGCTATTTATAAGATTCGCGATATGTTCGCGCACTTCGTCTGGTGTTCGTATTGGCTTTATTTGTTCTTGCATGAGGAAAGTATATCATTCTTTTATCCACAAATCCCACACATGCTTCGCCACATTTCTCGGTGTGCCGTTGACTGGGTCATGATGCAGATTGATGAAGGGGAGAGTGTTGCACTCGATGATGCCCCACTTTTGAGTGTCAGGGTCAGCGGTTGGGTCAGGGATGATAAAGTCAAACCCGACGAGGTTGTCGTTGACGACAGCACCTGCGCGCTTCAAATATTCTTTTATTTTCGGATGCGCAGTATCAAAAAGTTCAGTGCTCGATCCGCCATAGCTCGTACCGATCTTTTCAGAAAGGTCGACAGTGACGCCCGCAGGGATCACGCTCTCGAGTGTGTAACCACTGCGTTTGAGAAATGTTTCCGTGAGTGGATTGATTTTGTATTCATGAATTACTTGAGGTCGAGCGGCGTTTTTCTTTTCGATCAATTCGCGGACAGTGCTTGCTCCATCTCCTGTAACCCGTGGTGGGTCGCCCGCGAGTACACCGATGAGTTCGCCACCGATCACGGTGCCTCGATAGACACTTCCAAAAATATGCTCTTCGAGCACAACATGAGGGGATATCATTTGCGCTATGGTAAACGCATCTTTGAGTTGGTCCGCGGTGTACACCATGGTGGTGGTGTGTCTCCCGCGGCTTCCTGAGCGTGGTTTGGTAATCACTGGTTTTTCAAGTGTTTCAAAAAGAGCGAGAGCCTCGTCGAG